>Ga0222429_100573_pt1 | contig 22359 bp, 17 predicted proteins | sample 1B50Ametagenome_FD_182475 | JGI IMG/M metagenome (GOLD analysis project Ga0222429, IMG submission 182475) | Enriched microbial communities from leaf-cutter ant dump, University of Wisconsin, Madison, United States - 1B50A (version 2) | ecosystem: Environmental > Terrestrial > Nest > Insects nest...
CTGCTTAACAAGGAAGGGATCTATGAAAACGATACGCAAAAAAAGTGACTATAGGCTGACTATCATCCTGCTGATCGCAGTTCTGTTTACCAGTTGTAAAAGCAGCTCCACGCTGTATAGCGCTGCCCGGAAATTCCCCGCTGAAGAACTTCGGGAAGATTACCGGGTGCTGCGCACCATACTGGAAAAGCAGCATCCCGCCCTCTACTGGTACACACCTAAAGACAGCATGGATCTTTATTTTGACCGTTATTATAATGTGATCAGCGATTCTATGACACGACAGGAGTTCGGGTTCAGGGTATTGGCCCCGCTGACGGCTAAAATACGTTGCGGGCATACCAGTTTCAGCTATCCCTCCCGCTATAACCAGTCCCAGCGGAATGTTCCGTCACCGTCTTTCCCGTTGCATATAAGAACCTTTCCCGCACAAACCAAACGACCGGGCGATACGGATACCATGGTGGTTTTATCCAATCTTAACAAAAGTGATTCCATCCTGAAAAAAGGAACCATTATTACCAGCATCAATGGTTATACGCCCAGGCAAATGGTGGATTCCTTTTTCCAGTTTATGACCACCGACGGATATGCCACCGGTAACAACTATGTCCGGCTAAGCATGGCCTTCCCTTCCTTTCATCGCATTATTTTCGGCTTATCATCCAGTTATGAAGTGGGATATATTGACAGCACAGGCTACCAGAGAAGCATAACCGTACCGTTATATACACCCCCGGACAGCACTGCCAGGAGGGAAACAGAAAAGCCGGCAGATGTTAAAAGGCCTTCAAAAAAGGAGCGCAGGAAAAGGATCCGGAACTTCGAGGTTGATACGGCCAATCATCTCGGGGTCATGGCCATCAATAGCTTCGATAATGGCGGACGACTCCGTTCCTTTTACCGGAAAAGCTTCCGTGAGCTCAGAAAAGAGAATATTTCCAACCTGGTGATAGACCTCCGGGTAAATGGCGGGGGAAGGGTGGATAATTATACTGCCCTGGCAAGGTATATCAGGCAGGAGCCTTTTAAGGTAGCCGACTCCGTTATATCTGTCGTCAATTGGCTGGGCAATGAAAAGAAATATTATACCCACGGTTTCGTCAACTCCCTGGTGCTCTATTTCGGTTCCCGCAAAAGGCAGGAACGGGAATACCATTTCCGGTACTGGGAGCGGAAGACCTTCAAACCCCGTACGAAAAACCATTTTTCCGGGCAGGTATATGTGCTGATCGCGGGACCTACTTTTTCCGCTTCCTCCCTGTTTGCCAGCACGGTGCGGGAACAAAACAATGTAACCCTGGTAGGGGAAGAAACGGGAGGCGGCTGGTATGGTAACAGCGGTATGCTGATACCAGCCGTTTTGTTGCCCCATTCCCGCATGAAAATAAGGATGCCGCTGCATCGAATTGTTCAATACAGGCATGGACCTAAAAACGGCAGGGGCGTTATGCCGGAGATCACGGTACCGGCAACCGTGGAAAACCTGCGGAATAATATCGACGGGAAAATGCAGAAGGTGATAGAATTGGTGCGGGATGGTGCAGCAGCAAAGGGACAGCCACATCCACTACCGGCAGGAGATCCTGTCTCATCCTATTAAAAAGTCAAACAAGTTTTTGTGGTTTAATCCGCTCACGCTATTTTTGCGCCGGAGAGATGGCAGAGCGGTCGAATGCGGCGGTCTTGAAAACCGTTGACTGTCACAGGTCCGGGGGTTCGAATCCCTCTCTCTCCGCCCCAGCTTTTTGATGCCCGACTAAAAGTCGGGCTTTTTTGTTGCCGTGCGTTGCGAAGCAGGCATGCTTCAGCATAAGCCGGGCGACAAAAGGAAAAATGAGCGAAGCGAATGGCTTCAAAAAGCTGAAGCTACCCCTTCCGATGGATCGTGTGAATAATCCCCTTTCCGCTTTCGCCAGTCTTGAGTTTAACAAAGGCTGCTTTCTTTTTTAATCGGGCATTTTTTGTCCATCCGGCTGGCTTCAGACGCGTTGTATGTATTGCTGATATCCCTGGGGTTTTTTGCTTAAAAGAATTGTCGACTGAAATTGCATTCGGTATTTTGCGGAAATCAGCATCTCTCGTGAAATACCAGGAGCGCCGTTTAGAAAACAATATTTCCTTCGCGTATCAACGATCTTACCGGCGATATTCTGGATACTGCTTCTGCCGAACAGCTTGCATCGACAAGCACCATATCGGCAGCATCGCCCGCTTTAGGCCATTGCTGCACGCCTTTATCGTCGAGTGGAAGGATATTGGCTGTTGCCAGCTTCAAGCTTCTTGACAATAAAAATTCAGTAGAATAGCCATAAAGCTGTGCCATAAGGTTGGCCTTTTGCAATACGCTTCCACTTCCCCAGGTATTCCAATGGTCAATAATGCTGTCGTTGCCGGTCAGTACTGTAACGTTGTGTTTGTATAAAGCGGGTATTGGCATTATCAGTCCACCAAAAGGTATAGTAGATACGATACCGATATTGGCAGCCCCCAGCTGCTCTGCTATTTCTTCCTGTTTTGGTTTTTCCAGTTTTCCTAAAACAAAGCAGTGACTTATGAAAGTCTTTTTCTTTAAAACAGGGTTTTCATTTACTTTTTTAATAAGATATTCTACTGTTTTCAAACCTGATTCTCCCGATTCGTGCAAGTGTATATCTATTCCTTTATTATTATCCAAAGCCAGCTGAACTGTAAAATCGATTGTTCTTTCAATAGAGCCATCAATGCTGTAAGGATCCAGTCCACCAATAAAATCAATATCCATCTGCGCAGCATCCTTTAAATAGGAAGCTGAATCCGTATAAAAAACGCCATGCTGCGGAAATGCTACCAGCTCTGCTCCAAAACTGTCTTTTTTGTTTTCAAGCGCTTTTTGCAGGTTTTTTAGCGATTGTAATTTTGAGGTAGGTTCAATGTTTACATGGCTTCTTGCAAAAGAAGAACCCTTTGACTGAAGCAGTTCAATCAGTTTTTCGGCATGAGCGGTGGATGTTTTCAGCATCTCTGGCAGAATTTGCTGTTCCAGGGCAATCATGCCCTTCACACCACCCGTTCTTCGCCTCGTTGCCCGCCACGGTCCGCCGTAGAAAGTCTTATCCAGGTGAATATGCATGTCCTTAAATGCAGGAAGCATCAACAATCCCCCGGCGTCAACGGCACGGGAATCATTCGGCGTATTGGCTGAAATACTTTTGATTTTTCCATCACCGACAGCCACAGAAAACAAGCCGGTTTTTGTATGGACAACTTCATCACCTTCATATCCGAATCCGGTTTCCAGCCTTACGTTTTTTAAGGTATAGTGTTTCCCAACGTGTTTATTTTTTTGGTCTGCTGATTCTTGGTCTGGTATATCCCCGGCATTCAATGCCCCGGGTGTCATAGCCATTCCGACAAAACCTAATCCGGATGTTTTCAAAAAACCTTTCCGGGATATTGCTGATTTACGCATTTGCTGAGAATATTTGGTACAAAGCTAGTTAAGAACACGCTTTACTATGTGTAGGATTCATTCCAACCCTTGGAAGATTTATTACTATTTAGGGTGCAGTGATAAATCTTTCAAGCATCAGGATAGATTTTGCAAAGAGATGGCTGAAAACATGCCTTATTTTGTTGTCGTAAATTGTCAATTAGTAAATTGAGATTATGAAAACATTATTACTGCTATCATTGATGGGTTTGTTTCCATCTTGCAGTGCGAAAGATCAGCCATTAACAAATGAAACGATAATGCAACAGGAAAACATTATAAAGCTGGTTAAGCAAAACGATATTGACGCGGTAAAAAAAGCGCTTGACAAAGGAGCCAATGTAAATACGCAGGATAAAAATAAACGTTCTTTACTCTTACTGGCGACAATCGGCAAACAGGTAGAAATGGCAACATTGCTGACAGAAAAAGGTGCAGATGTCAATTTGCAGGACGATATCCAGGATAGCCCGTTTCTTTATGCCGGGGCAAGCGGACAAACAGAACTGGTTAAGTTGTTCCTTGCCAACGGCGCCCGGTTTGATCTCTTCAACAGGTATAACGGAACTGCACTGATCCCCGCCTGCGAACGCGGCCATGTAGAAACAGTGAAAGTACTGGTAAATACCAGGGGGTTTCCCGTCAATCATGTAAATCGTTTGGGCTGGACTGCATTGATGGAAGCCATCGTTTTGGGCAATGGAACTAAAAAATACCAGGAAATTGTGCAGATACTCAAAGATGGTGGTGCAGATCTTGAAATACCGGACCATGACGGTGTCACGCCGCTGCAGCATGCCGGAAGCCGCGGCTTTACAGAAATAGTAAAAATTTTATCGAAGTAAATGCCGGCGCCCAAAGCTGTTGTGCAGGAAACATGTGTGAACGGGCTACTATCCCTTTCATTCATGTTTTTTTGTTAATTTCCCAGGACACTTCAAAAACGGTTAACAGCTTAATGACAAAGTCACAAGGTGAAGACAAATATGTACCGGTCATAGGTATACAGGAGTTCAGGAAGGGTCAGTTGGCGGGACGGGATGAACTGCTGTTTAACGAGCTGCATGGAGAAAGACATATAGATAAACCACACAAGCACGATTTCTTTATCATTATATTATTTGACAGGGCACAAGGCATACATACCATTGATTTTCGCGGTCACCCGATAGAGAACAGGCAGGTACACTTATTATTTCCCGGCCAGGTACACCGGTGGGATATTGAGCCTGAAACAATCGGGTACCAATTAATGATTGACCGAATTTTTTTTGAACGCTTTGTCCCCTATTTCCGTTTTTCTTCCACGAGTTACATGAACCATCCTGTGATTCCCCTGGCCAATAATAGTTTTAAACTGCTGAAATACGAGTTTGATGCCATAAAAGATGAGCTTGGCACAGGTAACTCGCTTAAGGATATAATCAGCGCAAGAGTCGCCGTCATTGCCGCAATTATAAGCAAAGAGGCTGAGGCCCTTTTTGCTGACTTTAAAGCGTATCAGTCAGACTCGAGGCTTACAAAATTTAATATGCTCATTGAGCAACATTTTAAAGAAGAAAAGCAGGTTGCTTTTTATGCGTCGAAGCTTAATATATCAGCCAATTATCTGAATATCCTTTGCAAGAAAAACCTCAGCATATCTGCAACCCAATTGATTCAACAACGGGTTTTGCTGGAAGCCAAACGGCTTCTGCAATCAACGGATCTTTCTATAAAAGAAATCGCTTTTGAGCTTGGATTTGTAGACCATGCCTATTTTTCCAACTCTTTCAAAAGTCAGACTGGAGCTACGCCTACGGAGTTTAAGGAAAAGTAGATATTGCTGCTATTGTAAAATGTGCTATCAAAATACCAATATACTGAGTATCAATTTTTTAACCTGTTTGGATGGTCTGAAATACCAATACAGGAATCGGGTGTTCGACTGTGATCGTTTAAGTAAGCGATCAAAAGCCTGTTAAATCATTAATTTTTTCAGGGTTTCTATTTTTAATCCCACCTTATTACTGCATTAATAATTGGGCACAGGTCTTTCAGATTGAATGTTTTTCGATATTTTAGGATGTCAGATCCCTTTTTCCTGTCAGTAACAATAATCTGTTTTACATAGTAAAGAAGGTGTATGAAGAAAATAGGATTTTTATCGTTTGGACATTGGTCTAACCATCCTGCCTATAGTACCCGCACGGCAGGCGACACATTGCTTCAGTCTATTGATTTGGCCGTTGCTGCTGAAGAAATCGGTCTGGATGGCGCTTATTTTCGGGTACATCATTTCGCGGCTCAGTTAGCATCACCATTTCCTTTGCTTTCGGCCATTGGTGCCAAAACAAGTAAAATAGAAATTGGAACAGGGGTAATTGATATGCGGTATGAGAACCCGCTGTATATGGTAGAAGATGCCGGAGCTGCTGATCTGATTTCGGAAGGGCGGCTACAATTGGGAATCAGCAGAGGTTCGCCGGAACAGGTAATGGAAGGGTGGCGTTATTTTGGATATGAACCTGCCGAAGGAGAAACCGATGCAGATATGGGGCGCCGTAAAGCATTGGAATTTCTCGACATGTTAAAAGGCGTTGGGTTCGCCCGGCCTAACCCATACCCGATGTTCCCGAACCCTCCCGGCTTACTGCGTCTGGAGCCACACCCGGAAGGATTGCGGGAGCGGATCTGGTGGGGAGCCGCTTCCAATGCTACTGCTGTTTGGGCCGCCGAGAATGGGATGAACCTTCAAAGCTCTACCCTGAAGTACGATGAAAGTGATAAACCTTTCCATGTACAGCAAGCCGAACAGATCAGGCTGTACAAGGAAGCATGGAAAAAAGCAGGACACCAGCGTGAGCCAAGGGTGTCGGTGAGCCGGTCAATTTTCGCATTGGTAACTGACCAGGATCACTATTACTTTGGGCAGGAAGCCAACCGGGTAGATACAATCGGAATGATTGAACAGGACAAACGCGCCATTTTCGGAAGGAGCTATGCTGCGGAGCCGGAGCAACTCATAAAAGAATTGGCCGAGGACGAAGCTATCCGGGAAGCCGATACGCTCCTTTTGACCATACCCAACACATTAGGCGTTGATTATAATGTGCATGTGCTGTCTTCTATTTTAGAGCATGTGGCGCCAGGGCTGGGCTGGCGTTAGATGTGTGCTATCGGAGTTTCCTGAGGTAAACACCTGAAGAAGAAAAGAAGCTTACAGGGCTCCGGACCTGTTTCAGGTAAATTAGGCCACACTGTAAATTTTAATGTCCGGCTCTTTTTTCAAAAGTGGTTTCAGAGAGGTTACCACATCCTGGTTGAAAAGCGCGCTCATCAGATATCCCTGTGCATTCTCCACGCTGTCAAACCCATGTAAAACCTGGACATCTGCAGCATGCAAAAGCAGCTCTTTGGACAAAGCCCCTTTGATGGTTTCTAAAAATGGGGTTTTATACCGGCTATAAACACCTGCAGCAGTAGCCCTGTCTGTGTCGTCAATTTGTAAGGTGATCTCTAAATATGCTTTTGACATCATTGTGCATTTAATTTATGCAGCAAAGTTCTTTGCTATGCTAACTTCAGACAATGGGCAAAAGAGAGAAGAAATGGTAATTTTAAGAAACCGACTTCCTGAATTCAGACGGCGAAATCTGTGTGTGTTTCTTAAAATATTTTACAAAATAAGAAGCATCGTCAAAGCCTAAACGATAACCGATCTGGTTGATGTTCAGGTTGGAATACAGCAGCAGGCGCTGGGCCTCCAGGATAATACGTTCCTGTATCATTTGCGACGGGGTTTTATTGAGTAACTGCTGGGTGAGATCGGATAGTGTTCTGGATGATACAAATAGCATCCGCGCATATTCGGAAATGGTAAATCCTTTGTGGTAGCTTTCATTTATCAGATTTACGAACCTGACGAGCTGCGCCTTCTTTTCGTTTAACAATTCCGGCAGACGGTCCACAGGTCGTTCGGATTCATTTTTTCTGCGTTGTACCTGGATAAGAAAGGATTTGAGGTAATTTCTTAATAGCGGCTCTTTGCCAAAGGTCTCTGTATTCTCCAGCTCCTGTTTTATTTGCGAAATATATTCATTCAGGACTTTGTCAATGCCGGCGTCCAGACAACAGGAAGGTTGCTGATAAGGGTCATTGAACAGGTTACCTTTCAGAAAAAAAGCTGTTTCATTTTCATTGTTCAGCAGAAATGCCTCGTTGAAATGAATCAGAACACCCTCGTAGCTGGTGTTTTCATCAAAATAGTGAACCTGGTTTTTTGCTATGAAAAAAATAGCGTTGTCGAATACATCGTATGATTTAAAGTCAACAAAGTGTTTTCCTTTCCCGTGCCTGAACCATATGATCTGGTAAAAGCTGTGTATATGGGGCTTGGTCACCTGGCACAGGTTTGTTTTTATGTGATGGTTCAAATCAAGAACAGCAAGCTGCGGCTTATCGGGCTGATGCCTGTTAAGATGATACTCGTTTATTACATTGTTTTCTTTCGCCATGGCTGTTCATTACCCCTGCTTTTATGAGACGACTAATTTACAAAAACCATATTATTGCTGACGGAGCGGGAAAGCCGGTCAGACCGGAGAATGCGCATAAGTACCATAAATTTTCTCAATTCTCCATTAAAAATAATACCGGTAAAAGGATATTCGTCCGTTAAAACAATATTCAGTATCATTCATATGAGATCAAAGGAAAAGATAGTTATTATAGGCGGTGGATTGAGTGGACTTACCTTAGCCTATTTGTTGTCAAAAAGAGATATTAACACTACTGTTTTGGAGGCTTCGTCAAGGTTAGGGGGAAGGATACAGACGATTAAAGGCGCCATGGGTACCCCATTGGAATTGGGCGCCACCTGGTTCTCGGATATGCATCCGAATGTATTGTCTTTTATCAGCGAACTGGGATTAAGGAGGTACCCGCAATTCTCCGGGGGCACATCCCTGTTTCAAACCAGATCGTTCGAGCCGCCGCAGAAATTCTTTGTACCCGAAGCAGAGGCGCCTTCTTACAGGGTCGCCGGCGGGACGCAGTTGCTGATTGATACATTGGCGCAAAAGCTGCCGGATGAAAGTATCCGGTTGAATACAAAGGTTACGGCAATTAAAGAAACCGAAAATGGCATTGCCGTGGAAATGGTGGACGGTAAAGCAATGGACGCGGATAAGGTCATTATTTGCATACCACCCCAATTAGTAGCTACAGAAATAGTGTTTTCTCCTAAGCTGCCGGATGATATACGCGCCGTGTTACCCAATGTTCAAACGTGGATGGCGGGAGCGATAAAGTTTGTATTGGAGTACACAGCACCTTTCTGGAGAAACGGCGGTTATTCCGGGATGTTATACAGCCATGCAGGAATTGTTACGGAAATGTATGATCACACTAATTTTGAAGTGGATAAATTTGGGTTTACCGGCTTTTTAAACGGCGGCGCTGTGGCTTATTCACAAGAAGTGAGAAAAGAGCTTGTATTACACCAGTTGACGGACCTGATGGGCGAGGAGGCGTTGACCCCTGTGGCCTATTTCGATAAGATATGGACGGATGAACTGGTGCTTGCAGGCAATCAGCCCGTTCAAAGGCCGCACCAGAACAATGGACACCCGCTGTTGCAGTTGGGTTATATGAACGATAGAATATTTTTTGCGGGGACAGAAACAGCAATGGCGTTTCCCGGTTATATGGAGGGAGCCATAACGGCGGCGCAGTCTGCAGCGAATAAAATATGTGCCAAGGGCTAGGATTCACTTGTATTACCCCGGAAAAGTCAGGATACTGTTGCAGGCTCCTGATTTTTTTGTTTTATTTAAATTAATTGATTGATATTGGCCCCAACAGGATAAAATAACGAGAACGATGTTCAGGCATCATGGAAAAACGAGGACGCTAAGTCATAATCTAAAAATTGCATCTTTATTGTCTTTTGTTGCCGGCATTGTTAATGTTGCCGGATTCCTGGCGGTTCAGCGCTTAACGACGAATGTAACGGGGCACTTTGCCTTTTTTGTGGATGAAGTTTTTAAGCTGAACTTTTGGCAGGGGATTGTTTACTTTATGTATATTTTCTTTTTCTTTTTGGGCTCCTTTGTTTCCAGCTTCCTTATTGAGGTTACTGCCAGGAAAAATGAAAGGCTTATTTATTTCCTGCCTGTGGTTATTGAATGTTTGATACTGGTTATTGCAGGAATCCTGAGCCCGGGTTTTGTGACAGCGCATCCCGATATCGTGGCTTTTAGCTTATTGTTTGCGATGGGGTTGCAAAACTCGCTGGTAACAAGCATCTCCAATGCAGCGGTACGGACTACGCACCTTACCGGCTTGTTCACCGACCTGGGTATAGAGCTGTCGCAATTGTTTTTTTACAAATCAAGGGAACAAAAGCAGAAACTGTTTTCATCCATTAAGCTGCGGTTAACCATTATATGCTTCTTTTTTTTAGGCGGTGTTTTCGGAGGGGTGGCTTATGCAAAGATCGACAGGCATGTGCTGATCATTGCCGGTATCCTCCTGGTTAGCGGGCTGATCTATGATAACATTAAATTCAAGCTTATTTTATTAAAGCGAAAGCTAAGAACGGTAGATGCAGAGAGACATAAATAAGAAGGATGTGAGGATGTATAAATACGATTCATGATGCTGTGTATGAAATATATAATAACATTTTTTATCGTTACCGGATTTTTGAGTATACCTGGTTATACGCAATCGGATCCCGGCATCTTCATGGCCGATCCGACAATCTTTAGATACGAGGGCACCTATTATCTGTATGGCACCCATGGTGCCGGTGCCGATTCGGGGTTTTATGTGATGACATCAAAAGATCTACAACACTGGCATCAGGGTGCCAAAGGAAAAAGGGTTTTGGAAAGAGGCGTTGTTTATGGCTCAAAAGGCTTCTGGGCGCCACAGGTTTTTTGGCACCGGGGAAATATCTATATGGCCTATACTGCCAATGAACAGATTGCCATAGCAGCGGCCGAAAATCCAGGAGGGCCATTTGTGCAAGAGGTACAACAGCCCTTGCCCGCAACAGGTAAGCAGATCGATCCGTTCATTTTCAGGGACGATGATGGTAAGCTGTATTTCTACAATGTGAGGCTGCAGAATGGTAACCGCATTTTCGTAGCGGAAATGAAGCAGGATCTTTCCGGTGTGGATGGATCAACCCTTCGGGAATGTATAAACGCGGAAGAAGGCTGGGAGAATACACGATCTGCTCCTTGGCCCGTAGCAGAGGGACCCACCGTCATGAAAGTGAACGGAAAGTATGTTATGTTCTATTCCGCGAACGATTTCCGCAACCCCGATTATGCCGTAGGCTACGCCGTTGCGGATCACCCGCTGGGCCCCTGGAAAAAGGCGCAGCAGAACCCGATCATCAGCAGAGCTAATACCGGGCACAATGGTCCGGGACATGGTGATATTATCAGGGATGAAAGCGGGCAGTACCATTACGTGTTCCACACCCATTTTTCGGGTGAAAAAGTAGCACCCCGCCGGACTGCTATAGTCACACTTTCTATATATATTGATGCACAGGATGGTGTTTCCGTAAAGGTTGATCCTGAGACCTTCAGGCTGCTGCAGGCACCGTAGCAGGTGATGATGACCGGTAGCCTACCTGAAAAGGATGCCCGGTGCCTGCCCCGTCCAGCTCCCGGGAATCTTTTTACTTTTCAGGTTGAAGATCCGGGCTACTACCAGAGCGGTGTTTTTATTGCTGTTATAAAAATCGGCTAACCCGTTCCGTTTAATTTTTGGACCGGAAACACCCCACGGAACCTGCATTTCCTGCATGCTTACGCCGCCATGGCCTTTTTCGATACCACCGTGATCGGTGATCAATAAAAAATGAGTGTCCTTATACAGGTTTTCCGCTTTCAGCTGCCCAATCAGCCGGCCGATGGCTGCATCCGCATCCTCCAGCGCTTTGATATATGGTGGCGACATCCATTGATGGGTATGTCCGGCATGATCGGTGTGCACACTATAAAGAAATACCAGCGTGGGTGCGTTTTTGTTCGCTGCGATAAAGTTGAAGGCCTTCCGGTAGTTGTCTTCGTATTGATCATCTGTTTCAAACGAGATCTCGTCGAAGTATTTGCGGTTAACGGGATAGATCAGCTCCTTCCAATTGTAGTAATACCCGGTTTTTATATTTGGCACCTGCTCTTTCAATACTTTAAATATGGAAGGATAATACCCTTCGGCATCCCTGTCTATTGCCTCCAGCGGGTGCTTATCCGGCGTCCACGTGTTGTCTGTGACCCCGTGCTCTTCCGGTCCGGAGCCTGTCAGGTGACTGGTCCAGTTAGGCATCGTTACCGAGGGCATCACGGGGCGGGTAGTGAGCGAATAAGTGCCTTCAGAAAGAAGGTTGCGTATGTTCGGGATCCGGGCGGTGTTGAAACCTTCTGCGCTGAACCCATCGAGGCCTATTATGACAACCCTCTGCTGGGCATGGCTGGTAATTACCAGCAATAAAAAGACAAGCAGCCTGATCCCTTTCATCGAATAAAAATTGGTTAATATTTTTGGATACTATTAGCTGAACAGGTATTCCACATCTTCCCGGGAAAGGCTCTTGACGAAGGTGCTGTCGTCCGCGATCAGGTCCCGGGCAAGAGAACGTTTCTTTTCCTGCAGCTGCAATATCTTGTCTTCAATGGTATCCTTACAGATCATGCGGTAGGCAAAAATGTTTTTGGTCTGACCGATACGGTGCGTACGGTCAATGGCCTGCTGCTCTACAGCAGGATTCCACCACGGATCAACAATATAAACATAATCTGCCGCTGTGAGGTTTAAGCCCACACCACCTGCTTTTAAGGATATCAGGAATACACGACAGCTTTCATCATTCTGGAACCGGGTGATGGCCTTTTCCCTGTCGGTGGCGGAAGTGCTTCCGTCGAAATACTCGAACGGCACATCCAGCTCTTTCAGCTTTTCTTTGATGAGCGCCAGCATACCCAGGAACTGGGAGAATATCAGCGCCTTGTGATTGCCTATATTTTCTGTTAGCTCCCGTCCTATTTCCTCCAGCTTAATGGAGTGGTTCGGATAACGTTCCTGCTCATTCATGATCGCGGGGGAGTCGCATATCTGCCGCAGCTTCATCAATCCCTGCAGGATGGTGAGCTGTGATTTCTCAATACCCTGCTCATTGATAACCCCCAGGATCTTGTTGCGGAACTCGTTGCGGAAGGCGTCATAAATTTCACGCTGCTCATTTTGCATTTCGCAAAAGAGGATAGTTTCTGTTTTTTCCGGCAGGTCTTTAGCCACCTGCTCTTTGGTACGGCGCAGGATGAATGGATATAACACTTTCCGCAGGTGCTCTTTACGATCCTGCTCGCCAAACTTATCAATAGGGGTAGCGAATTCATTCCTGAAATGTTCTACACTGCCCAGCATGCCGGGGTTCAGGAAATTCATTTGCGCATAAATATCAAACGTATTGTTCTGCAAAGGTGTACCGCTCAGGCAGATCCTGTTTCTGGAATTCAGCAGCCCGGCTGCTTTGGTCACCTTGCTCTGCGGGTTCTTGATTGCCTGCGATTCATCCAGCACCACATAGTCGAACGCTATTTCCGTCAGCAATTTGATATCGCTGCGTAAGGTGCCATAAGTGGTGATGATCACGTTGAAAGGAGCCAACACCTTTGTTTCCCGTGCCCGGTCTCCGCCATGATGGATATGATAGGTCAGGCTCGGCGTGAATTTTTTGATCTCGTTCTCCCAGTTAAACATCAGGGTGGTAGGGCAGACCACGATAGCTTTCAGGTTGCCGCTGTTGTCTTTAAAGTGTTGCAGGAAAGCCAGCGTCTGTACGGTTTTACCCAAACCCATATCATCTGCCAGGATGCCACCCCACCCAACTTCTCTCAGGTAGTTGAGCCAGTGATACCCTGCCACCTGGTAAGGACGGAGGATGCTGGCTAACTGCTCCGGCGGATCTATTTCTTTAATACGGTTGAAATCGCGCAGGCGATTGTATTTTTCTTCCAGCTCGATCAGTATTTCCGTTTCATCTTTCTCCTGGTACAATTCATCGATCACACTCAGGTGGTATTTGGAAAGCCGGAGGGAATTGCTTTTTTCTTCCCCTACCCTGAACAGCAAAGAGTACCGTTTTAACCATGCTTCCGGCAGTATCCCCAATGTCCCGTCATTGAGCTGCACAAACTGCTGCTTGTTTGCCAGCGCCCTTTTAATCTCTTCAATGGTGACGTGCTGCTCGCCGAACACCACTTTTACTTTTGCGTCAAACCAATCTACCCCGCTGCTGATATGCACTTCTGTAGCGGGTTTGGCGGTATTGAAACGGAAGTTCTTCAGGATGTCAAACCCGAGCACCGGCACATTCATTTCCTTCATGCTGTCCACAAATAAAAAGAACCAGTTGTTTTTCAACACATCGGCTCCTTTCAACGCCAGCGTAGCGGAACCGTCCAGGTAAATGAAATTGGAGTGAAGACTTTCCAGCTTTTTTACAAACTTCAGCTCAGCTTCCCTGTTCCGGTGTATCTCCATTACTTTCCCTTCCAGCGGTATCGTGATGATATCTTTTGTATTCAGCTTTGTTTCAAAACCTTTATAATTGAATATCGGGATGAATACCAGGTATTCTCCTTTTTCCTGGAGCTGCAGCTTTATTTCAGGCTCACCGTCTTTTACCTCCTGCACCAGGTTGCTGCTGAAGCGGACTTTGTATTCTTTTGTTAAAGGAATGATCGTTTTCCGCAGGTAGTCCGGCCAATCCTGCTTGCTGACGATAATGCTGCCTTTCTCGGCGAACAGTTCTGTTTCTTCAATATCCTCCTGCCGCTCCCAGTTGTACAGGGTATCGGCGTATTTGAACAATAGCGGAGATTCCAGCTCATTTTCACTCAGGGCTACTTCTATCCCGTTCGCCTGCACGTTGCAGGATATGGAAACGGTATCGCCCATATCCGAGATGGAAAATACAGGGGTAACAGGCTCAATGCTCAGTTGCACCTGTTTGAGGTTGGCAGTAACAAAGCTTTTTTTCTTTGGTAAAAAGTACACCAGCTGGTTTTCTTTATTCTCATTGAAAAGTTTTACCAGCTTGGGATACCAGTACTCTACCATCAGCGATTTGGTTTCTCCCGGCAGTTCATCATCACTATGGATGATATTTTCCCATATACCTGAAAACGGGGAGTTACGGCTCAGGTATTTATTTACTTCCGAGTCCTGCAGCTTTCGGACCTGCTGGATCACTACCCTATCTGCATCCACATACTTTTCGGAGTCTACATAACGGCTCAGGTCCAGCCGCTCTATCTTACCTGTGAAGGCTTCCGCGCTGTTGGCGGCTTCGCCTGCCACTATATCCACTGCAAGAAACGGATAACTTTTTGGTACATTGGTAAAAACAATCCCGATCCTGCTCCCTGTGGCCGGCATAATTTCGCTTACAGATTCTGATTCTGCTTTTTGTTCCGCCGGTTCCCTGACAGCCGGTTCGGGTTTTGCCGCTACGGCTACGGGCGCCACCCGTTTTATAGACGTGTCCAGTACTCTTAAAAAGGGTTTACCGTCCTTATAGCTGAATTCAAATTTCCCCTTTAAATCATCATCCAGCGAATATCCATATGCTTCCAGCAGCTTATTCTTTTGCTTATCCCAGTTGCGGATGCTGTCAAAATAATAGGGTCCGTATGCATTCAGCAACTGTATGAACAAAGTGACTTTATGTATACATAAAGGATGTTCCTCGTCGTTACAGGAGCAGGATGTATCAAAATTCCTCTCTTCGTTTTTCTGTATGACCAAAGGATAGTTCTCTCCGTTCACTTTCAGCATGGCTTCCACTTTTTCGTTGGCAGCGGAAAGTATATTAGCCTTCTGTACCCTTAATATTTTATCTGCTTCGTCGTAGCTGTCCGGAGAGCTGAGGAGCTTTATCGTACGGAGATCTATATCCTTCATTTTGATCACCGTGTGCCGCTGGTTATACTTTATGTCTTTTTCGCCGATAATGTTTTTGTCCAGGAGGTCCTGCAGTTGCAGCAATGCTGCTGTTTCATGGCGGCAAATATCGCCCAGGTTATAAGGGCAGGTGCATCTTACGGATAACCCTTTCGGATCTTTATATTTCTGGATATAAACTTTGTAGTAAGTAGCGTAGCTGTCGTCCTTCACCCTGAATGTAACAGAGCCCAGCAGGTCATCGTGTTCAATCAGTTCTACGTAACCAATAGAATGGATCTTCTTGCCTCTTCTTATTACTTCGTCGGTACCGTTATTATATACAAACTTAACGAGATGCGGTAAAGCCATGCTTTTGAAATTCGTTAACACCCGCAAGGGATCGAAAAAGGTTAATTGGCGAAATTACAAAAAAAACAGATAAGGTTATAACGTGGTAGCGGTCTGGTTTGTATGCAGCAACTCGTCAATTTTTACCAGCTCGTATTTTTTTCTTTGCAGGTAGCTGATCAATTCCGACAGGCGATAGTACATTTTGTCTGTTCTGGACTGACCGGTGCCCATGTGCAGCAGCAGGATGAACCCGTTCAACCCCGAAGGAGAGGTTTGCTCAAAGCGGGTGATCGATTCGTATATATCCGCAGAGGACCTGTAGTTCTTCATTTCAGGCGTGGTGTAGTCGGCATGGCTGATGGTGCCCGGCGTAAAATTTACCAGGCGCACCCCCATGTCCCGCGTCCAACCTGCGATCGTTTCGTTGTACCACTCATATGGTGGAAGGAATATGCGGGCCTCCTCCCTGGATATACCTAAACCCGCCATGGCGGTATAGTTGTCGTTCAGATCCTGGGTAAACTCGCTCCTGGTCACCAGTAAGCTGTCCCTGTTTTCCCAGGAGCAATATAACAGGTGCTGGTCGGAATGAGGTCCCAGGTAATGGCCGTTGGCTTTCAGGTTACGGATAATATTTTTAAAGGCAGGATTCCGGTAAAAATTCCCGGTAAAAAAGAAAGATGCCCGGATATCGTCCCGTTTCAGGATATCCGGTATATACCAGCCGCCATCTGCGAACTCATCCCCGGTAAACACCAGCGCAATTTGTTTACGCGTACTGTCGCCCCGTATCACGGCGCCATGACTATATGTGAAGTTCGGTTGCTGCTCAGGGCCGTTGCTTCGTGTCATTTTTTTTTTGGCGCCGGCGGCGTGTGGCTTTCCCGGGCGGCCATCAGGTAAATGAGCGAAGCGGTGCCATCCATAGTGGGCTCATTGGTACTGTAGTCCCCGGAATCATCGTGGTATACGGCCAGATCACTCTGGAAGGCTTCATACGCGTCCGGTTTTGTGAGCTTAAGCCCGATAAGACTGTTGAATATGCTTCCATATACGGGACCATCTACAAGTCCGCCATCAACGGGATAATTACCTACTTTCAGAAAAGAAGCATGGGGGTCTGCCGGGGTATCTCCCCGGGAAGGCAGGCCATATACCATACTGGTTCCCCAGGGATTGCAGCCGAACAGCCAGTCGAAGTTGGCCTGCTCCAGTTCTTCAAAGCTGGTGTCGCCGGTGGCAGCGCGGTACCAGTAACACTGGATGGCAAACGATGTGGTAAGATTGTTGCTGCACCAGATGAATGGAACACCCCGGTAGAAAGCATTTTGCTTTGCACGGTCCCATACCTTTTCTATGCCCTGCCTGTAAAAGCCGGCAACCGTATCCCGTTCCTTTCCGTTGAGCTTTTTTATAAGCTCGTAGTGCCCGACATTTATAAAAGGATACCATTGATAATGCGCGGCGGTATCGGCATCAAACCAAGGGGTAAGTGGCTCTGTTTTCGCCAGATGGTATGCATAACCCGTCATGCTTCCGCCGGGCGCTTGCATGCCTTCTTCTCCGGCTAACATAGCTGCAGCCAGCTCCATATCATCCATCCAGTTCTCTTCTCCGTAAATATAAGGTGCAGCCACAGAAGCTGTTTGTGTAAACCCGGGCCTGGTCAATCCGAATGCAAAGGCTGTCCGGGATTTGTGCTGCAGCAGTGTTTTGTACGCCGTTTCGTTCTCAAATACTTCCGCGCCCAAAGCAAAGGCGCTGCTGAACTTGCCTGCTGTTGACGATACACCGGTAGTCTTGTTTTTGAATTTTCCCCTGATCTGCGGTTCGCCGTTCAGGAAGTACACCGGCCGCTGGTATCCTCTGCCGTATTGGCTGTCCAGCCCCGGCATACGCATGCCGCTGTGGTCACGGTCGTCTGCCAGTTGGTTGAACATCCAGTCGTCCTGTGGATGCATTTTGAGCAGCCACTCCAGCCCCCATTTTGCTTCATCCAGCACATCGGGCACCTGGTTGCTCCCCTGTAGTCCGTTTGCCTGGTGCGCATCGCCGAATACACCTGGAAAATCGCGGTAAGCAGCCAGCAGGTGAAACGTGGCATTAGCAGAAGTGGTTACATACTGCAGGTAGTCCGTAGCGTCATGCCATCCGCCACTTACGTCAATGAATGTACTGTCCGGCATAGGTCCGTATAAGGTAAAACCATCCTGCGTATGGCAGCTATCACCGGTAACCGGGTTGAATTTGCTGCGTTGCTGCCGCATATACCGCAGGCAAAAATCTGCCGTTCCTTTATACACACCTTCACCGATCTCAAATTCCGGGGACCGGGTAGCGCCTGCCTGCAGATAGTATTTGCCGGGTTTATTAAATTTCGAGAAGTTGATCCTGGACGTCTGCCGGAAGGGACCATATGCGCCCCACGCTTTACCGGTTTTCCCGGATGCCACGGTTTTTCCGGAAACCGCGTCCACCAGCTTCCAGCTTTTGACCCTGTTAGCAGATTTGCTGCACCATACGGCTGCTTTTATTCCGTCCGGTTTATATCCCAGCTGGTTGATCCTGATCCAGCTTTCCCCGGCCTGCTCCCGCTTATAGGAAAAGCCGGCGATAACAGCAATGAGTACAAATACAGCAAATACCCTGAACATTCACCAGTTTTTTATTCCATACAATATATGACTTTAATCGAAGACCACTGTCTTGTTATTGGACACAAAAACCCTGTCTTCAAATACCAGCGATAATGCTTTGGCCAACACCGAGGTTTCAATCTCCTTGCCGGCTACGATCATATCCCCGGGACTATAAGTATGGTTGATCCGTATGATCTGTTGTTCAATGATAGGACCTTCATCCAGCAGGCTGGTGACAAAATGAGCGGTGGCACCAATGAGCTTGACCCCCCTTTCAAAAGCCTGGCGGTAGGGACTGGCCCCGATAAAAGCAGGCAGGAAGGAATGGTGTATGTTGATGATCCTGTAAGGAAATGCAGCAACAAATTCATCCGACAGGATCCGCATGAATTTGGCAAGCACAATATAATCAAATGAATAGGACTGTATTTTTTCTTTCAGCTCCTTTTCAAAAGCTTCCTTGTTTTTCCCTTCATGACTGATATAGGTAAAAGGAATATTGAACCGGTCGCAGATATCCTGCAATATTTCGTGGTTGCCAATGACCGCCTGCACTTTTGCACCCAATGTATTGAAGTGATTGCGGGTAAGAATATCACTCAGGCAATGGTACTCTTTGGTTACGAGTATCACTACTTTTTTATCCCGGCTCTTCCTGCTGATATCGATAGAAGCTTTTTCGGGAAGCGCCTCCTGCAATTGCCCTGCCAGCTTGTCCGAAGCCGGCTCCTTATCAGTTGTCACCCTCAGGAAAAACTTGCCGGCTTCCTTATCAACAAATTCGCGCATGGATTCTATGTTCATAGCATTTTTTGCCAGGATATCCGAAACCGCCGCTACCAGCCCTACCCGGTCGCTGCATTGAATTCTTATGATCATTGTTATTAACTTAAATTGTCAGTTCCGGCAAATATAAGATTTAGCAAAAAACAGATACACCAGCCATTTACCGGGTACATTCAAGTTTTTGTTCTATACGTATTTTCCGGTTGGTGAGGCACTTGCCGGTAGCAGACGTTACCGGCGGGCGTCATCACCCTGCCTGTGAAGATTTGAGCTTTTATTAACTGAAGATAAATGCCCTTAGAGAATAATTCCGGAAATTGTATGTTTATTGGAGGAAAATAGGTATCTTTGCGCGTCAAATTTGAGTTCCACAGTTCCGGCAAGTGATATGATTTAATCTGCTACGCAAAATCTGCTAATAGTTCAGTCTTGTTTACTTCCCTGTTTTCTCAGATTCTTTTTTAATTTAATTTTTTATTGAGAATGAACATTTATGTTTCAAATTTAAGCTTCAATGTGATAGATGAAGACTTAAAAGCGTTTTTCGAAGAGTATGGCGAAGTTTCTTCTGCCAGAGTAATTACTGACAAATATACCGGTCGCAGCCGCGGATTCGGTTTTGTAGAAATGCCCGATGAAGAGCAGGCAAAAAAAGCCATTACAGAGCTGGATAAAGGCGTTGTTGAAGGAAGGGCTATCAATGTAACAGAAGCTAAACCCCGCGAAGAACGCAGCAATGCAGGCGGTGGTGGCAACAGGCGCTCTTTTGCCGGAAGCCGCAGTCGCTATTAATCAGTAAACCTGATACCGAATTGAGGGGGTAGCATGAAGCTACCCTCTTTTTATTTGCCTTTACTTTTAGGTTTTAATGTATCTTTGCGATCCCTCAACGATCCTGTCCGACTTTGTCAATCAGGCGGGCCATATATTGGGTTTACAATTTTTAATAATCCAACATGATTCATAATTTTAATGCCGGGCCCAGTATTTTGCCCCGGACAGTATTTGAGCAGGCAAGCCAGGCAATCCTTAATTTTAATAATACAGGACTTTCCATCCTGGAAATAGGTCACAGGACCGCTCTTTTCCAGGCGGTACTGGATGAAGCAGTGGCGCTGGCGAAAGAGCTGATGCATCTTGATAAGGACCATGAAGTATTATTCCTTCATGGCGGAGCTACCACCCAGTTTTTCCAGGTGCCCATGAACCTGCTGGACGAAGGAGAGACCGCTGCATATCTTGACTGCGGCGTTTGGGGAAGCAAACCTATTAAGGAGGCAGGCCAATTCGGCAACGTAAATGTGGTAGCCAGCTCAAAAGATAAAAACTACACCTATATTCCCAAAGGGTATACCATACCATCCGGCGTAAAATATTTTCACTATACCACCAATAATACTATTGAGGGAACGCAGATGCATTCCATTCCCAATACAACCGCACCCCTGGTGGCGGATATGAGCAGTGATATACTAAGCTGTGAAATGGATTTCAACCGTTTTGCGCTTATCTATGCCGGCGCCCAGAAAAACATCGGGGCAGCCGGTGTAAACATGGTGGTGGTAAACCCTGCTATTCTTGGAAAAGTGACAAGAAAGCTTCCGTCCATGATGGATTACCGTAAGCATATTGAAAACGGCTCCATGCTAAACACCCCTCCGGTGTTTGCCATTTATGTATGTATGCTTACATTACGCTGGCTGAAAGAACAGGGAGGCGTAGCTGCTATAGAGAAGATAAACAACCAGAAAGCGTCCCTCTTATACGATACACTTGACAGTATTCCGGTTTTCAGGCCTACGGTAAATAAGGAAGACAGGAGTAAAATGAATGTTGTTTTCGTAATGGAAGATCCGGCGCTGGAGAAAGAATTCCTTGAGCTATGCAAAAAGGAAGGAATGGTGGGCGTGAAAGGACACAGAAGTGTCGGCGGATTCAGGGTATCCCTGTATAATGCGCTCCCGTTAAGTAGTGTTATAGCTCTTACAGAGCTAATGAAACATTTTGCATCAAAACACGGTTAAAATTTGTGAGTTATTATGGCTAGTGTAGTTCCCTTTCATGCTTTACGACCCCATGCACAGTATGCTAAACAGGTTGCTTCCAAACCTTATGATGTTTTAAGCAGCAGGGAAGCCAAAGAAGAAGCGAGAGGTAATCCCTATTCTTTTCTTCATATCACCAAATCTGAAATTGATCTGCCGGAGGATACCCATATCCATACGGAAGAAGTATATAACAAGGCAAAGGAGAACCTGACGGCTTTTATACAACGGGAAGTTTTGTTCAAGGAAAACAAAGCCTGCTACTATATATACAGGCTGGTAATGAATGGCAGGAGTCAAACCGGCCTGGTATGCGCTTCGGCTATTGACGACTATGATAATAATGTCATCAAAAAGCATGAATTTACCCGCCCGGAAAAAGAGCAGGACCGCATTCATCATATTACGACTACGGGCGCACAAACCGGCAACGTTTTCCTGGCATATAAGAATGTACCTGAAATTGATCAGCTTGTCGAAAAATGGCAAACGGATAAATCGCCTGTATACGATTTTGTGGCAGACGATAACATCAGTCATACTGTTTGGGTGATCACCGATGATAAGGTAATAGAAAATATTACCCGGCTTTTTGCCGAAAAGGTAGAAAATACCTATATCGCAGATGGTCATCACCGGGCTGCCAGCGCTGCCAAAGTAAGGCAGTCGGCCGGGAAAAACAGAAGCGCTGACTATTTTCTTACCACTTTGTTCCCTGCTTCGCAACTGCATATTATGGATTACAATCGTGTAGTGAAGGACCTGAACGGTCACGACACGGATTCGTTCCTGCAACAGATCGGCGAGCTTTTTGAAGTTGAAAAGGTAAAAAAAGCATACGCCCCGGAGTCTCTCCACAGTTTTGGTATGTACCTGAAAAGGCAATGGTATAAGCTTACCGCAAAACCGGGAACCTATCCGGAAGATCCGGTAGGCGTACTCGACGTTACCATCCTGCAAAACAATATCCTCAGCCGGCTGTTGAATATCAGGGATCCGCGTACGGATAACCGCATTGATTTTGTGGGTGGTATCAGGGGACTGTCAGAGCTGGAAGCAAGGGTAAACAGCGGGGAAATGGCGGTAGCATTCAGCCTCCACCCTGTAAGTATCGAAC
>Ga0222429_100574_pt1 | contig 22315 bp, 22 predicted proteins | sample 1B50Ametagenome_FD_182475 | JGI IMG/M metagenome (GOLD analysis project Ga0222429, IMG submission 182475) | Enriched microbial communities from leaf-cutter ant dump, University of Wisconsin, Madison, United States - 1B50A (version 2) | ecosystem: Environmental > Terrestrial > Nest > Insects nest...
ATTATCAAACCGGGAATAAACCTATAAGATTGCAGCGCTGCCACCCTCGCAGGCTTATCCTTATGGCAAAAGCTACAATACACCGGCTGGCCGGGTTGCATTTATCATCGGTTAAAAAACACAGATCCCGGCAGGCGGATGGTGACACCGGCCTGTAGGACCCGCCACCGGTTGGTGCCTCACCATATTTATCAATGTAAGCTCTAAAGTCTGAATTTGAGTAGCGTCAACTTCCGGGAGGAATTTTGAATGGTATGCTACATCCATCACGGAGATTTTCTCTCAAACACCAGGCCTGCTGACGCTGCGCGCAGCCGGGAAGCTTTCCCGCAGGTGAGCGCAGATCCCATATGCAGGTTTCGCAGAGAGGATTGCTGCCCCTTTCGATATTACTTCAAAATCAGCGTCATCAGCGAAAATAATCCCCGTAGATCTGCGGGGTAACCCTGGTGCAGGTCGTTGGGTCCAGTACTGCAGGCTGAACACATGGCGCCAGGTTCCGGTATTTTATTGCTTGTGTTTACTAATTTACTAAGTTGATGCTGTGGTGTGGACACCTAACGGAAAATCAAAACCCTGCAATACGCAGGTCAGTCTTGCAAATTATCTATATATTTAAGCCCTATAAAATTACCCTTATGTTATCCAGACGATCGTTGCTGAAGAAAACCCTGATGCTTTCCCCTTTTATGCACACACCGCTATGGAAAGACCTGATGGCAAAGAATAGCCGGACCCGTTTCAGGATCGGCGCCTGTGACTGGTCCATCGGGAAGGGCAGTAACATAGAAGCATTTGATGTAGCCCGGGAGATAGGATTGGAGGGCATTATGGTAGACATGGGTTCGCCGGAAAATAACCTGCACATCCGGAATAAGGAAACACAGGAAGCATACCTGAAAGCTTCAGGTGCTTCGGGCATAGCCATTACCAGCCTGGCAATGGGCGTATACAACAGGATACCTTTTCATTCCGACAACCGGACCGAAGAGTGGGTATCGGGCTCTATTGATGCAACCAAAAACCTGGGGGTAAATGTGCTGCTGCTGGCGTTCTTCAATGCCAGCGATCTGCGTAATGATAATGGCAGAAAACAGGCTGCGGTAAGCATCCTGAAAAACCTTGTGGCCCGGGCAGAGAAGCAGGGTGTAATACTGGGGATAGAATCATACCTGGACGCAGGGGAGCATATGGAAATAATCAATAAAGTAGGGTCCGGCAACCTGAAAGTATATTACGACTTCAGGAATACACAGGATGCAGGGCATGATGCCATAGCGGAATTCAAAAAGCTGAAGAAGGAAATGATCTGCGAACTGCATATGAAAGAAAACGGTTCCTTATTGCAGGATGGCACACTCAACTGGAAAGATATCAGCAATGCTATATATGCCACCGGCTACACCGGTAACCAATGGATGCAGATTGAAGGCGCTATCCCAAAGGGTGCGGATATCATAACAAGTTACCGGAAGAACCTGGCTTACCTTCGCAGTCTTTTTTCCTGATCTGAATAATACTAATACAATAGAACCCCGTATGCGATCCATTTTTATTGTCAGCGCCATATGCATTTTCAGTCTTTTTTCCTGTAAGGAGCCTGCCCCCACGGGTATTGCGGCAGACCTTTACCTTCCTGATGACCTGGAAGTTTCCCTGTGGGCTACCACCCCTATGTTATACAACCCTACCAATATGGATATTGATGCCAAAGGACGGGTATGGATAACCGAAGCTGTGAACTACAGGAAATTTGCCAATAAAAACCCTAATTATAAAACCAATGCAGGCGGCGACCGTGTGGTGATACTGGAGGATACGGATAATGACGGGAAAGCGGACTCTGTCAAGGTATTTGTGCAGGATACCATGCTGGTTTCGCCAATGGGTATCGCTGTTATTGGAAATAAAACAGTTGTTTCCTGCACCCCGAACCTTATAGTATATACCGATGAAGACGGGGATGACAAACCCGATAAAACAGAAGTGCTTTTAACCGGTTTCGGCGGCAGGGATCACGATCATTCGCTGCACTCATTGCTGGCCGGACCGGATGGCAAATGGCATTTCAATGCCGGGAATGCGGGTCCTCATATGGTAACGGATAAGGCCGGCTGGACCTTGCGGTCGGGCAGCATATATGTCGGCGGCACGCCCTACAACAATCACAATGAAGGCAACCTGAAAAGTGATGACGGTAAAGTATGGGTGGGGGGCCTGGCGCTGCGCATCAACCCGGATGGTACGGGCTTAAAGGTGCAGGGGCATAATTTCAGGAACGCCTACGAGCTGACCATGGATTCGTGGGGAAATTACTGGCAGAATGACAACGACGATGAAGTGGCAGCATGCCGCGTGTCCTGGCTGATGGAAGGCGGCAATGTCGGATTTTTCAGTAAGGACGGTACCCGCTCCTGGCAGGCAGATCAGCGGCCGGACCAGGATATTTTTGCCGCGCACTGGCACCAGGAAGATCCCGGTGTGATGCCGGTGGGAGATCGTACAGGAGCCGGGTCTCCAACAGGAATTGTACGTAACGAAGGAGACGCGCTGGGTGAAAAATACAGGGGGATGCTGCTGAGCGCAGATGCCGGCAGGAACGTCATATTCGGTTATATGCCTAAAAAAGAAAAATCGGCATGGATTCCCGGGGAGAGGAGCAACTTTATCAGCTCGCTGAGCGCCGACAATGCCCTGTATGTGTGGAATGATACGGCAGTGAACAAACGCACGGAAAACTGGTTCCGCCCCAGCGATGTAGCCATTGGTCCGGACGGTGCTATATACATTGCAGACTGGTACGATCCGGTGGTGGGCGGCCACCAGACCCATGATTCCCTGGCCTATGGCCGGATATACCGCATTGCCCCCAAAGGCAAAAAGCTGAAAACGCCCGTTCTCGATCTTGAAACCACGGCAGGACAAATAAATGCGCTCCGCAGTCCTGCCATCAACGTAAGGTATCTGGGCTTCTCTGCTCTCCAAAAGCAGGGGGATGCCGTAGCTGAAAAGGTGAGTGAGCTGCTGAAAGACAACAACCCGTTTGTAAGGGCGAGAGCCATATGGCTGCTGGCCGCATTGGGCGGGCAGGGAAGGCAAAAAGCAGCATCACTTCTGAAAGATACAGATGAAAACATAAGGGCAACCGCTTTCAGGGCCCTACGGTTATACGCAGATGATATATTGCCGTTTGCGGAGGAACTCAAAGCAGATCCTTCTCCTTATGTAAGAAGGGAAGTAGCCCTGGCTTTACGGGACCTGCCTTTTGAAAAAACAAAAGCGATATACCTGGATCTCATCCGGCAATATGACGGAGACGACCGCTGGTACCTGAATGCCATAAGTATGGGCTTACAGGGGCATGAAGATGAAATATATCCCGCCATCAGGCAGTTGCTGGCGCCTGGTAAGTCGCCTGCCGGCTGGGACAGCAAAATGACGGACTGGGCATGGGAACTACATCCGGTAGCTGCTCTGGATGACCTGAAAGCAAGAGCGACCGATCCGGCACTGTCTCCTGCAGAAAGAAAAAAAGCTATTACGGCCATCGCATTCATGAAGGACAAAAAAGCGGCGGAGGCAATGCTTGCCCTCAACAAGTCCGGTCTGAAGGACGTGACCGAACAGGCAAATTACTGGTTGGTATTCCGCCAGGGGAACGATTGGTTTGACCTGCTCAACTGGAAAAATGCCGGGCTGAACACGGCATATGAAAGGCGATCCGCCGGCATGCGGGCAAGGATGCAGGCCATCTTCGACAAAAACCTGCCCCTGGTTACGCGGGAGGGCCGCCTGAGGCAGATCGCTGCAGATTCTGTGGGAGGGCAGCTGCTGTTGGCCCTGGCAGCCGAGAAAAAATTCCCGGAAGACCTGGTGCCTGCCATGGAAGAAGCAATATTCAATAATCCCGACGTGGCCGTGCGGGTGCAGGCCGGTAACTACTTTAAGCAGCCGGGCACTACCCAAACCTTTGCGATAGCAGCGATAGCAGCTTTACAAGGCGATGCAGCAAAAGGAAAAGAAGTGTTTATGCAGTTCTGCAGCTCCTGTCACAAGGTAGGGGCGACAGGGATGGATATAGGCCCGGAATTAACCAATATCAGGAAAAAATTTGACAAGACGAGCCTCCTGGACGCTATTATATACCCCAGCGCGGCTATATTGCTGGGTTATGAAGCATGGATGATCAATACAAAAGACGGGAACTCCTATTTCGGATTCCTGCTGGGAGAAAACAAGCAAACCATCACCATTAAAGATGTGACCGGGCAAAAGCATACCATTGCCGTTGAGAACATTTCCAGCCGGCAGAAGCAACCCAAAAGTCTGATGCCGGAACCGGCTGTTGCAGGGGTTTCCGAACAACAGCTGGCAGATGTGGTTACTTACCTGTTAACAGTACAGTAGTCAGGATACGCAGATCATTGTCTTATCTTTGCTATTGTCTTTTTAATAACAGATATTAATCAGCGAGCGTGGCTTTAAGAACTGTACATGTTGTTAAATATATTACCCCGTTAAGGGAGGGCGGTTCCCTGCCCGCCATTGTAGAAGCGGATGATGATTTTTTATATGCACTTAAATTCAGGGGTGCAGGGCAGGGTGTGAAAGCACTGGTGGCGGATGTTATAGGTGCTGAGACGGCAAGAGCCCTGGGCTTTAAGGTGCCGGAGCTGGTATATGCCCTGGTGGATGAGGCTTTCGGCAGAACTGAACCGGATGAGGAGATCCAGGATTTACTGAAAGCAAGTACCGGCTTGAACCTTGGCGTCCATTACCTGTCCGGTGCTATCAATTACGATCCCGTAGTGGACCCGCTGGACCCGTTGCTGGCGAGTAAAATTGTGTGGATGGATTGCCTGCTGATGAATGTGGACCGCACGGCACGTAATACCAACATGCTGGTGTGGCATAAAGAGCTTTGGCTGATAGATCATGGTGCTGCCTTATATTTTCATCACAACTGGCCATCGTGGCAGGAAGCGGCGTTAAAACCCTTTGCACAGGTAAAAGACCATGTGCTGCTGCCACAGGCTACCCGTTTGGATGAGGCAGATGCGCTGCTAAAGTCCTTGCTTACAACCGAACGGCTGCAAGCTATCACCGCACTCGTTCCGGACGACTGGTTGCCCGGCAACGCGTCCGAAGGATCGCCGGCCGAGCAACGGGCGGTATACGCAAAGTTTCTGGCGAACAGGGTACATCATTCTTCCATTTTTGTAAATGAGGCCAAGCATGCAGCAACACTTATTTGAATATGCAGTGGTGCGTATCGTGCCCAAAGTGCAAAGGGAGGAGTTTATCAACACGGGCATCATCCTGTATTGCAAAAAGCAAAAATATCTTAAAACAAAATTTACCCTGAATGAAGAACGGGTCATCTGTTTTTGTGATCAGACAGACCTGGAGGAAGTGCGGAAGCACTTATCGTCTTTTGAGAGGATAGCTGACGGCGCTGCCGACGGAGGACCCATTGCTCAACTGGATATTGCCTCCCGCTTTCGCTGGCTGACAGCTGTAAGAAGTACAATTATCCAGTCTTCGAAAGTACACGTGGGCTTCTCTGAAAACCTGGATGAAACGCTGAACCGCTTGCACGAACAAATGGTGCTGTAGGTAAAATAAAATTATACCGGCATTTTTTGCTGCCGGTATAACTATAACAATAGAAGTGTATAAAATTAATTTTTGTTGAACAGGAATGAAAAGGGCTTCAGTTCATCCTGGTGCATTACAGATACCAGCGTTTTCTGATCTCTGTACACCCTGAATTTCTCCAGATCAAATAGTTCATTGGCGGTACAAAAACTATCAGCAGACTCGGCGATGTACAGGATGTCATTCAGTTGCTCTACTTCCTGTTCTATAGCTTTGTCGCTCATAGATTCGTCTTTTAACAACACAAGCAGGTCGCGATTTGAAGTTTTCATTTTATATAGGATTTTAAAAGTTGTTCTGCTCAGATGGCCTTATCAGCTATCAGTATCCGACCATTCCCTTTTTACTGGGGCATCCGCACTCCTTCTGATTTCCTCTTAAAACGGAACAACCGCTGAAAGTTGTGATCAGAAGCCCCAACAACATCAATACTGTAAAACCTCTTTTTCTCATAGTCCGTAAATTTAAACTAAAATAATATTATTTTATTGCATTAGCTTACATTGTTTTTAAATATTAACTCATATCATTGAATTGCGTTCTGCAGGCTCTGAAACGATCAATATCCTGGTAGCACCCCTGGATTGGGGAATGGGTCACGTTACCCGGTGTATACCCATTATAGATCAGCTGCTTACATATAACTGCAGGATATGGCTGGCAGGGGATGGAACAGGCTTCCGCGTGCTGCAAAAAGAGTTTCCCCAGCTACCCGTTTTTTCACTAAAAGGGTACAGGGTTTTTTACCAAAAAGCAAAGAGAAATTTCAGCGTAAATATCCTCAGTCAACTGCCCCGGTTGATGCGAACCGTTCGCCACGAACAAAAATGGCTGGAGAAATTTATAACAGCACATGGTATAGATGTAGTCATAAGCGATAACCGGTTTGGACTCTATAGCTCAAAGGCCTATACCGTCTTTATTACCCACCAGCTCTCCATTAAAACGGGACTGGGTACGTGGGCTGATCATCTCGCACGCCGGATCAATTATTATTTTATCAAAAAATTTAACGAATGCTGGATACCGGATTACCAGGGAGAAAATAACCTCGCAGGAGAACTGTCCCACCCATCCGTACTTCCCCTCAACACAAGGTATATAGGTACCTTGTCCCGCTTTAAGAAACAAGACCTTCCCCAACAATACGATCTGCTGGTGATCCTTTCCGGGCCGGAACCCGCCAGGACGGAATTTGAGAACAGGCTGTTAAAAGAGTTGGCTGATTTTAAAGGAACCGTATTATTCGTGCGGGGCACCGACAGCCCGCTCTCCCATGAGATGCATCACGCATCCATCGTCAACCTGATGACGTCAGCCTCATTAAACGAAGCATTGAACGCATCTGAATGGGTAATATGCCGGAGCGGCTATACTTCTGTAATGGACCTGGTGAAGCTGCAGAAAAAAGCGATACTGGTGCCTACACCCGGGCAGCCGGAGCAGGAATACCTTGCACAGGTATTACAACGTAAAGGCATTTTCTATTGTATCCCGGAAAAGGATTTTATATTGGCGCCTGTGTTGAAGCAGGCAGCTGTATTTCCTTACCGCTTCGAACGGCTTGCAGGCAGCGCCTCTTATGAGGAACACATAAAAGAACTACTGGAAAAGGTACGCAAGCGGTTACAGAAATGATGCAGCCCTTTTCAGGTCTTCCGGCGTATCGATGCCCACCCCTTCAAAATCCACCACCGTCATTTTTAAAGGAATGCCATGTTCTAAAAAACGAAGACACTCTATTTTTTCAGCGTCCTCGAGCGGAGTGAGCGGCCATTTTGTAAACTGCAACAATCCTTTTTTTGTAAAGCCGTAAATACCTACATGCTCATAATGCGTAATGGCAGCATCGTTGTTTCGCGGATAAGGGATAACGCTTCTGCTGAACAGCAGGGAATTCATGTTGTTATCCACCACCACTTTTACAATATTGGGATTTTCAACCTGCTGTTGCTCTTTTATTGCCCGCATCATAGACCCCACCTGCACAGCGCTATCTTCAAAAAGCTGGATAAGCTGTTGCAACGGCTTCTTTTGCACAAACGGCGTATCTCCCTGCACGTTGATGATCACATCGAGATCCATATCTTCTATCGCTTCCGCGATCCTGTCGCTCCCGCTCTCATGTTCCCGTACACTCATTTTCGCCATGCCGCCGTTGCCTGTTATTTCGTTGTAAATAACATCGCTGTCTGTTACCACCCAAACCTCATCAAACAGGCCGGTAGCGACCGTATTGTCGTAAGTATGACGAATGATCGTCTTTTCACCAAGGAGCTTCATCAGCTTACCCGGAAACCGGGAAGCAGCATACCGCGCGGGGATCATGGCAACAATTTTCATGGTATTTTTTTTCAAAGATAGGCAGATGAATCAATAATCCGTTTTGACAGACTTGTCAAAAGGAAGTTTAAATTGATAGCCGATATCTTCATCGTCCTTATCATCCAGCACATCAAGCCCATACTTCAACTTATCCAGATCTTCGTAAGCGAAGGTCCCGAAGATCCTGTCCCACAAAGAAAATATATTTGAAAAATTTTTATCCGTAAGCGGTCTTTCGAAGTGGTGATGCACCTTATGCATATTGGGTGAAACAAAGATCCAGCTAATAGGCTTATCGAGCCACAACGGCACCCGTATATTGGCGTGATTAAAGTGGGTGAACAAACCGGCAGCGCTCCTGTATATGAAATAATAAGCAATAGGAATACCCAATACCAGTATGCCTATAATGGTGGTGAACTCCCGGAAAAGCCATTCGCCGGGGTGGTGCCGGGTGCCGGTGGTCACATCCACTTTTGTATCGCTGTGGTGCACCATATGGAAGCGCCACATAAACTTTACCTTATGCATCAGGTAGTGCGGTGCATACTGCGCAAAAAAGTCCAGCATAAAAAGCGACAGTGTCAAAGATGCCCATGTGGGTAAATTCAACCAGTTCAGCACCCCCAAGTGATGCACCTGCGTCCACTCACAGATCTTTATGGTGGTGTACCCGAAAATAACATTCAGGATAAGCGTACAAAGGAGGAATACCAGGTTTACACCCGCATGTTTGTAACGTTTGAAGGAAAAGCGGAAAAGTGGGTAATATCCTTCCAGCAGCCAGAAAAATATCATACCTACCATCAGGATCAGCACACGATCGGTACTGGATATATGTTCCCAATATTGCAAGAAGCTTTCCATAGAAGGTAAAAGTTACAAAGTTTTTTCGGAGTGGTAGCGGGAAATACGGAACTATTCTGTTAAATCATCGAAATCATTGCCGCAATGAAAACAATGATAGGTTTTCCTGATGCTAACGCTGTACCCGGAAAAAAGATAGGAAATAACATTACTGATCCAGTTACCGGATTTGGACGGGTTGCTGATGTATTCTACTTCGGTTGATCCGCAGGCAGGACAAATAAGAAGTGCTCTCCGCTCTTCATCAAACTGCTCCAACAGCTTGCGGGCCTCCTCCGCCTGGTCTTCGGGCACTTCGAGCTTGATGCCACCCAGTGCGTTCGTGAGTATCGGATCAACGGTAATGGTAAATTCATCCCGCAGGAAACAGGTAATACCCTCTTCCTGCAGCTTGCCCAGCAGGATATTTGCCTCTATATAGTTGTCAAAACTCCTTACAGGCACCAGGTTCATAATACGGGATTTATTACTGGTTCAGCATCAGCGGCATTGCCAGCATCAGCAGCTCTTCATTCTCCTCTTTTTCAACGGGCAACAATATGCCGGCTTTGGAAGGAGTAGACAGCTCAAGGATCACTTCGGGACTGGAAGTAGCCCCAAGCAGCTCTACCAGGAATTTGGCATTGAAAGCGATCTGGATATCTTCTCCTTCATAGGAGCAGTTCATCCTTTCATTACCCTCAAAACTGAAATCCACATCCTGTGCGGCCAATTGCAGCTCAGCCCCACTGATGGTGAGGGCTACCTGGTTGGTACTTTTATTGCTGAATACGCTTACCCTTTTCAGCGCGTTTTGGAAATCCTGCCTGTTAACGGTCATCTTATATGGATTTTCTGCAGGAATTACCACCTTATAATCTGGGAAACGGGCGTCTATCAGGCGGCAGACCAGTTCTGTCTTCCCATGATCAACAAACAGGTGGTTATTGTTATAAGAGATCTTCAATTCGTCATTGTTATCCGGTAATGCGCTTTTAAGCAGGTTCAGCGGCTTTCTGGGCACGATAAAAGAGTGCTTTTCCGGGCAGCTTACATCTGTCTTACGGTAGCGCACCAGGCGGTGTGCATCTGTTGCCACGAACGTGATGGATTTTTTATCCAGCTCAAAATAAACACCTGTCATAGCGGGGCGCAGGTCGTCATTGCTTACCGCGAACAGGGTCTTATTGATGGCAGTCACCAGCGTGGAAGAGGTCATCGTAAACTGGCTGGCATCCTTTGTTTCCGGCTCTTTCGGGAAGTTATCAGGATTTTCACCCATCACCTTGTACTTGCCGTTGTCGCTGGTTATTTCAATACCAAAGTTTTTCTCAATCGTAAATGTCAGCGGCTGATCCGGCAGATTTTTCAGAGAGTCGATCAATATTTTGGCCGGGATACAGATCTTACCGCTCTCGCGGGATTCTATATCCATATGAATCTTCATGACCGTTTCCAGATCCGTGGCCACCACTGTCAACCGGTTCTTGTCAATTTCGAACAGAAAATCTTCTAATATAGGCAATACCGTATTGGCGCTAACAATCCCGCTGATGTGCTGCAGTTGTTTCAATAAAGCCGAGGACGAAACGATGAACTTCATAAAACCAAAAATAATTGAATTTGGCAAATATAGAATTATCAGTCCATTAAGCCCAAAAATTTGCCCAAACCAGGTCGGGCTGTCCTTTGGAAAATGCTGTACGATCAGGTATGAAATCAGCTTTTTCTCACTTTCAGCGACCAGGTAAAGCTGAATTCCGCCACCAGTTCTCCCTTTTCACTTGTTCCGATGGCTTTAACTGTAATAGCACTGCTGCCGTTGATCTCTATTACCTCTTCTACGGCATGCCGCAGGGCCTTGCCGTCTTTACAAATAAAGGTAGTGATACCCACCGCTTTTTTATAATACTCCGCCGACATTTCGGTGACCAGCATGGATACAGAGGGTTTACGCTTATAAACATGTGCCATCACCAATGCCCCTGTACTCATTTCTGCTGCCATAGCCAGGCAGGCAAAATAAGTGGAGCCAAAGGGATTTCTGGAAAACCATTTATAGGGAATCGTCACCACGCACTTCTCGTCAGTGATGCTTTTTATCCGGACACCTGAGAACAGGGCGGCAGGCAGCCGGGTGAATAAAAACCACCGGAATTTCAGTGGACTTCTCAGCATTTGGGTAAAGGCATTCATAAACTTTTCATGATAATACTCCTGAAGATACAAAAGTCATGGAATTGGATCGCTAATGATATATTTCGGGTGCATGGCCTTTATTATTCCGGGTATTACTATTTTACGTAAATTCATTCCCCTGTTTCAGCACAACGATTGCACAGGCAATGTAATTGAAACAGCGTCTCCTTAAAAGTGATACAGTTATATTAAATATTTAAACGTTGCAGATATGCCAGGAAGAAGAAATTTCTTAAAAAACAGTGCCCGGTTAGCGGCAGGGGGATTACTGTTATCCTCCACAGATCTATTTGCCATTCAAAGCAGGAATGTATGGGCTTCCGATCAGATCAACATCGGGCTGATCGGTGCTAAAGGGATGGGTTGGTCTAACCTGAAAGCCGCCTTGAAAGTGCCGGGGGTAAACCTGGTGGGTTTGTGCGATGTGGATAAAAATGTACTGGACGGACGGATGAAAGAGCTGGCGGATCTGAAAGTGGATGCTTCAAAAGTGAAGACTTACGGTGATTACAGGAAGATGCTGGATAACAAAGACCTGGATGCGGTGATCGTTGGCACACCGGATCATTGGCATTGCCTGCAGATGGTAGATGCCTGTAAGGCAGGAAAGCATGTATATGTTGAAAAGCCTATTGGTAATTCCATTGCAGAATGCAATGTGATGGTGGCGGCGCAAAAAAAATATAACAGGGTTGTGCAGGTGGGGCAGTGGCAACGGAGCCAGCAACATTTCAGGGATGCGATTGCATATGTCCATTCGGGTAAGCTGGGTAATATCCGTACGGCAAAAGTGTGGTGTTACCAGGGCTGGATGAAGCCGGATATCGTGCAGCCGGATACGGCGCCACCGGCAGGAGTAGACTACGCGGGCTGGCTGGGTCCCGCACCGAAAAAACCTTTTAATGCCAGCAGGTTCCATTTCAACTTCCGGTGGTTCTGGGATTATGCTGGTGGATTAATGACGGACTGGGGCGTACACCTGTTAGACTATGCTTTGTTTGGCATGCAGGCGGATGTACCCAAAACAGTGATGGCGCTGGGCGGAAAATTCGCTTACCCCGACCTGGCACAGGAAACACCGGACACGCTTACTACTTTATACGAGTTTGATACATTCAACCTGGTATGGGATCATGCCATGGGTATTGATAACGGGCAATACGGGAAGGATCACGGTATTGCTTTTGTAGGCAACAACGGCACGCTGGTATTATACAGGGGGGGCTGGGAAGTGATAGAAGAGAAGAATTCAAAGAACAAGGTGTCCGTGCCCTTTACAAAACCCTCTGAGAGCGGGTTGGATGCACATATGGTGAATTTTACCTCCGTAATCCGTAGTGGCAAAATGGAAGATCTTACCGCCCCGATACAGGTAGGTGCAGATGTGGCCATAGTAGCGCAGATGGGCAATATCGCATTCCGCAGCGGTAAGCGGTTAGCCTGGGATAAAGCTGCAGGCAGGTTTACAGACGAAGCGGTCAACAAAGAATATTTCGCAAAACCATACCACAACGGATATAAAATACCAACAGTGTGATAGCGGCTTGCAGAAGTGCTGTCCTTAAAAATTGAATTGCATGCCCGGAGCCAGGATTGCAGGATTAGGTATGTACGTGCCTGAACAGGTAGTTACCAATTTTGATTTGGAGAAATATATGGATACCAACGACGCCTGGATACAGGAGCGTACGGGTATTAAAGAACGGAGATACGCAAAACGAACAGGTGAGACCACTACTACAATGGGGGTGGAGGCTGCCAGGATGGCCATCAAAAATGCCGGTATCACCATCGATGACATTGACTTTATCATTTTTGCCACCCTGAGCCCGGATTATTATTTTCCGGGTTGTGGCGTGTTGGTGCAGCGGGCTATGAAGATGAAAGAGATCGGAGCGCTGGATATACGCAACCAGTGCAGTGGTTTTATATATGCACTTAGCGTCGGCGATCAATATATCCGCTCCGGTATGTATAAGAATATACTCGTGATCGGTAGCGACAAACATTCTTTTGGACTCGACTTCAGCACCCGCGGCAGGAATGTTTCTGTTATTTTCGGGGATGGCGCAGGAGCAGTAGTGCTGCAGCCAACCGAGGAGGGAGAAAAGGGAATACTAAGTACGCACCTGCATTGCGACGGCAACAGCGCTGAGATACTGGCTATGTATAACCCGGGAACACATGCCAATTACTGGGTAGATCAAAAGCTGGCCGACTTTGATGATGCGGAAATAGGAGAAATGTTCATGAGCCATGCTATGATCGACAAGGCGCAGAATTTTCCGTTTATGGATGGACCTTCGGTATTTAAAAAAGCGGTTGTCAAAATTCCTGAAGTGGTAATGGAGGCTTTGGATGCAAATAATTTATCTCCTGCGGACATTGATATGCTGATCCCGCACCAGGCAAACCTGCGCATCAGCCAGTTTGTACAACAGCAGTTAGGCTTACCTGATGATAAGGTATATAATAATATCCAGTACTACGGTAATACCACAGATGCTTCCATCCCGATCGCATTATATGAAGCCTGGGAAAAGGGCAGGATAAAAGATGGCAACCTGGTTTGCCTGGCTTCCTTTGGTAGCGGGTTTACCTGGGGCAGCGCCCTCATCAGGTGGTAATGCATTTCAAAAAATATAAACAAAGGGTTATGACTTATTTTTTTTCAAAACATTCGGTTCTCCTTCCATCCGTCTGCCGGTTGACCTGCAAAGCAGTTGCTGTCACTTTTCTTTCAATATTAATTCATACTTCCATGTTTGCTCAATCAACAGATGAAAAGCAGGTTGCCAGCCGGGTAGAGGCACTGCGTATTGCAATGTTAAATGCTGACAAGCCGGCACTTGAGGAGCTAACCAATGAAAAGCTGACTTATGGACATTCGAATGCCCTGGTAGAAGACAGGGAAACTTTCATTCATTCGCTGGTCAGCAAGAAATTTGTATTTACAAGCATTGATCTTTCTAACCAAAGTATTCGGGTTGTAGGTAACACGGCAGTGGTGAGACACAGGCTCATTGGTAATACCAATGATAATAATACGCCCGGGAAAGCCGATATAACAATTTTACTGGTGTGGCTGAAAGAAGGAGGCAACTGGAAATTATTGGCCCGGCAGGCTACCAAAACGCCGCAACTTTAGCGCAACCATCTCCGGCTAATACAACGGTCTGTCCGGGTGTGCATCCGCTTGCGGCTGCCACAGCGTTGTAACAGATCAATACCTAAATGCAGCTCCAAAAAAGGATGGCTTATGAGTGCTGGAAAAGTCAAGAACTATCGGTGGTTTATTGTTTCTCTCTTATTCTTCGCCACTACGATCAACTATCTGGACAGGCAGATCATTGGTCTGCTGAAGCCTATATTGGAAAAAGAGTTCAGCTGGACGGAAACAGACTTTGCGCATATCGTAATGTCTTTTACGGCCGCTTATGCCATCGGACTGATTTCTGTTGGCTGGCTGATCGATAGGATCGGGACAAAGATCGGGTATGCTGTTACTGTTGTTTTCTGGAGCATAGCCGGAATGTTGCATGCATTCGCCAGGAATACCCTGGGTTTTTGTATGGCACGGATAGGGTTGGGACTGGGCGAGGCGGGTAATTATCCCGCAGCTATGAAAACAGTAGCCGAATGGTTTCCCAACAGGGAGCGGGCGCTGGCCACGGGTATTTTTAATATGGGCACCAGCGTGGGAGTTGTGGTTGCGTTGTTGATCGTCCCTTTCATTCTGAACTATTATGGTTGGCAGGAGGTTTTTTTAATCACCGGCGCGCTTGGTTTTATCTGGTTGATATGCTGGTGGCAATTTTATACGGTGCCCGCTGCACAAAAACGATTAACAAAAGAGGAGTACGAGCTTATTACGGAAGGGCAGGACGACGAGAAAATAGAGGGTAAAGAGAGCCCTACTTTGAAATGGGGTAAACTTTTCCGCTTTCCCCAAACATGGGCATATGTAACAGGAAAAGCATTGATTGATCCTATCTACTGGTTTTTTCTTTTTTGGTTGCCGTCTTATTTCTCTACTACTTTCAGTCTCGATCTTAAAAAGCCAAGCTGGGAGCTGATGATCATTTATGCCGCCACCACGGCCGGTAGTTTTGCAGGCGGATACTTTTCATCTTACCTGATCAGAAAAGGCTGGCCGGTATTAAAAGCAAGAAAGGCGGCATTGTTAATTTTTGCTGTACTGGAGGTTTCTGTGATACTGGCACAGTTTGCCACCACAGCCTGGCTGGCAGTTATATTGATCAGCATAGCCGTTGCGGTGCACCAGGCCTGGGCGACCAATATTTTTACCACGGCCTCCGATATGTTTCCCAAAGAAGCCGTGAGCTCGGTGGTAGGCATCGGCGGCATGGCTGGGGCAATAGGAGGTATCCTCTTCCCGATGCTGGTGGGATATCTGCTCGATACCTATAAAGCTGCCGGCAACCTTCAGGGGGGATACAATGTACTGTTTACCATTTGTGGATTCACCTACCTCCTGGCCTGGATGATTATTCATTTGCTTACGCGAAGAGCCGAAAAAGTGAGGTTGAGCCAACTGGTATAATATAAATTATGCTGCTTGTCAAGCTAAGACCCACAATGTCTGCAAAAAACTGTAGAAGGGTCCAGGTGGGTATATTTGTCTTCATGCTCAAATCTTCGCAGGCGGATGATGACATCGCTTGTGGTGTCTGCTACTGGTTGGTACCCACCCGGCCGGGCCTCACCGGCCGGAAATATCTGTAGAACCAAAACCTGAACTTTTATTTCGACACCTGTTTATCCCTGGTTTTGCTGCAATGAGAATAGTCCTCATTGGAAGTAAATGCACCCGTTTCAGGCGGCACATTTTTCGGAGAAGTTTTTACGTGCGTTACCTGATAAATCACCCATTACATGTAAAGCGGAATATTAATTCCGGTCAAAGATCCCCTGGTATTGTATCGTTACGAAAAACAGAAATGGAATTTTATCAAAAACACAGTGCAGGATAGTATCAGGAGCCACGTTACTTCTTCTACCCGGATGTTGCAGCTTCTTACAAAACAGGAAGTAAACAATTGATAGTTTGCCGGGAGGACTCATGCTTCACCTATGGACAAAAAAAAGTCCCGGTTGACCGGGACTTTGTATTTTTTGCTCTATTGAAAAATGTAGCGCAAGCTTATTTTTTCTTTGCAGCTTTCTTTGCAGCTTTTTTAGGAGCAGCTTTCTTTGCAGCAGCCTTTTTAGGAGCAGCTTTCTTTGCAGCTTTTTTAGGAGCGGCTTTCTTAGCAGCAGCCTTTTTAGGAGCAGCTTTCTTTGCAGCTTTTTTAGGAGCGGCTTTTTTTGCAGCAGCTTTCTTAGGAGCAGCTTTCTTTGCAGTTGCCATTTTTTAGAATTTAATGGTTAGAAAATAAATGGATTAACGTTATAAAAGTAAAAACATTTTGTCAACTCCAAAATTTTTTTTTATGCAACTCCTTCAGCAGGTGCTACAGAAACAAAAGTTTTGTTGTTTTTTCCTTTTTTAAACTCAACAACTCCATCTACAAGGGCAAACAAAGTAAAGTCTCTTCCTACTCCTACGTTTTTACCAGGATGATAAGAAGTGCCGCGCTGACGCACCAACACGTTCCCGGACAAGGCAGGCTGGCCACCAAAAATTTTCACTCCCAGCCTTTTGCTTTGAGAATCGCGTCCGTTTTTTACACTACCTTCTCCTTTTTTATGTGCCATAACTCTTTGCTTATTTATTTATGAATAACAAAAGAAATGTAATTAAGCAATCCCTGTCACCTTGATCTGGGTATACAGCGTACGGTGTCCGTGCTTTTTACGAAAACCTTTTCTTCTTTTCATTTTGAAGGAAATAACTTTATCTCCCTGCACTTCCTTCACGATCTCAGCTTTTACTACTGACTTTACATCAGCGCCGACAGTCAGGGTGCCATTATTGTCCACCAGCAACACTTCAGAAAATTCTACAGCGTCTCCTGCTTTACCATTAATATGCGGTACGTACAGGTTCTGCCCCTCCTGAACTTTGAATTGCTGCCCGGCTATTTTTACAACTGCAAACATGTAGATAAAATTTAAGGAGTGCAAAGGTAGTATTAATTTTGGTAGCGGCAAATAATTGAATAAAAAAAGTTAACGATCTAACCTGCGGACTTTTAAAGGGGGTTAAGGTTATCTTTGTACATTCAACGTATTTGCCGACATATCATGAAAATAAAGTCAATATTAGCAAAACCTTTCGCCGGTTATATTTATAAGCAGGTTAAAAAATCCATGCATACAGCCCTGGAAGACCAGGACCGGATCCTGAAGGAATTGGTGAAGGCGGCTAAAAAGACCGAGTTTGGAACAGAGCATAACTTCCACAAGATCAATACATACGATGATTTTAAGACAGCTGTTCCCTTACGTGATTATGAGGCCCTGAAGCCTTACATCGAGCTGATCAAGCAGGGAAAGCATAATATATTATGGAAGGGGCTTCCCATATATTTTGCCAAAACATCGGGCACTACCAGCGGTGTGAAGTATATTCCCATTACAAAAGAATCTGTTGATAACCACTTCGATACCGCCAGGAATGCTTTTTTCTGCTATATGGCCGAAACCGGGAATTATTCCAGTGCTGACGGAAAAATGATCTTTTTAAGCGGCAGCCCCGTACTGGAAAGAGTAGGAGGTATTCCTACGGGGCGGCTGAGCGGCATATCCAACCATCTTATCCCTCGTTATCTCCGCACCAACCAGCTCCCCAGCTACGAAACCAATTGCATAGAGGACTGGGAGACCAAACTGGAGAAGATCGTGGATGAAACAATAGACCAGGATATGCGGATGATCAGCGGTATCCCGCCATGGGTGCAGATGTACTTTGATAAGCTGACAGAAAGAAGCGGTAAGCAGATAAAGGACCTGTTCCCCAACTTCAACGTAATGGTGCAGGGCGGCGTAAACTTTGAACCTTACAAAGCGAAGCTGTTTGAAAGCATAGGAAAGCAGGTGGATACGATTGAAACCTTTCCTGCCTCAGAAGGTTTTTTTGCCTTCCAGGATTCTCAAAAGCACGAAGGATTGCTGCTGAACACCAATTTCGGGATCTTTTTTGAATTTATTCCCATCCAGGAAATAGGTAAGCCAGACCCTCAAAGGCTTAGCCTGAAAGATGTGCAGCTGGGAGAAAATTACGCATTGATCATTAATAATAACGCGGGATTATGGGGATACAACCTGGGCGATACGGTAAAGTTTGTATCGCTTGACCCTTACCGTATCATAGTAACCGGGCGTATCAAGCATTATATTTCTGCGTTCGGGGAACATGTTATCGGGGAGGAAGTGGAGTACAGTCTGCTGAAAGCGGCAGAGAAAGAAAAAGTAAAGATCACGGAATTCACCGTGGCGCCTATGATCGAACAGGGAGAAGGAAAAAGCTTTCATGAATGGTTTGTGGAATTTGAAAATGCGCCTGAAGATATAAACCGGTTTGCCCGGGAAGTAGATAATTTCCTTCGCGAAAAGAATATTTACTACGATGACCTGATAACGGGCAATATACTGCAAACGCTGAAGATCCGCCCGGTAAAGAAGAATGGCTTTATCGACTATATGAAAAGTATCGGTAAGCTGGGAGGACAAAATAAAGTGCCGCGTTTAAGTAATGACAGGAAAATAGCGACCGAGCTGGAAAAGTATGTATCGGAGCCTATATAAAATTTAAAATCCGGAACTGCCCGACATCAGCAATCAACGAACCAGGAGAGTTGGTATCTTGAATGGTTTTGCAAAATAAAGACATGAAAAAAAGAATAGCAATATTTGGTTCTACCGGCTCTATTGGAACACAGGCATTGAATGTAATCGCTGCTAACCCGGACATGTTTGAGGTAGAGATACTCACGGCCAATAGTAACGAGGACCTGCTGATCGCACAGGCGAAAAAATACCAGCCCAATGCCGTGGTGATTGTCAACGAAAGCAAATATGAAGTGGTTAAAGAGGCCCTGGCGCAAACAGACATTAAGGTTTTTGCGGGGGAGGAGGCGCTGGAAGAAGTGGCGGCTTTTGATACCTATGATATGATGCTGGCAGCCATTGTTGGTTTTGCCGGACTGAAGTCTACCCTGAAGGCGGTAGAATGCGGTAAGGCTGTTGCGCTGGCAAACAAGGAAACCCTTGTGGTGGCAGGAGATATAGTGATGCAGCGGGCCGTGGAAAAAAGAGTACCCATCATTCCGGTAGATTCGGAACATTCTGCTATTTTTCAATGCCTGGTGGGCGAAACCCGTAATAAGATAGAAAAAATTGTGCTGACAGCATCGGGTGGTCCCTTCCTGGGGAAAAAGCCTAACTTCCTGGTGAATGTTAAAAAAGAGCATGCTTTGCAGCATCCCAACTGGAATATGGGTGCAAAGATCTCGGTAGATTCCGCCACGCTGATGAACAAAGGGCTTGAAATGATAGAAGCCAAATGGCTGTTCAACCTGAAGCCATCCCAGATACAGGTGATCATACACCCGGAAAGCATCATTCATTCCATGGTGCAGTTCGAGGATGGAAGCATTAAGGCCCAAATGGGACTGCCGGATATGAAGCTCCCTATCCAGTATGCGCTGGCTTTCCCACACAGGATAGCAAATTCGTTCCCGCGTTATGATTTCAGTCGTTCCTCATCACTGCACTTTGAGCAGCCGGATATCAAAACCTTCCGCAACCTGGCGCTGGCAACAGATGCCCTGCACCGGGGAGGGAATATGCCCTGCATCATGAATGCGGCCAACGAGATTGCTGTATACGGATTTCTCCTCAACCGTATCGGCTTCCTGGATATGACCGAAATGGTAGAACGAACCATGCAAAAGGTCCATTTTATCGAAAATCCGACGCTGGAAGAATATTTTGAGAGCGATGCCGAGGCGCGTAATTTTGCAGCTTCACTGATCAACCTTTAATCAGATACTTGAATTACAAAAACTATAGTTTAACCTAAAACAAGCCATGAGCACCATGGCTGACACGTACATACATATGACATTACTGGCAATAAACTGGGGAGTTGTGGGTCTGCAGGCAGCGCAATTACTACTTTCACTTTCCATACTGGTTATCGTCCACGAATTCGGACATTACATTACCGCTAAATGGTTCAAATGCCGGGTAGAAAAATTCTACCTGTTTTTTGATCCCTGGTTTTCCCTCTTTAAAAAGAAAGTAGGGGAGACAGAATATGGAGTAGGCTGGCTGCCGCTGGGCGGATATGTAAAAATATCCGGGATGATCGACGAAAGTATGGACAAGGAGCAAATGGCCAAGCCGCCGCAGGAATGGGAGTTCAGAAGTAAGCCGGCATGGCAGCGGCTGATCATTATGGTTGCCGGTGTTACCATGAATGTGTTACTCGCGTTCGTCATATATGCCATGATATTGTTTACCTGGGGTGAAGTTAAAGTGCCGGTAAGCTCTATGAAATACGGGCTGGAGTTTAAAGACAGCCTGATGTTTGAGATAGGGTTTAAGAACGGGGATAAAATTCTGGCGATCAACAATAAGTCGGTAGAAGATTACCAGGATATTGTGCCGGAGCTGATACTGGGCGGTGCCGTATCCATTGAAAGGAACGGAAAGCAGGAGACCATTACCCTGCCGGAAGACCTGATCGGTCAACTGGTAGTAAAGAAGCGAAACAGGAGTCCCATGCTGGAGCCGCGTATACCGGTGATAGCCCGGCTGGTACCGGATACAACACCTGTTTATAAAGCGGGTTTGAGAGAGGGAGACCAGATCATTGCGGTGGATCATCAGCCGGTTTTCTTTTCTGATGAATTTAAACTGCAGTTATTGCAGCGCAGCGGAAACACTGCGGGTATTACTGTTTTGCGCAACTCAACCGATACGGTCAGCTTCAATGCCGCCGTGAGCGAGGATGCAAAGCTGGGCTTTTACCAGCTGGGTGGCATCCGCGACCTGGACAGTATAGGGCTGCTGAAAATGCATGAAGTGAAATACGGCTTCTTTGAATCGTTTCCGGCAGGTGTAAAATTGGCCGGTAAAAGATTACAATCGTATATAGATCAGTTCCGCCTGATCCTGTCGCCCAAAACAGGTGCTTACAAAGGGGTGGGAGGTTTTAAGAGCATGGGATCCATTTTTTCCGAAACGGGCTGGAACTGGGAAACATTCTGGTCTATTACCGCTTTCTTCAGCCTTGCGCTGGCATTCATGAACCTGCTGCCTATTCCGGCGTTGGATGGCGGACATGTAATGTTTACGTTATATGAAATGATCACCGGAAGAAAACCCAGCGACAAGTTCCTGGAATATGCACAGGTTGTCGGAATGGTGATTGTGCTCAGCCTGCTCGTCTACGCCAACTTCAACGACTGGTTTGGATACGGAAAGGGAAGGTAGCCCGAAAATGAAACAATTTGAAAATGGTTGTTTCCTGGTAGCTGTATTTTCCGCGATGCACATGTATACAGATATTGCTCATAATTTTGTAACTTTGCCTGTTGTCTGAAAACGACGTAACTGAAATTCATTTTCAAAGTTAACCGGGGCCGACGGGTTTTGACAGCAAAGTTCTTTATATGTATAAGCATGCCGTGCGTTGTATAATTAGCACGTTAATCTGAATATTCAAACTTTAAATGGCAACAATGAGTATGCCATGGCTGCCTAATCAGTGATTAGCTAGTCATTCGGGCCGCCGTCCAGGTCTGTCTGTTACCGCGGGCCGCCGCCGACTTAAAAAGAAAACGGAATGCTGTTGCAAAAGGCTGTGATTGCAACATAAGACTCATCCAGCTAAGAAACAGATTGGTTTGCTGTTGTCCGGTCTGTTTCCGACAAATAATCATCAGATAAGCATGTAGAAGGCATATGGCGGATTTGTTTGGACCAGGGTTCGACTCCCTGCGGCTCCACAAAGGGATAGTAGGTGATTTATTATCCCTTTTTTCAACACGCTTCACCTGAAAAAGATAACTATATATTGAAAATTACCTTTTGGTAAAATAGGAGGATCATGTTGCCAAAGGCACAGGTATAATGAAAATAATATGCAACTTTATATTGTTGTTATGTGTCGGTATGCTGACCGTACTACAGGTAGAGTACTAAGATCTAAATGTCTCAAATGGAAAAACGCGAATTGTTGGAAAATCCCGGGATGTTGAAACAAAGCGTTTCACAAAATGATGACACAGGAATCATGTGGGATGGAGACGAAAGTTACCTGTCAATAGAAGAACGGCTTCAGGTCATCAAAAATTTGATACCAGCATACTCCAGG
>Ga0222429_100575_pt1 | contig 22122 bp, 24 predicted proteins | sample 1B50Ametagenome_FD_182475 | JGI IMG/M metagenome (GOLD analysis project Ga0222429, IMG submission 182475) | Enriched microbial communities from leaf-cutter ant dump, University of Wisconsin, Madison, United States - 1B50A (version 2) | ecosystem: Environmental > Terrestrial > Nest > Insects nest...
AAGAACATGGACAGCACCATGGCCTCGGTCGAGGCGTGGGTGATGATGGTGCGGCTCATCGTGCTGGTGATGGCGTGGTCGATCACCTCGTGCGTATTGAGCTTGCGGAATTTGCGGAACGCCTCGCGGATACGGTCGAAGATCACCACCGACTCGTTGACCGAATAGCCCAGCACCGCCAGCACGCCGGCCAGCACCGAGAGCGAGAACTCCCACTGGAAGAACGCGAAGAAGCCCAGGATGATGACCACGTCGTGCAGGTTGGCGATGATGCCGGCGACGCCGAACTTCCATTCGAAGCGGAACGCCAGGTAGACAACGATGCCCAGCACCACCATGCCCAGCGCCATCAGGCCGCCGTGCACCAGTTCGTCGCCCACCTGCGGGCCGACGAACTCGGTGCGGCGCAGCGTCACCTGCGCATCGTCCTTCTTCAAGGCCGCCAGCACCTGCTCGCTTTGCTGCGCCGACGTGACGCCCTTTTGCACCGGCAGGCGAATCATCACGTCGCGCGAGGTGCCGAAGTTCTGCACGATCACGTCCTGGTAGCCCAGGCCCGATATCGCATCGCGCACCTTGCCGATGTCGGCCGTCTGGGTGTAGGCCACCTCCATGACGGTGCCGCCGGTGAACTCCACCGACAGGTGCAGGCCGCGCGTGAACAGGAAGAACACCGCCAGCGCGAAGGTCACGAAGGACACCGCGTTGAGCACCAACGCGTACTTCATGAACGGGATGTCTTTTTTGATGCGGAAAAATTCCATGGCAGACCTCCTGCGTTAATTGTTGCTGCCGCGTGCGGCCACGGAGCGCATGCCGGAGGCGTCCTCGGGCTTCCAGACCTGGCCGATGGAGACGCTCTTGAGCTTCTTCTTGCGGCCGTACCAGAAGTTGACCAGGCCGCGCGAGAAGAACACGGCCGAGAACATGCTGGTCAGAATGCCGATGCAGTGCACCACGGCGAAGCCGCGCACCGGGCCCGAGCCGAAGGCCAGCAGCGCCAGGCCCGCGATCAGCGTGGTGACGTTGGAGTCCAGGATCGTCGCCCAGGCGTGCTCGTAGCCGGCCGAGATGGCCATCTGCGGCGCCACGCCGGCGCGCAGCTCCTCGCGGATGCGCTCGTTGATCAGCACGTTGGAGTCGATGGCCACGCCCAGCGCCAGCGCCATGGCAGCGATGCCCGGCAGCGTCAAAGTGGCCTGCAGCATCGACAGGATGGCGATCAGCATCAGCACGTTGACCGACAGCGCGATGGTGGAGAACACGCCGAACAGCATGTAGTACACGCACATGAAGGCGGCGATCGCCGCCATGCCCCAGACCACGGAGTGGATGCCGCGCTGGATGTTGTCGGCGCCCAGGCTCGGGCCGATGGTGTATTCCTCGATGATCTCCATGGGCGCGGCCAGCGAGCCGGCGCGCAGCAGCAGGGCCGTGTCGTTGGCTTCCACGGTGGTCATGCGCCCGGAAATCTGCACGCGGCCGCCGCCGATCTCGGAGCGGATGACCGGCGCCGTGACGACCTCGCCCTTGCCCTTCTCGAACAGCACGATGGCCATGCGCTTGCCCACGTTCTCGCGCGTGACTTCCTTGAAGATGCGCGAGCCCTTGGCGTCGAGCACCAGGTTCACGGTCGGCTCCTGGGTCTGGCTGTCGAAACCGGGCTGCGCGTCAGTCAGGTTTTCGCCGGTCAGGATCACCTGCTTCTTCACGATCACGGCCTGGCCGTTGCGATCCAGGTATTTTTCGTCGCCGAACGGCACGGGACCCGCACCCGCCTCGGCGGCGCGCGCCTCGGTGCCTTCGTCGACCATGCGCACCTCCAGCGTAGCGGTGCGGCCCAGGATGTCCTTGGCCTTGGCCGTGTCCTGCACGCCGGGCAGCTGCACGACGATGCGGTCCAGCCCCTGCTGCTGGATCACCGGCTCGGCCACGCCCAGCTCATTGATCCGGTTGTGCAGCGTGGTGATGTTCTGCTTGAGCGCCTGCTCCTGCACCTTGCGCAGCGCCTCGGGCTTGATCGTCACGCTCAGGCGCTGCTCGTCGCCGTCGGGCGTCGCAGTGACAACCAGGTCGGGGAACTGGTCGGCGATCAGGTTGCGCGTGGCCGCCAGCGTGGCCTCGTCGCGCACGCGCACGTAGACGGTCTGCCCTTCGCGGCTGATGCCGCCGTGGCGAATATTCTTCTCGCGCAGGCTGGTGCGCAGGTCGCCGGCGTAGGACTCGGCCTTCTTGGTCAGCGCCGCCTGCATGTCCACCTGCAGCATAAAGTGCACGCCGCCGCGCAAGTCCAGGCCCAGGTACATGGGGCGGGCGTGGATGGCGGTCAGCCAGTCGGGCGAGCGCGACACCAGGTTGAGCGCCACGATGTAGGGCGGGTCGCTGGGGTCGGGGATCAGCGCCTTCTCGATCGCGTCCTTGGCCTTGAGCTGCTCGTCGGGCGTATCGAAGCGCGCGCGCACCGAATTGCCGTCGAAGACGACCGAGTCGGTCTTGACCTGCGCCTGCTTGAGCACCTCCTCGACGCGCTGGAGCACGGCGTTGTCCACCTTGACGGTGGCCTTGCCCGACGACACCTGCACGGCAGGCGCCTCGCCAAAGAAGTTGGGCAGGGTGTACAGGGCACCGACGAGCAGCGCGATCACCAGGATCGCGTACTTCCAGACCGGGTAACGGTTCATGATTGCACTTTTCCAGAACGGCGGGCCCCGATGGGAACCCTGGCAGGGCTTGTCTCACATAGCGGCATCGGCCGCGCGGCCTGCATCGCACGCGGCCTGCACCCCTGGGGCCGGCGGCGCAGCCGCCCAGGGAGTCTGGCCTTACTTGACCGTGCCCTTGGGCAGCACCTGCGCCACGGCGCCGCGCTGCACCTGCACCTCGACGCCGGAAGCCACTTCCAGGTGGATGTAGCCGTCGGCCAGGCGCGTCACCTTGCCGAGCATGCCGCCGGAGGTCACGATTTCGTCGCCCTTGGCCAGCGCGTCGATCATGGCGCGGTGTTCCTTCTGGCGCTTCATCTGGGGGCGGATCATGATGAAGTACAGCACCACGAACATCAGCACCAGCGGCAGCATGCTGGTCAGCGAGCCGGCCAAGCCGCCGTTGGCGGCAGCGGCGGGGGCGGTCTGGGCAAAGGCGGAAGAAATAAACACGGGGGAAAACTCCACTCGATTAGGGGGGATGGTTGATTCGCAAAAACGCCGACGCGCAGGCCGGCCCAGGCGGATCCGATAGAACCTGGCATTGTATGCGTGCCGCCGACAGACCTGGAAAGCCCCGTAAGGTTCCTGGGCTGCTGCGCAACCGCCACACGGGCAGCGCTGCAGATTGCGGCGCCCCACGGGAATGCAAGCGCCGGGAAAAACATCCAATAGACGTACGCCAGGAGACCCCATGCACCCTCACCCAGCCCAGACACCCGCCCCGCTGACCGCCGACACCGACGACGCCACGCTGGCCGCGCGCGCCGGCGCCGGCGACGCGGCGGCGTTCGAGCTCATCATGCGCCGCCACAACCGCCTGCTGTTTCGCACCGCGCGCAGCATTCTGAAAAACGACCAGGAGGCCGAGGACGCCCTGCAGGAAGCCTACCTGCGCGCCTGGGATGCGCTGGCCGGCTTTCGCGCCGAATCCCGCCTGTCCACCTGGCTGGTGCGCATCGCCGCCAACGAGGCTCTGGGCCGCCTGCGGCGCAAGAGCGCGCAGATCATCGCACTGGATACCGCCATGCTCTCGACCGACCCCGACGTGCAGGCCGCTTTCGCCGACGCACCCGCGCAGCGCCCCGAAGGCAGCGCCATGCGCGCCCAGCTGCGCGCCCTGCTGGAGGCGCGCATCGACCTGCTGCCCGATGCGTTTCGCACCGTGTTCGTGCTGCGCGCGGTGGAGGAGATGAGCGTGGACGAAGTGGCCCAGGTGCTGCAGATTCCGCCATCGACGGTGCGCACGCGCTTCTTTCGCGCCCGCAGCCTGCTGCGCGAAGGCCTGGCCAGCGCCGTGGACATGACGCTGGCCGACACCTTCGCCTTCGACGGCGCGCGCTGCGACCGCATCGTCGCGGCAGTGCTGGCGGCGCACGCCCAGCGCCAGGCGCCGACTACACCGGGCTGACGCCCCGGCGCACGTAGGCCTCGAACCCCGCCAGCGGCAGCGGGCGGCTGAACAGGTAGCCCTGGTAGGCGTGGCAGTCCATCGCGGCCAGCAGGTCGCGCTGCGCCGGCGTCTCCACCCCTTCGGCGATCACCGCCAGGCCCAGGCTGTGCGCCAGCGCGGCGACCGAGCGGGCAATCGCCGCATCGCTGCCGTCGCTTTCCAGGTCGCGCACAAAACCCTGGTCGATCTTGAGCTGGGTCAACGGCAGGCGCTTGAGGTAGGCCAGCGACGAATACCCGGTGCCGAAGTCGTCCAGCGAGAACTGCAGGCCGTGCGCGCGCAGCTGCTGCATGGTGGCGATCACCGCGTCGGGGCGGTCCACCAGCATGCTCTCGGTCAGCTCCAGCTTGAGCCGCCCGGCCGGGGCCCCACTGCGTGCGATCTCGGCCAGCACGCCGTCGGCAAAGCCCGGCTGCACGAATTGCGCGGCGCTCACGTTCACGGCCAGCGTCAGCGGCGCCAGCGCCGGGTCGGCGCGCCAGGCCGCAAGCTGCGCGCAGGCGGCGCACAGCACCCAATGCCCCAGCGCCAGGATCAGGCCGGTTTCCTCGGCCTGCGGGATGAACCCGCCCGGCCCCAGCAGGCCGCGCGCCGGGTGCTGCCAGCGCACCAGGGCCTCGGCGCCCGTCACCTGGGCACGCCCGCCCTGCACCAGCACCTGCGGCTGGTAATGCAGCACCAGCTCGCCCGCCGCGATGCCGGCGCGCAACTCGCGCTCCAGCTGCAGGCGTTCGGTGATCGCGCGCTCCAGCGCCGAGTCGAAGAAATGCAGGCGCGCGCCGCCGTCGGACTTGGCCTGGTACATGGCCATTTCCACCTGCTGCAGCAACACATCCGCGGCCGGCTGCTCGGCGGCAAACAGCACCAGCCCCACGCTGGCGCGCGCCGCATAGTCGCCGGCCGGCAGCGCAAACCCCTGGGCCAGCGCCTGCAGCACGCGCTCGCCCAGCGCTTCGGCCTGCGCCGCCGCGTGCGCCGCGTCCGGCCCGGCCTCGGGCAGCACCAGCGCGAATTCGTCGCCCCCCAGCCGGGCCACGGTGGCGTCGGCCGGCAGGCACTGCTGCAGGCGCTCGCCCGCCAGCCGCAGCAGCGCGTCGCCCACGGGATGGCCCTGGGCGTCGTTGAGCACCTTGAAGTCGTCCAGATCCAGCAGCAGCAGCGCCCCCAGGCGCTGGCGCCTGGCGCATTCCTGCTGGGCGCGCTGCAGGCGCTCGCGCAGCAGCGCGCGGTTGGGCAGGCCGGTCAGCACGTCGTAGAAGGCCAGTTGGTGAATCTGCTGCTGCGCGTGCTGCTGCCCGCTCAGGTCGGTGTAGCACGCCACCATGTGGATCACCTCGCCCGCCGCGTTGGGCACGGCGGTGATGCTCATCCACTTGGGAAACACGTCGCCGCTCTTGCGCCGGTCCCAGACCTCGCCCTCCCAGTGGCCGGTCTGCTTGATGGTCGCCACCATGGCGTCGTAGAAGTCCTGGCCGTGGTGGTTGGAGCGGAACATGCGCGGCGTCTGCTCCAGCATCTCCTCGGGCTGGTAGCCCATGAGCGCGCAGAACGCCGGGTTGACGCGCTGGATGCGCGCGCGTGCGTCGGTCACCATGACCGGCTGGGCGTTGCTGAAAATGGCATCGGCCACGCGCAGCTGGTCGTCGGCCGCGCGCAGGCGCTCCTGTCCGGCGTCCGGCCGCCTGCGCAATGCGTCCCACAACCAAGGCATGGCGGACTGCGCTGCGTCAGGGCCGGTGTTCGCCGGCCAGCACCACGGCCTTGCGCGGCAGGTGCAGCATCTCCAGGCCGTCGAGCATGAAGAAGCCCGCCTCCCACGGGTTCTTCAGGATGAACGCGGTGCGCACCTGCTCGTACAGCGCCGTGCCGGGCGGAATTTCGTGCGCGACCGACTCGTGGATGGTGTAGTTCCACTCCACGGCCTGCTCGTAGGTGAACTTGGCGCGCTCGTCGATGACGAAAAAGCAGCGCGGGTCGCGGTGCAGCAGCTGCAGCTTGAACGTGCCCGGCGCGCTGATGAGGAACACGTCGTCGTCCGCCGACGTGAGAAACGCCAGCACGGTGGTGTGCGGCTGGCCCTGGGCCATGGTGGTGAGCACGCCGATCTTGTTCGGGTGATCCTTGTCCTCGATGGGGCCGAGCCGCTGCAGCGGCGAGACGGGCAGTGCCCTGGCCGGCCGCGCATCCGCCGGGAACACATAGCCCGGCGCGCGGATGTCCTCGACCACGCGGTCGCCATGCACCAGCGCGCATTCGAGCGGCTCGACCATGAGCCAGCTCTCGTCGGCCTCCACGACCCGCCCCTTGTACGAGGCGCGGTAGACGCGCAGTTCGGCGTCCAGCTCGTCCACCCCGGTGCGGTTGTCCAGGTGCAGCGTGACCAGGTCGTGCACGCCCAGCGCATGGCCCCGGGGAATGAACACGCGCAGCGTGTCGTCGCGCCGTGGATAGACCACGCCGATGTGGTGCACCACGCCGCGCGGCTGGTAGGCCGCCAGCACGCCCAGCAATTGCTCGCCCAGGTAGTCCTTCAGTGCCATGTGCTTCCCCTTGTGCATGCAGCGCCGCCAATGGTAAGTCCTGCCGGCAACCGCGCCGCCGGCAGGGGCGCGGGAACGGGCGCGCCGGCCGTTCCATCGAATGGGCAAGGGCGGCGGCAAGCCGCCCGGCCCGCGCACCTGCGCCGTCTTTCTTTCGGAGGAATCCATGCCCCACGCCACCACATCCGCCAGCCCGCGCCATGCCCATGCCCAAGGAGCCGCCACATGCTGAACATTCCCCTGATCGTCTTCGCCGTCACCGCCATCCTCGGGCTGCTGCTGGCCGCCCACGTGCTGCGCGGCAAGCTGGCGCCCTGGTCGCTCTCGCCCGTGCACGCGCTGCTGGGCGCGACGGGCCTGGCGCTGATGCTCACGCCGCTGCTGTCCGATACGGTGACGCGGCCCGTGCAGATCGGCTTTGCGCTGCTGCTTGCGGCGGCGCTGCTGGGGTTTGTGCTGGTGTCGTTCCACCTGCGCCGCAAGCTCCCGCCCAAGCTGCTGGTGTTCGCCCATGCAGGCGCCGCCGTGTCCGGCTTTCTGACGCTGCTGGCAACAGCGCTGCAATGACGGCGCCGCGCCACCCGCTGCACCCGGCCCTGGTGCACTTTCCCATTGCCTGCTGGTCGCTGGCCGCCGCTGCCGACCTGGCCGGCCTGTGGTGGGGCGAAGCCGCCTGGCGCTGGTCCGCGGGGCTGCTGGCCGCCGGCTGCGCACTGGCGCTGGCCGCCATGCTGGCCGGCCTGTGGGACATCACCCGCGTGCCCGAAGGCCCGGCGCTGCGCACCGCGCACGCCCACATGGCCGCCATGCTGCTGGCCTTTGGCGCGTTCTGCACGCGCCTGCTGCTGCGGCTCGACCACCTGCAGCCCCTGCCGCCCAACGCCGCGTCGCTGCTGCTGGACGCCGCCGGCATGGCCGCGCTGCTGCTGGGCGGCTGGCTGGGCGCGCAACTCGTCTACCGCCACGGCGTGGGCACCACCCTGCTATCCCCCTCCGCTGCCAAGGAACACCCATGACCGCCACCACCACAGCCACCGCCGCTGCCGACGCGCAGGCCCAGGAGGCGCGCATGAGCGCGTCCGAGCGCATCCGCTACCGCCTGATCGCGTCCAACCAGCGCTACTTCGCCAACGACAACATCGCGCCCTATATCCGCGACGGCGAGCTGCAGGAGCTGCGCGCCGAGGTCGAGGCGCGCATGCACGAGGTGCTGCACGCGCTGGTGATCGACACGCAGAACGACCACAACACCCAGGAGACGGCGCGGCGCGTGGCCAAGATGTTCGTCGACGAGGTGTTTCGCGGGCGCTACCAGCCGGCGCCGGCGGTCACGGCGTTTCCCAACGTGGCGCAGCTCAACGAGCTGATGGTGGTGGGACCGATCAAGGTGCGTAGCGCCTGCTCGCACCACCTGTGCCCGATCCTGGGCGAGGTGTGGATCGGCATCCTGCCCAGCGCCGCGTCGGACCTGATCGGCCTGTCCAAGTACGCGCGCCTGTGCGACTGGATCATGAGCCGCCCGCAAATCCAGGAGGAAGCCGTGGTGCTGCTGGCCGACGCGCTGCAGCAGCGCGTGCAGCCCGACGGCCTGGCGGTGGTAATGCGCGCCAGCCACTTCTGCATGCACTGGCGCGGCGTCAAGGACGACGGCGCGCTAATGCGCAACTCGGTGATGCGCGGCGAGTTCCTGCGCAACGAGGCGCTGCGGCGCGAGTTCCTCAGCCTGATCAAGTAGGCCGCCCCGCGCAGCAGCGCCGGGCGCGCCTCACGCGGCCTTGCGATCCGCCGGGGCGGGGCTGCGCCAGCGCTCCATCAGCGCGCCCCACTTCTTGCGCGCGGCCTCCAGGTGGCGCTGCTTGACGTGGCCGTAGCCGCGGATGTCCTCGGGCACGCTGGCGATCTCCACCGCCAGCGCCAGGCGCTCGGGCGTGAGCTGCGCCAGCAGCTGCTCCACGCAGGCGCGGTATTCGTCGATCAGCTGACGCTCGGTGCGCCGCTCCTCGGTGCGGCCGAAGGGGTCGAACGCCGTGCCGCGCAGCCCCTTGCAGCGCGCCAGCAGGCCAAAGGCGCGGCGCACCCAGGGGCCGAAGCTTTGCTTGACGAGCCGGCCCTGCGCGTCCTTCCTGGCCAGCGCGGGCGGCGCCAGGTGGTGCACGATGCGGTAGTCGCCCTCGAACTGCGCGGCGATGCGCTGCGTGAAGGCCGGGTCGGTGTGCAGGCGCGCCACCTCGTACTCGTCCTTGTAGGCCATCAGCTTGAACAGGTAGCGCGCCACCGCCTGGCTCAGCCGCGTGCCGCCCAGCGCGGCCTCGGCGGCCTTGACGCGTTCGACGAACGCCTGGTAGCGCGCGGCGTAGGCGGCGTTCTGGTAGTCGGTCAGGAACTGCACGCGCCTGGCCACCAGCTCGTCCAGGCTGGGCTGGCGCACGAACTCGATCACCTTGGCGCTGGTGCACAGCGCCTGCACGGCAGCCAGGTCGTGCGCGCAGCGCCGCCCCCATTCGAACGCGGCCTGGTTGTTGGCCGCCTGCACGCCGTTGAGCTCCATGGCGCGCAGCAGCGCGGCGCGCGACAGCGGCACCAGCCCCTGCTGCCAGGCGTAGCCCAGCAGCAGCGGGTTGGTGTAGATGCTGTCGCCCAGCAGCTGCGTGGCCAGTTGCTCGGCGTCGAACACGCCCAGGCGCTCGCGCCCCACGGCGTCGGCCAGCGCGGCCTCGCAGCCGCCGGCCGGGAACTGCCAGTCGGGGTTGTGCACGAAGGCCGCCGCCGGCGTGCCGTGGGTGTTGAGCACGACGTGCGTGCGCCCCGGCTGCAGCACGGCCAGCGTGGCCTTGTTGGCGGCGACGATGGGGTCGCAGCCGATGACCAGGTCGGCCTTGGCGGTATCGACCTTGGTGGTGTGGATGGCGTCCGGCCGGTTGGCGATCTGCACGTGGCTCCAGGTGGCGCCGCCCTTTTGCGCCAGGCCGGCCGCGTCCTGCGTGACCACGCCCTTGCCCTCCAGGTGCGCGGCCATGCCCAGCAGCGAGCCTATGGTGATGACGCCGGTGCCGCCCACGCCCGCCACGACGATGCCCCAGGCGCTCTCGGCCAGCGGCAGCGCCGGCTCGGGGATGGGGGGCAGCGCGGACAGGTCGCCCTTCTGCTCCTTCTTGGCCTTTTTCGGCTGGCCGCCTTCGATGGTGACGAAGCTCGGGCAGAAGCCGTCCACGCAGGAGAAGTCCTTGTTGCAGGTGTTCTGGTTGATGCGGCGCTTGCGGCCGAACTCGGTCTCGAACGGCTCGACCGACAGGCAGTTGGACGCCTTGGAGCAGTCGCCGCAGCCCTCGCACACCAGCTCGTTGATGAGCACCGTCTTGGCCGGCGTCTGCATCGTGCCGCGCTTTCTGCGGCGGCGCTTCTCGGTGGCGCAGGTCTGGTCGTAGATCAGCGCGGTGCAGCCGGCGATGTCGCGCAGCTCGCGCTGGATGCGGTCGAGCTCGCGCCGGTGAAAGACCTGCACGCCCGGCGGCAGGTCGTTGAGCAGCTCGGGGTGGCCGGCGCGCGCGGTGCCCTCGGGGTGCGTGCGGCCGGCGTATTTGTCCGGCTCGTCGGTCACCACCACCAGCTTGGCCACGCCCTCGGCGCGCAGGCTGTGCGCGATCTGCGCCACCGAGTGGCCCTCGGGGCGCTCGCCCACCTGCTGGCCGCCGGTCATGGCGACGGCGTCGTTGTACAAAATCTTGTAGGTGATGTTGGTGCCGGCGGCGATGGATTGGCGGATCGCCAGCAGCCCGCTGTGAAAGTAGGTGCCGTCGCCCAGGTTGGCGAAGATGTGCCGGTCGGTGGTGAACGGCGCCTGGCCCACCCAGGTCACGCCCTCGCCGCCCATCTGCGTGAAGGTGCTGGTGGCACGGTCGGGCATCCAGTTGGCCATGTAGTGGCAGCCGATGCCGGCCACGGCGCGCGAGCCTTCGGGCACGCGCGTGCTGGTGTTGTGCGGGCAGCCGCTGCAGAACCAGGGCATGCGCTCGCCGGTCTCGGTCTTTTGCGTGGCCAGCGCCTGCTCGCGCGCGGCGATCACGGCCAGGCGCGCGTCCATGCGCGCGGCCACGTCGGCGGGCACGCCCAGCTTCTTCAGGCGCCGGGCGATGGCCTGGGCGATCAGCGCCGGCGTCAGGTCGGCGTTGGGGCGCAGCAGCCAGTGCTGGCCCGGGTTGGCCATGCTCCATTCGCCGCCTTCGGCGTCGAACTTGCCGACCACCGTGGGGCGCACGTCGTCGCGCCAGTTGTACAGCTCTTCCTTGAGCTGGTATTCGATGACCTGGCGCTTTTCCTCGACCACCAGGATCTCTTGCAGGCCGCGCGCGAAGTCGCGCGTGCCCGACGCCTCCAGCGGCCAGACCACGCCCACCTTGTGCACGCGTATGCCCAGCTGGCGGCAGCTGTCGTCATCGAGCCCCAGGTCGACCAGCGCCTGGCGCATGTCGTTGTAGGCCTTGCCGCTGGCGATGATGCCGAAGCGGTCGTGCGGCCCCTCGATGACGTTGTGGTTGAGCCGGTTGGCGCGCACGTAGGCCAGCGCGGCGTACCACTTGTGGTCCATCAGGCGCGCCTCCTGCTCCAGTGGCGCGTCGGGCCAGCGGATGTGCAGGCCGCCGGGCGGCATGGCGAAGTCCTCGGGCAGCACGATGTTGACGCGGTCCGGGTCCACCGCGACGCTGGCGCTGGACTCGACCACCTCCTGGATGGTCTTCATGCCGGCCCACAGGCCCGAGAAGCGGCTGAGCGCGAACGCGTGCAGGCCCAGGTCCAGAATCTCCTGCACGCTGCTTGGGAAGAACACCGGCAGGCCGCAGGCCTTGAAGATGTGGTCGCTTTGGTGCGCGGCCGTGCTGCTCTTGCTGATGTGGTCGTCGCCGGCCACGGCGATCACGCCGCCGTGGCGCGCCGTGCCCGCCATGTTGGCGTGCTTGAACACGTCGCCGCTCCTGTCCACGCCCGGGCCCTTGCCGTACCAGATGCCGAACACGCCGTCGTGCTTCTTGCTCTGGGGGTAGATGTCGAGCTGCTGCGTGCCCCACACGGCGGTGGCGGCCAACTCCTCGTTCACGCCGGGCTGGAACACGATGTTCTGCCCCGCCAGGTGCTTGCGCGCCGCCCACAGCGCCTGGTCGTAGCCGCCCAGCGGGCTGCCGCGGTAGCCGCTGATGAAGCCGGCGGTGTTCAGCCCCGCCTGCGCGTCGCGCTGGCGCTGCAGCATCGGCAGGCGCACCAGCGCCTGCACCCCGCTCATGAAGGCGCGGCCATGCGCCAGGGTGTATTTGTCGTCGAGCGTGACGGTTTCAAGCGCGCGGCGCACGTCGTCGGGCAGCGGGGCATTCATGGGAGCGTCTCCGTGGGGTGATGGCCTGGGCAGCTGTCTGCGGCGCCGCCCTTATGCGGGCAGTGTATGCGCCATACCCGGATATAGGTTTGCTTTTTTTGCCGTATTTACCCTGATGCGGGCAAGATTCTTTCCTAAAATAATCAATCATGGAAAGCTTGGACAAATTCGACATCGCCATCCTGCACGAATTGCAGAACAACGCCCGCCTGACCAACGCCGAGCTGGCGCAGCGCGTGGGCCTGTCGGCCGCGCCCTGCTGGCGGCGCGTGCGGGCGCTGGAGGAGGCGGGCTACATCCTGGGCTACCACGCCGAGGTGGACCGCCGCAGGATCGGCCTGGGCGTGCTGGCCTTCGTGCGCCTGGACGCCGAGCGCAGCACCGGCGACCTGACGCGCGCCATGGAGCAGGCCATCGCCCGCCTGCCCGAGGTGGTCTCGTGCCACTACATCAGCGGCTCCGGCACGTTCGAGCTGCAGGTGGTGGCGCAGGATCTGGACAGCTTCTCGGAATTCGCGCGCACCGTGCTGCTGAACCTGCCCAACGTGAAGGACATCCACACCAGCTTCTCGCTGGGCGACGTCAAGAGCAGCAGCCTGCTGCCGCTCGATCACCTGCAAGGCAAGCCCGATACACGCCGGGCAGCTTAAGGCAACACCTTAATTTGATAGCTGCTTACGCTTGATGAAAGCCAAACTCAGCATTGTTTGTTGCTGAATTCCTTGTTCCACAAGCGCAACCAGCTCATGTTTTTGCCATGAACACCGCCGGCTCATCGGCCGCCAGCACCTGGCGCGCCCAACCGGCCAGCTGCTGCGCGTCGGCGCGCAGCACCTCCTGCTTGACCGCCAGCAGCTGCGCCGGCTGCATCGAGAAGCTGCGCAGCCCCAGGCCGAGCAGCAGCCGCGTCATGGCCACGTCGCCGGCCATCTCGCCGCACACGCCCACGCTCTTGCCCTGGCGCGCGCCCTCGGCGATCACGTCCGCCACCAGGCGCAGCACGGCCGGGTGCAGCGGGTCGTACAGCTCGGCCACGGCCTCGTCGGCGCGGTCGATGGCCAGGGTGTACTGGATCAGGTCGTTGGTGCCGATCGACAGAAAGTCGAAGTGGCGCAAAAACTCGCGCACCAGCAGGGCGGCGGCCGGCACCTCGACCATGGCGCCCAGCTCCACCGCGCCGTAGGGCGTGGCGCGCGCGTCCAGCTCGGCGCGCGCCAGCTCGACCTGCGCCAGCGTCTGGCGGATCTCGGACAGGTGCGCCAGCATCGGAAACAGCAGCCGCACCGGCCCGTGCGCGGCGGCGCGCAGCACGGCGCGCAGCTGGGTGCGGAACATGGCGGTGTCGGCCAGGCACCAGCGGATGGCGCGCTGGCCCAGCGCGGGGTTGAGCGAGGCCTCGCGGTAGTTCTTGTCCAGCGGCTTGTCCGCGCCCACGTCCACGGTGCGTATCGTCACCGGCAGGCCGGCCATGGCCTCGACGGCCTGGCGGTAGGCGCGGTACTGCTCCTCTTCGTCGGGCAGGCGCCCGCCGCGCCCCATGAACAGGAATTCGCTGCGAAACAGCCCCACGCCCGCGGCGCCCGCGGCCAGCGCGGCGGCGGCGTCGCCCGGCTGCTCGATGTTGGCCAGCAGCTCGACGGCCTGCGCGTCCAGCGTGACCGCCGGCGTGTGGCGCAGGCGCGTCAGGCGCTCGCGTTCGAGCAGCACCTGGCGCTGGCGGAAGCGGTATTCGTCGAGCACGATGGGCGAGGGGTCGACGATGAGCACGCCCGCGTCGCCGTCGATGATGACCCAGTCGTCCTGGCGCACCAGCTGGCTGGCGCCGCGCGCGCCGACCACGGCGGGAATGTCCATGCTGCGCGCCACGATCGCCGTGTGGCTGGTCTTGCCGCCCACGCCGGTGACGAAGCCGGCGAACACGCTTTGCTTGAACTGCAGCATGTCGGCCGGCGACAGGTCGTGCGCCACCAGCACCAACGGCGCGTCCATGCCCGCGTCGGGCAGCAGCTCGATCTGGCCCTGCGCGTCGGCGCGGCGGCGCTCGGCGCTGGGCGGCGCCACCGGGCCGGCCAGGCCCTTCATGTGGCGCAGCACGCGCTCGACCACCTGCTCCAGGTCGGCCTTGCGCTCGCGCAGGTAGTCGTCCTCCATCTCGTCGAACTGGCGCACCATGATCTCCAGCTGCGTCGTCAGCGCCCACTCGGCGTTGTACAGGCGGCTGGTGATCCAGTGCTTGATGCCGTCGATCAGCATCTCGTCCTGCAGCAGCATCAGGTGCACGTCCAGCAGCGCCGCCAGCTCGTGCGGCGCGTCCGCCGGCATCTCCAGCTGCAGGCGCTGCAGCTCCTCGACGACGGCGTCGCGCCCCCGGCGCAGGCGGCCGATCTCGGCCTCGGCCTCGCCCGGCTCGATGAAGTAGTGCACCACCTCCATGCGGCTGGACGACGCCAGCACCGCCCGACCGATGGCAATGCCCCGGGCAACCGCCAGTCCGTGGATGGAAAAGGTCATATGCGCCCTTTGCCGCAGGTGGATGGATGGGTTGGCGCGCGGGCCTACTGCCCCTCGCCGAATTTGTCGTCGATGAGCGCCTGCAGCGCCTGCATGGCCTCATCCTCCTGCGCGCCGTCGGTCTCCAGCTCCACCTGCACGCCCAGGCCGGCGGCCAGCATCATCACGCCCATGATGCTCTTGGCGTTGATGCGCCGGTCGCCCCGGCTCATCCACACGTCGCACGGAAAACTGGCGGCCAATTTGGTCAGCTTGGCCGATGCGCGGGCATGCAGGCCGAGCTTGTTGCTGATGGTGACAGTACGCTTGATCATGAAAAATGCTTACGGATATTGCGCTGCCGGCGGCGCCAGGCGCAGCACGCCCTGGGTGGCGCCGGCCAGCGCGCGGTCGGCCAGCGCCTCGGGCGCCTCGGCGCGGTAGCTGAGCGCGCGCAGCAGCATGGGCAGGTTCACGCCCGCCACCAGGCAGGCGCTGCTGCCTTCGACCAGGCGGCGCGCCACGTTGCACGGCGTGGCGCCGAACAGGTCGGTCAGCACCAGCAGGGGCGCCGCTTGCTGCCCGGCCAGCAGCGCGCGCGCGCCCGCCAGCGTGGCGTCGGGCGCCTCGTCGGGCGGCACGTCCAGCGCCAGCAGGTCGCCGGCGCAGTCGGGAAACACGTGCAGCGCGCAGGCGCGCAGCGCTTGGGCCAGCGGGGCGTGGGCGATGACGAGCAGACGGGTGTTCATGGCAGTGCCGCATTATGGCCGCGCCGGCCCCGCGCCAAAAACCACGCGTAGGCGCCCAGGCCGCACAGCAGATAGCCGGCCATGGCCGCGCGGTAGGCCGCCACCTGGCCCATGCCGGCGCCCACGCACCAGTCCACCGCCAGGCCCACGCCCCACTGCACGGCGAACACCCCGGCGTAGACCACCAGGTTGTAGGCTGCCAGCACGCGCCCGGCCAGCGCCTCGGGCAAGGCCTGCGCCAGCGCCGGCTGCGACAGCACCACGCTGCTGCTGGCCACGCAAAACAGCGCCCAGGCCGCCGCCCCCGCCGCCGGCCCCAGCAGCACGATGGCCAAGAGCGCCAGCCAGGCCAGCGGCTGGCCCCAGGCCAGCACCGGGTCTGCGCCGCCCAGGCGGCGCAGCAGCCAGGGGCTGACCCAGCCCCACGCGCCAAACGCGCACAGCATGCTGACGTTGATCCAGAACAGCCCCGCCGCCGCCTGCAGCGGCGTGTAGCCGGCCACCTGCTGCATCCAGGGCGCGGCCCACAGCGTCTGCATGGCTACCATGCCGCCGTAGCCGAAAAACCCCAGCGGCAGCAGCCGCACGAAGCTGGCGTGACGCCAGACCTGCCCGCCCCCGCCGCGCGCCGCCCCGGCCGGAGCGCGCGGCCAGCGCGGCACCCACAGCGCCAGCACCCCCATGGCCAGCAGCAGCAGCGCTGCCTGGCCGCCGAACAGGGCGCGCCAGCCGGTCAGCGGCAGCAGCCACTGCACCGGCAGCGTGGCCGCCACCATGCCCAGCGAACCGGTCATCAGCAGCCAGGAATTGGCGCGCAGCTGCGCGCCCGGATCGAGCCAGCGCCGAAACCCGGCCAGCGGCGCCATCAGGCAGGCGCCCACGCCCACGCCGCACAGCACCCGCCCCAGCAGCAGGCCGGCAAACCCGTCGGCGGCGGCGAACACCAGGCAGCCCAGCACGGCCACGCCCAGCAGCGCCAGCAGCACCCGACGCGGGCCGTGCCGGTCCAGCCAGCCGCCCACCGGCCACTGCACCAGCGCAAACCCCAGGAAGTAGCCCCCGGCCAGCAGGCCCAGGTCGCGCGCGTGCAGCGCAAACTGGTCCTGCAGCACCGGCGCCAGCGTGGCGGTGATGGCGCGCAGCAGCGCCGTCATGAAGTAGCTGAAGGCAAAGGCCAGAAACACCACGATGGCCGTGCGCCGGGGCAGCAGGCTCATGGCGGGGTTCCTGGATCGGAGGGGCACAAAGGCATTGCGGGATTATGGCGACGCTGAATAAGTCCGAGCGCTGGCGCGCGCTCTGGCTTGGGATGGGATGCAAGGCGCAAACCGCAGACATAGCCATAGCTATGGCGAGAATTTGCAACGCCGCAGACCGCGCAAGCCAGAGATGCGCGACGCGCGGGGGACTTGTTCAGCGTCGCCTTATTGGCCGCGGTGAACTTGTCCGCACCTGCGGCAATCCCATGGCGGACAAGGACTTGCCTGCAGCGGCACAATGCGGGTACACCGCCCCACCAACCCAGAGGTAAAGACCATGCAACTCAAGACCTGGCTGATCGCCGCCACCCTGGCCGTGTGCGCCGCCGTGGGCACGGCCGTGGTGCTGGGCTCGGGCACCCGGGCGGCGCCGCAGACCACCTTCGTGCTGCTCGACGGCTCGCAGCAGAGCACCGCCGACCTGCGCGGCAAGGTGGCGCTGGTCAACTTCTGGGCCACCAGCTGCACCACCTGCGTGGCCGAGATGCCCGAGATCGTCGCCACCTACGACAAGTACCGCAGCCAGGGCTTCGAGACGCTGGCCGTGGCGATGAGCTACGACCCACCCAGCTACGTGGTCAACTTCGCGCAGACGCGCAAGCTGCCGTTCAAGGTGGCCATCGACAACACCGGCGCCGTGGCCCAGGCCTGGGGCGAAGTCACGCTCACGCCCACGACCTACGTCGTGAACAAGCGCGGCGAGATCGTCAAGAGCTACGTCGGCGCGCCCGACTTCGCCGAGCTGCACCGCCTGATCGAAAAGTTGCTGGCCGAGGCCTGACCGCCCCGCCGCCAACCACCCGCTGCCGCACCCGGGCCGGCTCGGGTTATCGATGTTGGCAGCAGGCCCGGGCTTGCCGCTAAACTGGGCTTTCGTTCTTCAACCCTTGTTCGCCCAGTGGATCCGTCGCCTCACGTCACCCTGCTCACGCCCAGCCAGCCCCACGAAATGGACGCGGTGCGCGCCATCTTCCAGGAATACGCCGACAGCCTGGACGTGGATCTGGCGTTCCAGAACTTTGCCGAAGAGCTTGCCGAACTGCCCGGCGAGTACGCCCCGCCGCGCGGCCTGCTGCTGCTGGCCGAGGTGGACGGCAGCATTGCCGGCTGCTGCGCCCTGCGCCCCGTGGACACGGTGGACTACGCCAACGCCTGCGAGATGAAGCGGCTGTTCGTGCGCAAGGCGTTTCGCGGCTTCGGCCTGGGGCGCCAGCTGGCCGAGGCGATCCTGGACGCCGCGCGCCAGGCCGGCTACGCCAGCGTGCTGCTGGACACGCTCGACAGCATGGAGTCGGCGCGCGCGCTGTACGCCGAGCTGGGCTTCGAGGAGATCCCGCCGTACTACCATAACCCGGTGGCGGGGGCGCATTATCTGAAGGCAGACATTTATTGAAGGAGCGAACGGCCTGCCCGGGCCGGCGCACCGCGACTGACCATGTTGTTCGGCTTTCCCCTGGAGCACACATGAAAGACTGGATCCGCAACGCGCTGTCCATCCGCCAGCAACGCCGCCACCCGCCCTCCGGCCCAGTGCCTTCGGTAGGCACCCAGATCATCCGCGCCAACGTGCGTGCCACCATCACGCAGGACATTTCGCGCGATCTGTGGAACTGGATGCTGCTGTCCGGCTGGCGCGCCGTCCCCGTCAAGAACGACCGGCGCCAATGCCACGACCTGCCGCCGGGCGCGCTGGACGCGCTGATCGCCGCGCCCCCCAGCGAGCGCGACATGGCGCACCGGCGCATGCTGGCAGCAGTGGACGACGCAGAGCCGCAGTAGCGCGGCCCTGCCCGCCGCTGGCCCGGATCAGCCCCTGGCCTGCGCCAGCAGCGTTGCCGCGTCGCTGACCTCGAACTTGCCGGGCGCCTCGTTGTTCAGCTGCGCCACCTTGCCGTCCTTGACCAGCATCGAATAGCGGTTGCTGCGCAGGCCCAGGCCCTTGCCCGTCAGGTCCAGCGTCAGGCCGGTGGCCTTGGCGAACGCCGCGTCGCCGTCGGCCAGCAGGCGCACCTTGCCGGCCGCGCCCTGCTCGCGCGCCCAGGCGCCCATGACGAAGGCGTCGTTGACCGACAGGCACCAGATTTCATCGACGCCCGCAGCCTTGAAGGCCGCTGCCTGCTCCACGTAGCCGGGCAGGTGCTTGGCCGAGCAGGTGGGCGTGAAGGCGCCCGGCACGGCCAGCAAGGCGATCGTCTTGCCGGCGCTGGCGGCACGCACATCCACCGGGTTGGGGCCGACGCTGCAGCCGTTGCCCTCTACTTCCACGTACTCCGTCAGCGTGACGGCGGGGAGCTGGTCTCCAATCTTGATCATCTGGCATCCTTTCAATAAGCGAAAAAATAGGCGAAAAAAAACGACCCACAGTGTGGGTCGTTTCGACTGGTCATGCAGGGCTGGCCCCGCAAAGGCTTACACCAGACCGGCCTTTTGCACCAGGCGCGAGGCAACCCAGTTCTTGGTCTTGGAAAGCGGGCGGCTTTCCGTGATCTCGATGGTGTCGCCCATCTTGTACTCGCCGTTCTCGTCGTGCGCGTGGTACTTGCTCGACTTGATCACGATCTTGTCGTAGATGGGGTGCTTGACGCGGCGCTCGACGAGCACGGTCACGGTCTTGGTACGCTTGTCGCTGACCACCTTGCCAACCAAGGTGCGCTTGAGGGATTTTTTAGCTTCCGTCATGTTCGCTCCTGGATTACTTGGCGGCTTGCTTTTCAGCAAGAATGGTCTTGGCGCGAGCAACGTCACGGCGCGTGGTCTTCAGCGTCGTGGTGTTGCCCAGTTGTTGCGTGGCTTTTTGCATGCGCAGGCCGAAGTGGGCCTTTTGCAGCGACTTGATTTCGGCTTCCAGGCCGGCCACGTCTTTTTGGCGGAGTTCAGCAGCTTTCGTCATGTTGATATCTCCTTAGGCGCCAATGTGACGTGCGACGAACGTGGTGCGCAGCGGCAGCTTGGCGGCAGCCAGGCGGAACGCTTCGCGGGCCAGTTCCTCGGGAACGCCCAGAATCTCGAACACCACCTTGCCGGGTTGGATCTCGGCGACGTAGTACTCGGGATTGCCCTTGCCGTTACCCATACGGACTTCGGCGGGCTTGGTCGAGATCGGCTTGTCGGGGAACACGCGGATCCAGATGCGGCCACCACGCTTGACGTGGCGGGAGATCGCACGGCGTGCGGCCTCGATCTGGCGGGCCGTCAGGCGGCCACGGTCCGTGCACTTGAGACCGAAGTCACCGAATGCCACCGAGTTGCCTCGTGTGGCGATGCCGGTGTTACGGCCCTTCTGCTCCTTGCGGTATTTGCGGCGAGCGGGTTGCAGCATGTTTATTCTCCTTTACCGTCCGCTGCTGTAGCGGGCGCGCTCTTGGCGCGCTTAACGGAATCACCACCTGCGCCGGCGGGCTTGTCGCTGCCGTCTGCAGGGGCGGTGTTGGTGCCAGCCGGACGACGGCCACCACGGCCGGCGCCATCACGGCGACCGTCGCCGCGGCCATCACGGCGCGGGCCGCGCGGGCGGCGCTCGTCGTCGGGACGCGGGGTCTCGACGGCAGGCAGGTCGCCACGGCCCAGCGTGTCACCCTTGTAGACCCAGACCTTGACGCCGATGGCGCCGTAGGTGGTGTGGGCTTCGGAGGTGCCGTAGTCGATGTCGGCGCGCAGCGTGTGCAGCGGCACACGGCCTTCGCGGTACCACTCGGTGCGGGCGATTTCGATGCCGTTCAAGCGGCCCGAGGACATGATCTTGATGCCCTGGGCGCCCAGGCGCATCGCGTTCTGCATCGCGCGCTTCATGGCGCGGCGGAACTGGATGCGCTTTTCCAGCTGCTGGGTGATCGAGTCGGCGATCAGCTTGGCATCGATTTCGGGCTTGCGCACTTCTTCGATGTTCACTGCGACGGGCACGCCCAGGCGGGTGGCGAGTTCCTTCTTCAGGTTCTCGATGTCCTCGCCCTTCTTGCCGATCACCACGCCCGGACGTGCCGAGTAGATCGTGATGCGGGCGTTCTTGGCGGGGCGCTCGATCAGCACGCGGGAAACCGCTGCGTTCTTGAGCTTGGCCTTCAGGTACTCGCGCACCTTGATGTCTTCGGCCAGCATGCCGGCGAAGTCACGGTTGCTGGCGTACCAGCGGCTAGCCCAGTTACGGCTTACAGCAAGGCGAAAGCCGGTAGGATGGATTTTCTGTCCCATATTCTTTCCTATTGGCCTCAGTTACCCACGGTCACGTAGATGTGGCAGGTCGGCTTGCTGATGCGGTTGCCACGGCCCTTGGCGCGCGCGGTGAAACGCTTGAGCGTGGTGCCTTGCTCGACGTAGATGGTCTTGACCTTCAGTTCGTCGATGTCGGCGCCGTCGTTGTGCTCGGCGTTGGCGATGGCCGATTCGAGCACCTTCTTGACGATGCCCGCAGCTTTTTTCTGCGTGAACGTCAGGATGTTGAGCGCTTGATCCACTTTCTTGCCGCGGATCAGATCTGCGACCAGGCGACCCTTGTCAACCGACAGGCGGACGCCACGCAGGACTGCACGTGTTTCAGACATGGTCATTCCTTACTTCTTGGCCTTCTTGTCGGCGGGGTGGCCCTTAAAGGTGCGCGTCAGGGCAAATTCGCCCAGCTTGTGGCCCACCATCTGGTCGGTCACGTAGACCGGCACGTGCTGCTTGCCGTTGTGCACGGCAATGGTCAGGCCGATGAAATCGGGCAGAACCATGGAGCGGCGCGACCAGGTCTTGACGGGCTTCTTGTCCTTGGTGGCGATGGCCTTCTCGACCTTGGCCAGCAAGTGATGGTCGACGAATGGACCCTTTTTGACGGAACGAGTCATTGGCTACCTCTTACTTCTTGCGACGCGACACGATCATGGTCTGCGTGCGCTTGTTGTTGCGGGTGCGGTAGCCCTTCGTCAGATTGCCCCATGGGTCAACCGCGTGGCGGCCTTCACCGGTACGGCCTTCACCACCACCGTGCGGGTGGTCGATCGGGTTCATGGCAACGCCGCGCACCGTCGGGCGGATGCCCATCCAGCGCTTGACACCGGCCTTGCCCAGTTGGCGCAGGCTGTGCTCTTCGTTGGCGACTTCACCGATCGTGGCGCGGCACTCGATATGGATCTTGCGCACTTCGCCCGAACGCATGCGCACCTGGGCGTACACGCCTTCGCGCGCCAGCAGCGTGGCCGACGTGCCGGCGGAGCGGGCGATCTGGGCGCCAGCGCCGGGCTGCAGCTCGATGCAATGGATGGTAGAACCCACCGGGATGTTGCGGATCGGCAGCGTGTTGCCCACGCGGATCGGGGCTTCGGAGCCGCTCACGATGGTGGCGCCGACTTCCAGATTGCGCGGAGCGATGATGTAGCGGCGCTCGCCGTCGGCGTAGCACACCAGGGCGATGTGGGCCGTACGGTTCGGGTCGTACTCGATGCGCTCGACCTTCGCGGGGATGCCGTCCTTGTTGCGACGGAAATCCACCACGCGGTAGTGGTGCTTGTGGCCACCGCCCTTGTGGCGAGTGGTGATGTGACCATTGTTGTTGCGGCCGGCTTTCTGGAACTGGGGCTCCAGCAGGG
>Ga0222429_100577_pt1 | contig 21947 bp, 17 predicted proteins | sample 1B50Ametagenome_FD_182475 | JGI IMG/M metagenome (GOLD analysis project Ga0222429, IMG submission 182475) | Enriched microbial communities from leaf-cutter ant dump, University of Wisconsin, Madison, United States - 1B50A (version 2) | ecosystem: Environmental > Terrestrial > Nest > Insects nest...
GAGGAGATGCCGTTTTGCTATGGCGAGCTGCAGGCCGAGATGGACGTGATCAACCGCGCCTACATCGACGTGATGACCACGGGCGACGCCAAGGGCCGGGTGTTCACCTTCCCCATCCCCACGTACAACATCACGCTCGACTTTCCGTGGGAGAGCGAGAACGCGCAGCGGCTGTTCGACATGACGGCCAAGTACGGCCTGCCGTACTTCCAGAACTTCATCAACTCGGAGCTCTCGCCGAACATGGTGCGCTCCATGTGCTGCCGCCTGCAGCTCGATTTGCGCGAGCTGCTCAAACGCGGCAACGGCCTGTTCGGCAGTGCGGAGCAGACGGGCAGCCTGGGCGTGGTCACCGTCAACTGCGCGCGGCTGGGCTATCTGCACGCGGGCGATGAGGCAGCGCTGTTCGGCGCGCTCGACCGCCTGCTCGAACTCGGCAAGCAGAGCCTGGAAGTCAAGCGCAAACTCATCCAGCGCCTGATGGACCAGGGCCTGTTCCCGTACACCAAGCGCTACCTGGGCACGCTGCGCAACCACTTCTCCACGCTGGGCGTGAACGGCATCAACGAGATGATCCGCAACTTCACGGCGGACGCGAACGACATCACCAACGAATGGGGTCACGCCTTCGCCGTGCGCCTGCTCGACCATGTGCGCGAGCGCATGACCGCGTTCCAGGAAGAAACCGGCCACCTCTACAACCTGGAAGCCACGCCCGCCGAGGGCACGACCTACCGCTTCGCCAAGGAAGACAAGAAGCGCTGGCCCGCCATCCTGCAGGCGGGCACCTTTGATCAGCCCTACTACACCAACTCCTCGCAACTACCCGTGGGCTACACCAGCGACCCGTTCGAGGCGCTGCAGCGCCAGGAGCAGTTGCAGGGCAAGTACACCGGCGGCACCGTGCTGCACCTGTACATGGGCGAGCGCATCTCCAGCGGCGCGGCCTGCCGCAAGCTGGTCAAGCGCGCGCTGACCCACTTCCGCCTGCCCTACATCACCGTCACGCCGACGTTCTCCATCTGCCCCATGCACGGCTACCTCGCGGGCGAGCACAAGTTCTGCCCCACGTGCGATGCCGAGCGGCTGGAGGCGAAGCGCCGGCGCCTGCTCGCGGCTTGAAGCCAAATCGGCATCCAACCCTTACCCACCAAGCGCAAACAGCTATCAAAACCGTAGTTTCCACCCCCCCCCAAGGAGTTCACCATGAGCCATTTCTCTACCACTGAACAAACCGCCCTGGCCGCCGTGCAGCTCACCGACGACGAGCGCCAGCCCTGCGAGGTCTGGACGCGCGTGATGGGCTACCACCGCCCCGTGGCCAGCTTCAACGTGGGCAAGCAGGGCGAGCACAACGAGCGCCAGTTCTTCGCGGAAAACCCATGACCTTGCGCATGGGCGGGCTGACCCGGCTCACCACCATCGACTTCCCCGGCCGCCTGGCGGCCGTGGTCTTCTGCCAGGGCTGCCCCTGGCGCTGCGGCTACTGCCACAACCCCGAGCTGCTGGACGCCACCCGGCCAGGCGCCATCGCCTGGGGCCAGGTGCTGGACTTTCTGCGCCAGCGCCAGGGCCTGCTCGACGGCGTGGTGTTCTCGGGCGGCGAGCCGCTGGCGCAGTCCGCCCTGCCGCAGGCCTTGCAGCAGGTGCGGGACATGGGCTTTGCCACCGCGCTGCACACCGGCGGCATGTACCCCGACCGCCTGGCCGCCGCGCTGCCGTTGCTGGACTGGGTCGGGCTGGACGTGAAAGGCCCGTGGCAGCGCATCCCGGCCATCACCGGTGTGCCCGGCAGCGGCGCCAAGGTGCGCGCATCGCTGGCGCTGCTGCTGGCCAGCGGCGTGGCGATGGAATGCCGCACGACTTGGCACCCGGGGTTGTTTGCATGGCAGGAACTGGAAGCGCTGGGCCATGAGCTGGAAGCGCAAGGCGTGCGGCACTGGCGCGTCCAGGCATGCAAGGACTCCCGTCATCCTGGAAGCGATTTATTTGCAATGCATGAAATATGCGCAAATTCTGAATTTTTGAAAACAAAATTCAGATAAAAAGTTATACAAACCAATCACGTTGCGTTGATTGGTTTATCAGCGATTTATTTTTGATCTAGATCAAATTCCAAATCGAAGACCGCGCCGCCCCAACGGCAGGCCAGCACGCACGGTACCACTCCCTTCACGCTTTCAGGAGATAACCGATGTCCAAGGTCTACGCTGCCGAACCCTACAAGATCAAGGTGGTCGAGCCCATCGCCATGACGACGCGCCAGGAGCGCGCGCAATACCTCAAGGAGGCGGGCTACAACACCTTCCTGCTCAACTCCGCGCAGTGCTACATCGACCTGCTGACCGACAGCGGCACCACGGCCATGAGCGACAACCAGTGGGCCGGCATGATGCTGGGCGACGAGGCCTACGCGGGCAGCAGGAACTTCCTGCACCTGCAGGAGGTGGTGCGCGAGTACTACGGCTTCAGGCACATCATCCCCACGCACCAGGGCCGCGGGGCAGAGAATTTGCTATCGCGCCTGTGCATCAAGCCCGGCGACTACGTGCCCGGCAACATGTACTTCACGACCACGCGCGCGCACCAGGAACTGAACGGCGCCACCTTCGTGGACATCATCGTCGACGAGGCGCACGACTCGCAGGTCGACCTGCCCTTCAAGGGCAATGTGGACATCGCCAAGCTGCAAAAGCTCATCGATGAAGTGGGCCCCGCGCGCATCCCCTACGTCTGCGTGGCCGTCACGGTCAATCTGGCCGGCGGCCAGCCGGTGAGCATGGAAAACCTGCGCGCCGTGCACGCGCTGTGCGCGCCGCTGGGCATCAAGGTGATGTTCGACGCCACGCGCTGCGTGGAGAACGCCTACTTCATCAAGGAGCGCGAGGCGTCCTGCGCGCACAAGACGATCCGCGAGATCCTCAAGGAGATGATGGGCTACGCCGACGGCTGCACCATGAGCGGCAAGAAGGACTGCCTGGTCAACATCGGCGGCTTTTTGTGCATGAACGACGACGAGCTGTACCAGCGCGCCAGCGAGCTGGTGGTGCTGTTCGAGGGCATGCCCAGCTACGGCGGCCTGGCCGGGCGCGACATGGAGGCCATGGCGCGCGGCATCGAGGAGTCGGTGGACTTCCACTACATCCACCACCGCATCAGCCAGTGCCGCTACCTGGCCGACCAGCTGGTGGCCGCGGGCATCCCCATCGTGCGGCCGGTGGGCGGGCACGCCGTGTTCCTGGACGCGCGCCAGTTCCTCGACCACGTCCCGCAGGACGAATTCCCGGCGCAGACGCTGGCCGCGCAGCTCTACCTGGAGAGCGGCGTGCGCAGCATGGAGCGCGGCATCGTCTCGGCCGGGCGCAACAAGCAGACCGGCGAGCACCACCGGCCCAAGCTGGAGCTGGTGCGCTTGACGATTCCGCGCCGCGTCTACACCTACGCGCACCTGGACGTCGTCGCCCAGGCCTGCAAGGACCTGTACGCGCGCCGCCGCTCCATCGCCGGCATGAAGATGGTCTACGAGCCCGCCTTCCTGCGCTTCTTCACCGCGCGCTTCGAGCCGCTGCCCGCCGCCCAGACGGCCGCCAGCGCCCCGGCTGCCGAGCTGGAGCCGGCATGACGCTGGGCCTGTCGCTGCTGCGCGCGCTCAAGAACCACGGCGCGCGCGAGATCTTCGGCATTCCCGGCGATTTCATCCTGCCGCTGTTCGCGCAGATCGAGGACAGCGCCATCCTGCCGCTGGTCACCCTGAGCCACGAGCCCGGCCTGGGCTTTGCCGCCGACGCGGCCGCGCGCATGCACGGCGGCATCGGCGTGGTGGCCGTGACCTACGGTGCGGGCGCGCTCAACACCGCCAACGCCGTGGCCAGCGCTTACGCCGAGCGCTCGCCGCTGGTGGTGCTGGCCGGCTGCCCTGGCGCGGTGGAGTCGCACGCCGGGCTGCTGCTGCACCACCAGGTGCGGCACGTGGATTCGCAGTGGCGCATCTACCAGGAGATCACCTGCGACCAGGTGCGCCTGTCCGACCCCGCCAGCGCGCCTGCCGACATCGCCCGCGTGCTGCGCAGCTGCCGCGAGTATTCGCAGCCCGTGCTGATCGAGGTGCCGCGTGACATGGCCCTGGCCCCGATGGCCGAAGTGCCGGTGCTGTCGCCCAGCGCCTACAGCTTTGAAGCGGTGCAGGAATGCGCCGGCGAATGGTTGGCGCGCATCCGGGCCGCGCGCCAGCCGGTGCTGGTGCTGGACGTGGAGGTGCGCCGCTTCGGCATCGAGGACAAGGTGGCCGAACTGGCGCGCCGCCTGCAGATTCCCGTGCTCACCACCCTCATGGGGCGCGGCCTGCTGGCGGGCGAGCAGCTGCGCGCCGGCGTGCAGCTGCGCGGCACCTACCTGGGCGTGGCGGGCGACGCCGCCACCACGGCGCTGCTCGACGACTCCGACCTGCCGGTGATGCTGGGGGCGATCCTCTCGGACGTGAACTTCGGCGTCTCGGCCCAGCGCATGGACTTCTCGCGCGCGCTCATCGCCGCGCACCGCGAGGTGCGCGTGGGCCACCACCTGTACCAGAACATTCCGCTGGCCGCGCTGGTGGACGCGCTGCTGGAGCGGGTGCCGACCGCCCGCAGCGCCGTGCAGGCGCCTGCCTGCGCCGCGCCCGAGCCGCCCACCGGCCTGGTGGCCGACGACGCCCCGCTGTGCGCGGGCGACCTGAGCCGCGCGCTGAACGACCGCATCCTGGCGCACGGGCCCATGCCCATCGTCTCGGACATGGGCGACTGCCTGTTCGCCGCCATGGAGCTGCTGCCCACGCTGCTGGTCGCCCCGGGCTACTACGCCACCATGGGTTTCGGCGTGCCGGCCGGCATCGGCGCGCAGGTGGCGCTGGGCGAGCGCACCGTGGTGCTGGTGGGCGACGGCGCCTTCCAGATGACGGGCTGGGAGCTGGGCAACTGCCCGCGCCTGGGGATCGACCCCATCGTCATCGTGCTGAACAACCAGACCTGGGAGATGATCCGCGCCTTCCAGACCGCATCGCGCTGCGCCGCGCTGGGCGACTGGCGCCTGGCCCAGGCCGCCGACGCGCTGGGCGGGCGCGGCCACCGGGTGCGCACCCGCGCCGAGTTCAAGGCCGCGCTGGACGCGGCGTTTGCCGAGCGCGGGCGCTTTCAGCTGATCGAGATGATGATCCCGCCCGGCGACAGCACGCCCACGCTCAGGCGCTTTTCCGACGGCATCCACGCGCTGCGGGCGCGGGCGGCCGTAACGTAGCTACGCCCAGCAGGGCGCCAGCACCTCGGCCAGCCACTGGCTGAACACCTGCAGCCGCCGCGACAGGTGGCGCCGGTGCGGGTACAGCAGCTGCATGGGCATGGCGGGCGCGGGCCAGTCGTGCAGCACCTCGACCAGCGCGCCGGACTGCAGGTGCTCGCGCACGTCGTAGGCCGGCACCTGGATCAGCCCCAGGCCCGCCAGGCAGCAGGCGATGTAGGTTTCGGCGTTGTTCACCGTCACGCTGCCCGCCATGGCCAGCGCATGCGCCTGCCCGGCCTGCTGCCACTCCCACGGGGCCACGCGCCCGCTGGTGGGCGAGGCGTAGTGCACCGCCTGGTGCTGCGCCAGGTCCTGCGGCGATTGCGGCGTGCCGCGGCGCGCCAGGTAGTCCGCGCTGGCGCAGCTGACCATGCGCAGCAGCCCCAGCGGCCGCGCCACCAGGCTGCTGGCGGGCGGCGTGCCCACGCGCAGGGCCAGGTCCACGCCCTCCTGCACCAGGTCCACGGCGCGGTCGCTGCTGCCCAGCTCCACCTCCACCGCCGGATGGAGCGCGAAAAACGCCGGCAGCGCCGGGGCCACCAGGCGGCGGGCGATGCGGCTGGGCAGGTCCACGCGCAGGCGCCCGGCCAGCGCGCCGCCCTGCGGGCGGAACTGCTGCTCCAGCTCCTGCATGTCGGCCACCAGCGCCTGGGCGCGCTCCAGCAAAGCCTGGCCGTCCTGCGTCAGCGCCACGCGGCGCGTGGTGCGCGCCAGCAGCCGGGTGCCCAGGCGCGCTTCGAGCTGCTGCACCGCCAGCGACACCGTGGCCCGGGGCAGGCCCAGCTGGTCGGCCGCCAGGGTGAAGCTGCCGCTGTGCGCCACGCGGGCAAAGACGTGCAGCTGTTCTATGCGATCCATGGTTCGGGTAATTGTTGGTAATTAATGGATTGTCATGGCGTGATTTTGCTATTTATTTGGTTTTTATTGACCAATACAGTGCAGGCATTCCACCACCACTCTTGAAGGAAGCACCATGTCCCAGCACAGCATTGAAGGCAAAGTCGTATTGATCGCCGGCGGCGCCAAGAACCTCGGCGGCCTGCTGGCCACCGACCTGGCCCGGCACGGCGCCAAGGCCGTTGCTATCCATTACCACAGCGCGGCAGCGCAGGCCGCCGCCGCCGAGACCGTGGCCGCCGTGCAAAAGCTCGGCGCCCAGGCCGTGGCGCTGCAGGGCGACCTGACCAGCGCCGCCGCGATGGAAAAGCTGTTCGCCGACTGCGTGGCCGCCGTGGGCCGCCCCGACATCGCCATCAACACCGTGGGCAAGGTGCTGAAAAAGCCCATGGCCGACGTCAGCGAGGCCGAGTTCGACGAGATGGACGCGATCAACAACAAGTCGGCCTTCTTCTTTTTGAAGGAAGCGGGCCGGCACGTGAACGACAACGGCAAGGTGTGCACGCTGGTCACGTCGCTGCTGGGCGCGTTCACGCCGTTCTATGCCTCCTACGCCGGCACCAAGGCGCCGGTCGAGCACTACACCCGCGCGGCGGCCAAGGAGCTGGGCGGGCGCGGCATCTCGGTCACCGCCGTCGGCCCCGGGCCAATGGACACGCCCTTCTTCTACGGCCAGGAAAGCGCCGACGCCCAGGCCTACCACAAGAGCGCGGCCGCGCTGTCGCCCAGCAGCAAAACCGGGCTGACCGACATCGAGGACGTGGTGCCGTTCATCCGCCACCTGGTGAGCGACGGCTGGTGGGTCACGGGCCAGACGATTTTGATCAACGGCGGCTACACCACCAAGTAGGCCGGCGCGCTGCGCGGGCGCGGGCGCGGGGCCGGCGCCTGCAGGCTTGCCCCGGGGCTCCTACAATCTGCGGGCGCACCATGCGCCTGGCCGGGGGCCGCATCGGCGGCCGCCGGCCCGCGCCCTCTCCACCCCGCAAGGTCTTTCGATGTCCAGCTCCGCCGCAGCGTTCAGGGCCGCCCCGCCCGCTCCCACCGCGTACCGCATCCTGGGGGCGATCAGCGCCTCGCACATGGTCAACGACATGATGCAGTCGCTGATCCTGGCGATGTACCCGATCCTCAAGGGCGACTTTCACCTGAGCTTCGTGCAGATCGGGTTCATCACGCTGACCTACCAGCTGACCGCGTCGCTACTGCAGCCGCTCATCGGGCTGTACACCGACCGGCACCCGCAGCCGTACTCGCTGCCCCTGGGCATGCTCTCCACGCTGACCGGGCTGGTGCTGCTGGCCTTCGCGCCGACCTACGCCGTGCTGCTGCTGGCGGCGGCGTTCGTCGGCATGGGCTCGGCGGTGTTCCACCCCGAGTCCTCGCGCATCGCGCGCCTGGCCTCGGGCGGGCGGCACGGCCTGGCGCAGTCGGTTTTCCAGGTGGGGGGCAACACCGGCAGCGCCATCGGCCCGCTGCTGGCCGCGCTGGTCATCGTGCCCTTCGGGCAGCACAGCGTGGCGTGGTTCGGGCTGGCCGCCATGCTGGCGATCGTGCTGCTGCTGCAGGTCAGCCGCTGGTACGCCACGCACCCGGCGGCGGCGCGCGCCGGCGGCCAGCGCGCCGCGCCGCAGGCGCCGTACCCGCGCGCCGTGGTGCTGTCCGCCATCGGCGTACTGCTGGTGCTGATTTTTTCCAAGTATTTCTACATCGCCGGCCTGAGCAGCTTCTACACCTTCTACCTGATCGAGAAGTTCGGCGTGTCGGTGCAGGGCGCGCAGGTGCACCTGTTCATCTTCCTGCTGGCGTCGGCCGTCGGCACGCTGGCCGGCGGGCCCATTGGCGACCGCATCGGGCGCAAGCCGGTGATCTGGGTGTCCATCCTCGGCGTCGCGCCCTTCGCGCTGCTGCTGCCGCACGCCGACCTGTTCTGGACGACCGTGCTCACCATCGTGATCGGCCTGGTGCTGTCGTCCGCGTTCTCGGCCATCCTGGTCTACGCGCAGGAGCTGATGCCCGGCAAGATCGGCATGGTGTCGGGCATGTTCTTCGGCTTCGCCTTCGGCATGGGCGGCCTGGGGGCCGCGCTGCTGGGCTGGTGGGCAGACCGCACCAGCATTGCCTTCGTCTACCAGGCGATTGCCTACCTGCCGCTGCTCGGGGTGGTGGCGGCCTTGCTGCCCAAGGGGCGCAAGGCGGCTGGCGCGCAGCCGGGCTAGCCGCGCGCCGCGCTCACCCGCGGCACACGCGCAGCACTTCCTCGCCGTATTTGTCCAGCTTGGACGCCCCCATGCCGCTGATGCCCTGCAGGTCAGCGGGAGACTGGGGGTTGCGCTCGGCGATCGCCGCCAGCGTGGCGTCGTGGAAGATCACGTAGGCCGGCAGGTTGTGCTCGCGCGCCACCTCGGCGCGCCAGGCCTTGAGGTTAATGAAGCGCACCTGCGCGTCCGGCCCCAGGTCGGCGGCCGCGGCGCTGGCCTGCGCGGCGCGGCGCCGGGACTTGGGCGCGGCCTTGGCCTGCGCCTCGCGCAGCAGCACGGTCTGCTCGCCGCGCAGCACCGGGCGCGAGCCCGTCGTGAGGGTCAGGGTATCGAAGCTGTGGCCCGACTCGGTGGCCACGCGGTGCACGCCCACGGCTCCCAGCGCCAGCAGCTGGCGCGCCACGCCGCGCAGCTGCTGCTCCGAATACTGCGCGCCCAGGCCGAAGGTGGACAGGCCGTCGTGGCCGAACTGGCGCACCTTGTCGGTGGCCTTGCCGCGCACGACGTCCATCAGGTGGCCCACGCCAAAGGTCAGGCCGCTGGCCGCGTGCACGCGGTAGATGGTGGACAGGAGCTTGCGCGCCGCGTCCGTGCCGTCCCACACCGCCGGCGGGTTCAGGCAGTTGTCGCAGTTTCCGCAGGGCTGGGACGCTTCGCCAAAGTACTGCAGCAGCCGCTGGCGCCGGCAGCCGGTGGCTTCGGCCAGGGCCAGCAGCGCGTCGAGCTTGCCGCGCAGCACGGCCTTGAATTCCTCGGCCGCGTCGCCGTCGTCGATCATGCGGCGCTGGTTCACCACGTCCTGCAGGCCGTAGACCATCCAGGCGTCGGCCGGCAGGCCGTCGCGCCCGGCGCGGCCCGTCTCCTGGTAGTAGCCCTCGATGTTCTTGGGCATGTCCACGTGCGCGACGAAGCGCACGTCCGGCTTGTCGATGCCCATGCCGAAGGCGATGGTGGCCACCATCACCACGCCTTCCTCGCGCAGGAAGCGGTCCTGGTGCTGCTGGCGCATGTCCGCCGGCAGGCCGGCGTGGTAGGGCAGCGCGTTGATGCCGCCGTCCTGCAGCGCCTGCGCCATTTCCTCGACGCGCCGGCGCGACTGGCAGTAGACCACGCCGGCGTCGCCCAGGTGCTCGCGCTCGATGAAGCGCAGCAGCTGCGCCAGCGGCTCTTTTTTCTCCTCGATGCGATAGCGGATGTTGGGCCGGTCGAAGCTGCTGACGAACTGGCGCGCGTCCTGCAGCTGCAGCCCCTGCACGATGTCGGCGCGGGTCAGCGCGTCCGCCGTGGCCGTGAGCGCGATGCGCGGCACGCCGGCGTAGCGCTGGTGCAGCAGGCTGAGCTGGCGGTACTCGGGCCGGAAGTCATGGCCCCACTGGCTCACGCAGTGCGCTTCGTCGATGGCGAACAGGCCCAGCTGCCCGCGCGCGTGCAGGTCGTCGAGCAGGCCGATGAAGCGCTCGGTGGTAACGCGCTCGGGCGCGGCGTAGAGCAGCGTGATTTCGCCGCGCGCGAGGCGCCGCTCCACGTCCAGCGTCTGCTGCCAGTCGAGCGTGGAATTGAGGAAGGCCGCGTCCACGCCAGCCTCGTGCAGCGCGCCGACCTGGTCGTGCATCAGCGCGATCAGCGGCGAGACCACCACTGTCACGCCCCGGCCCTGCTGGCGGCGCACGATGGCCGGCACCTGGTAGCACAGGCTCTTGCCGCCGCCCGTGGGCATGAGCACCAGCGCATCGCTGCCCTGAACCACGTGCTCGATGATGGCCTCTTGCGGGCCACGGAATTGCTCGTAGCCGAAAACGTCCTTCAGGATGGAATGCGCAGCAGACAAAATGCTATTCAGATGATAGCTGTTCACGCTTTACAGGAAAGCGTTGGAGCCTTTTTTTACTATAAAAACACAGGCCCGGCGCGCAGCACCGGCCAGCCGCGATTATCGGCACGGGGCAACCGCGCAGCCCATGCAACTGGCGCGCCCCAAGCCAGGGCAGCCGAGCAAGGGCCGCCCCGCAGCGAGGGCTGCGTCCCCCTCCCACGCGCAGCGTGAGAGAGGGGGAAGCCGCGCAGCGGCTCAGGGGGTGCTTCATTTCAACCCAGCCCCAGTAGCGACAATGCCGCCACCGACGCGGTCTCGGCGCGCAGCACGCGCGGCCCCAGGCTGGCCGGGGCGAAGCCGGCGGCCAGCGCGGCGTCTTCCTCCTGCGCCGTGAGGCCGCCTTCGGGGCCGTGCAGCACCCAGACGGCGCCGGCCGCGCCCGCTGCCTGCGCCAGCGGGCGGCTGCCCGGGCGCAGCGACAGCAGCAGGCGCGCGCCGTCCCCGGGCACCTGGCGCAGCCAGTCGGCCAGCGCCAGCGGGGCGTGGATGGCGGGCACGCGGTTGCGCCCGCACTGCTCGCACGCGGCCACGGCAATCGCCTGCCAGTGCGCCTGGCGCTTGGCGGCGCGCTCGCCCGCGAGCTTGAGCACGCTGCGCGCCGCCGCCACCGGCTGGATGCTGGCGGCGCCCAGTTCGGCAGCCTTCTCCACCAGCCAGTCCATGCGTTCGTTGGCCGGCATGCCCACCACCAGGTGCAGCGCGCGCGCGGCCTCGCGCTCCACCGGGTCGTGCGCGCCCACGCGCACGGCCACGTGGCTGCGCCCCATCTGGGTCACGGTGGCCTGCCACTCGCCGCCCATGCCGCTGAACAGGGTGACGGCGTCGCCCGGCTGCAGGCGCAGCACCTGCACGTGGCGCGCGGCCGTGGGCGGCAGTTCCAGTTCGGCGCCGGCGGCCAGCGTAAGAGGGCAGTGAAAGCGTGGCATCTGGTATGCAAACAATAGCTGTTCACCCTTGCTACAAAAGGGCTGGAGCCACTTTTTCCTTATATTCTGCCGAAGGCGTAGCCCATTGCCGCCTGCGTGCCTTCGATGTCGTCGACCAGGCGCAGCAGCGGGGCCAGCTCGCGGTAGCGCGCGCAGGTGGCGCGGATGTAGGCGATGAAGCGCGGCGCGTCCGCCAGGTAGCGGGGCTTGCCGTCGCGCAGCGTCAGGCGCGCAAAGATGCCGGCGACCTTGAGGTGGCGCTGCAGCGCCATCCAGTCCACGGCGCGGTAGAACTCGCCAAAGTCCGCGCCCCAGCCGCTGCGGCTGGCCGCGCCGACGATGCCGGCCTTGCGCGCCTTCTCCCAGTAGCGCACGGTGATGTCGATGACGAAGTCCTCTTCCCAGCTGATGAACGCGTCGCGCAGCAGGCTGGCGATGTCGTAGGTCACGGGGCCGTAGACGGCGTCCTGGAAGTCGAGCACGCCCAAACGCGCGCCCTCGGGGAGCGTGGGGGCCGCATCCGCCACCATCAGGTTGCGCATCATGAAGTCGCGGTGCACGAACACGCTGGGGGCGGCCAGGTTCTGCGCCACGATGGCGTCGAAGGCCTTGGCCAGCACGGCCTGCTGGTCGTCGGCCAGCGCCTGGCCGCGGTGGCGCGCGACGTACCAGTCGGGAAACAGCTGCAGCTCGCGGCGCAGCAGCGCGTCGTCGTACGCGGGCAGCACACCGGGGCGGCTGGCGCGCTGCCAGGCGATCAGCAGGTCCACGGCCTGCAGGTACCAGGCGTGCGCGTCCTGCGGGCGGGCTTCGTCCAGGCGCTCGATGGCGGTCTGCGCGCCCAGGTCGGACAGCAGCATGAAGCCGTTGGCCTCGTCCCAGGCGTGGATCTGCGGCACGGGCAGGCCGGCGGCCTGCATCAGGCCCTGCACCTGGACGAAGGGGCGGCAGTCCTCCTTGCCGGGCGGCGCGTCCATCACGATCAGGCTGGCGCCGCCGGCCGCGTCCAGCCGCAGGTAGCGGCGGAAGCTGGCATCGGCGCTGGCCGGGCGCAAACTGGCCGGCTGCAGGCCATGGGTGGCGGCCAGGGGCGCCAGCCAGGCGCTGAAGGCCGCCTGGCGGGCGGCGTCGGGCCAGGCAACGGCGGCGTGGGCCGGGGAAGGGGCGGTGGAAAGGCTCATGGATAATCCGATTCTACAAACCAGCCCTCCCCCGGCGCGGCCATGGCCGCGCCGGGCCGCAGTCCGCCCGAATCCATGGATCGTCCTTTGCCGCCCACCGCCTTGACCGCCCTTCCTGCCGCCGCGCCGCTGCGCCGACACGCGCTGGCCTGGGCCGCCGCCGCGCTGTTGCAGGGGCTGCCCCTGGCGGCGCGGGCGCAGCAGGAGCCGCCCGCGCCCGGCGCGCCGCAGCTGCGCCCCAGCGGGCGGCTGCAGGAAACCCTGCCCGAGAACGCGCGCCAGCTGCTGCCGGTCTTCGTGCGCGGCGACCGCATCACCGGGCAGGCCGACATCCAGGCCACCATCGACGGCAACGCCGAGCTGCGCCGGGGCGACACCGTCATCCACGCCGACCAGGTGGAATACGACGTGCCCCAGGATCGCGCCAAGGCGCGCGGCAACGTGCGCATCAACCGCGCCGGCAATACCTACGAAGGCACGCTGCTGGACCTGCACGTGAACGCCTTCACCGGCTTCTTCAGCAACGCGCGCTACCGCTTCCTGGCCACGTCGGCGCACGGCGAGGCCTCGCGCGTGGACTTCCTCGACCGCGACCGCTCCGTGGTGCACGACGCCACCTACACCACCTGCCAGCGCACCGACGAGGCCAGCCGGCAGCCCGACTGGATACTGCGCGCGCGCACCATCCGCCTGGACAAGGCCGAGGACGTGGGCCTGGCGCAGGACGGCGTGCTCGAATTCAAGGGCGTGCCCATCCTGCCGATTCCCAGCATCAGCTTCCCGCTGTCGGACAAGCGCAAGTCCGGCCTGCTGCCGCCCACCATCGGCCTGGACAGCGTCAGCGGCCTGGAATACGCCCAGCCCTACTACTGGAACATCGCGCCCAACCGCGACGCCACCATCACCCCCACGCTGATGAGCCGGCGCGGCGTGTCGCTGGGGGGCGAGTTCCGCTACCTGGAGCCGCGCTACAGCGGCCAGATCAACGCCGAATACATGCCCAGCGACCAGTTGCGCGACCGCGACCGCTGGGCCTACGGCATCCAGCACCATCAAGCGCTGGACACGCCCATCGGCAACGTGGGCCTGAACATGAACATCAAGCGCGTGAGCGACGACAACTACTGGCGCGACTTCTCCGAGCGCAGCGGCCACGGCGGCGTGACCGACCAGCTCACCCAGCGCCTGCTGCCCGGCGACGCGTCGCTGCACTGGGGCCAGGGCGCGCACTCGCTGTCGCTGCGCACGCTCAAGTGGCAGACGCTGCAGGACGTCAGCTCCCCCATCGTGCCGCCCTACGACCGCATGCCGCAGCTGCACTGGGGCTACCAGCCCGTGGACCTGCCCGGCGGCCTGGACTTCAGCATGAACGCGGACTACACCAGCTTCCAGTCCGAGCGCGCGCGCACCGGCCAGCCCAACGCGCGGCGCAGCTTTGCCGTGGCGCAGGTCAGCCGGCCGTTCCTGGCGCCGGCCGGCTTCATCACGCCGCGCCTGCAGCTGCACGCCACGCACTACGAATTCGACGAACCCCTGGCCAACGGCCTGCGCACCGCCAGCCGCACGCTGCCCACCTTCAGTCTGGACAGCGGCCTGGTGTTCGAGCGCGACACCAGCTACTTCGGCCGCGCCCTGCTGCAGACGCTGGAGCCGCGCGCCTTCTACACCTACACGCCGTACCGCGACCAGAGCCTGCTGCCGGTCTACGACACGGCGGAGAACGACTTCAACTTCGCCTCGATCTACACCGAGAACGCGTTCAGCGGCAACGACCGGCTGGCCGACAACAACCTGCTGACGCTGGGCGTCACGACGCGGCTGATCGACCCGGACTCCGGCGCCGAGGCCGCGCGCTTCGGCATTGCCCAGCGCGTACGCTTTTCCGACCAGGACGTGACCATGCCCGGCGCCGCGCCGGTCAGCGAGCGCCTGTCCGACCTGCTGCTGGGCGCCGGCATCAGCTGGACGCCGCAATGGAGCTTCGACACCATGGCGCAGTACAACCCCAAGACCGGGCGCTCCATGCGCACCACGGTGGGCGCGCGCTACTCGCCGGGCAGCTACCGCACCGTCAGCGCCGCGTACCGCATGCAGAAGGTCACCAGCCTGATCAGCCAGCCCAGCGAACAGATCGACCTGGGCTGGCAATGGCCACTGAACGACCTGTGGGGCGACACCAGCGGCAAGCCCACGCAAAAGGCCGGGCGCTGGTACAGCGTGGGGCGCCTGAACTACAGCCTGCGCGAGAGCAAGCTGGTCGACACCGTGGTCGGCTTCGAGTATGAGAGCTGCTGCTGGATCGGCCGCGTGGTGCTCGAACGCCTGCAGCGCAGCACCACGCAGGCCAATACCCGCATCATGGTGCAGCTGGAGTTCAGCGGCTTCTCGCGCCTGTCGCTGGGCGCCAACCCGCTGGCCAGCCTGAAGCAGAATGTGCCCGGCTACCAGTACCTGCGCCACGACACGGCGGCCCCCAGCCGCTTCAGCAACTACGATTGACGGATTTTTCTACCGCGCTGGCCCGTCCCGCGCCGCCTTGCCCCATGAAACACCACCATGCCATGAAACACCGCGTACTGCCGCTGGCCCTGGTCTGTCTGGCGGCGTCCGCCACGCTCGCACCGCGCGCCGGCCTGGCGCAGCTGCGGCTGCCGTCCGACTCCGCCGCGCAGCGCCTGGGCGCCACGGCCGTGCTGCCCGCCGCCGGCGCCAGCGCCAGCACCGGGGTGCGCCAGGCCGACTACATCGTGGCCGTGGTCAACTCCGAGCCCATCACCAACAACGAGGTGGAGCGGCGCGCCGAGCGCGTGGAGCAGCAGATCCGCGGCCAGGGCGGCACGCTGCCGCCGCACGCGGCGCTACTCAAGGACGTGCTCGAACGCCTGATCCTGGAAAAAATCCAGGTACAGCTGGCCGTGCAAAGCGGCATCAAGGTGGACGACTACGCCGTTGACCAGGCCGAGCAGTCCGTGGCGCGGCAGAACAGCGTGAGCGTGGCGCAAATGCACCGCCAGCTGGCCGCCGAGGGCATCACCCCCGAGCGCTTCCGCGAGGAGCTGCGCAACCAGCTGCTGGCCTTGCGCATACGCGAGCGCGACGTGGAGTCGCGCGTGCGCGTGAGCGACCTGGACGTGGACCAATACCTGCAGGAGCAGCAGCAACAGCAGCAGCCCGGCGGCGCCCCGCTGGAGCTGAACCTGGGCCACATCCTGATCCAGGTGCCCGAGGGCGCCAGCGCGCAAGAGACCGCGCAGCGCGAGGCGCGCGCGCAGGAGGTGCTGGCCAAGCTCAAGGCCGGCGGCGACTTTGCCGCGCTGGCGCGTGAATACTCCGACGCACAGAACAAGGCCGGCGGCGGCGAGATGGGGCTGCGCCCGGCAGACCGCTACCCCGAGCTGTTCGCCAACGCCACGGCGCAGGCCGACGTGGGCGCCGTGGTCGGGCCGCTGCGCTCGCCGGCGGGCTTTCACATCCTCAAGGTGCTGGAAAAGAGCCAGGGCGGGGCCGCGGCCACCGTGGTGCAGAACCACGCACGGCACATCCTGCTGCGCACGCACGAAGGCTTTTCCGAGCGCCAGGCGGCCGCGCAGCTGGAGGAACTGCGCAGCCGCGTGGTGCGCGGCCAGGCCGACTTCGCCAGCCTGGCGCGCGAATACTCGCAGGACGGCAGCGCCAAGGAGGGCGGCGACCTGGGCTGGGCCTCGCCCGGGCGCTACGTGCCCGAGTTCGAGCAGGCGCTGGACGCGCTCGCGCCCGGCGAAATCAGCCACCCGGTGGTGTCGCGCTTCGGCGTGCACCTGATCCAGCTGGTCGGGCGCCGCCAGGCGAAGCTGACGCAGCGCGAGCAGCGCGACATGGTGCGCAACACGGTGCGCGAGCACAAGCTCGACAAGGCCTTCGCCGACTGGATCGAGGAGGCGCGCGCGCGCGCCTACGTCGAATACCGCGACGCCCCCCAATAAAGCACCGCCCGCCGATGAAGCACATCCCGCGCAAACGCTTTGGCCAGCACTTTCTGAGCGACGGCGGCATCATCGACGCCATCGTGCGCGCCATCGCGCCGCTGCCCGGCCAGCCCATGGTCGAGATCGGCCCCGGCCTGGCCGCGCTGACCCAGCCGCTGGTCGAGCGCCTGGGGCGGCTGACGGTGATCGAGCTCGACCGCGACCTGGCCGCGCGCCTGCGCCAGCACGGCCAGCTCGACGTGATCGAATCCGATGTATTGAAAGTGGACTTTACCCAGGTGGCGCAGGCGCTGAACGCTCCCAAAATAAGAGTCGTCGGCAACCTGCCTTACAACATCTCCACGCCCATACTGTTCCATCTGCTCGGGCATGTGGACGCCATCGAAGACCAGCACTTCATGCTGCAGAAAGAGGTCATCGACCGCATGGTGGCGCAGCCTGCCACCGCCGCCTACGGCCGGCTGTCGGTGATGCTGCAGTGGCGCTACGCCATGGAGGACGTGCTGTTCGTGCCGCCCGAAAGCTTCGACCCGCCGCCGCGCGTGGACAGCGCCGTGGTGCGCATGCAGCCGTTCGCGGCGCCGGCCGCGCTCAGCGTGCCGCTACTGTCCGAACTGGTGCAGGTGGCCTTCAGCCAGCGGCGCAAGCTGCTGCGCCACAGCCTGGGACGCTGGCTGGACGCGCGTGGGTACGCCGGGGGCTTCGACACCCAGCGCCGCGCGGAAGAAGTGGCGGTGGCCGACTTCGTCGCGCTGGCGCAGGAACTGGGTTGATCCGCAGCGGGGCCGCTGCCTACGCCGCAGCAGCCAGCCAGTAGCCGGCGTTGAACGGGCTGCTCATACGCAGCGCCAGGGGCGAGACGTCCACCAGAACGTCGGTAGCCGCAGCCTGTCCCGAGGCCGCGTCGATGCGGATTTCCATGGCCTGATCGACAGCGGCGCTGGGCTTGGCCGTGTCGGCCCGTTCCGCCTGGCCGGCGGTTGCAGAACGGGCTACAGAAAAGAATAGAAGCAGCGGAACGCGATCTTGCGGTCGCCCCAGTACTCGGCCGCGTCGCGGAAGATGTCCAGCAGCTGCTCGCGCACTTCCTTGTCGAACTTGGCCGTGACGGGAATCTGGTCGAGCACCACGACGAACCCCGGCTGCGGACCCGACTTGTGCAGCGGATCGGTCATGCAGTCATAAAGGGCGTCGAAATTCTTGCCGAAGTGCGGCGGAAAGGTGAACTGCGTGGCAATCAGCTCCAGCACGTCCTGCTTGGTCTGGGCGTGCGCCAGGTTGGCGTACAGGAAATGGTGGCCCAGGGTCGCCGCCGCATCCTGCAGGTCGCAGATCCGGTGGGCGCGGATCGACTGCACGATGTTGCTGCGCACGCCGCGCAAAGGCATTTCCTGATCCTTACGAAGTGGCGTTTCCATCTCCGCTGCTCTTTCTTTGAGAGATTCACAAAAGGGAGTATCCGCAAGCATGGTCAAAAATGCCAGCGGATCAAAACCGGGCGAAACGAGAGTTCACAAAAAAGCCGCAGCCATGCCATAAGGCGCGCAACGGCCGTCACGGCCGAATTGCCCGGAAACTCGCGTAATGATCGCTGGTGTAGTAGCACACGTCGGGCGTGCGCGGCGCGCCGCCGCAAATGATGCGCCTGGCCCCACGGTGGCGCACCCCCGGCGTGCGCACGGTGTATTCGCGGTAGAACCCGCGCTTGTGCCGTGGCAGCAGCCGTTCGCGGTTGCCGAACACCGTGCCGTCCTTCTCGAAGGGAAATGGCCCGCCTTCATGGATGAGCGCGTAGGTAGCGCGGCCCTGGGGCGGCAGTTCGGTCAGTGCAACGGTGGGAGAACCGCCCGCGCCGGCGGGCTGCCGCGCCACGGCGCCGGGCGCCGCAAGCCCCATGGCAGCACCCAGGGCGCAAGCCATGATTGCCTTGTACACCCGCAGAGGAGCCGCCTTGAACATCTACTACACCTTTCGGAAATTACGGGTTAACCCGGAATTTCAACCCGCAAGTGTGACAAAAAAGGCATAACAATGCAAGCGCCTGCCCAAAAATCAGGCAGGCACTGCATAGATAAGACAGTCATGTCCGCCCGCGCCGCCCTGCGCGCGGGCGCGGCGCCGCTACCTGGCGGCGTTGGCGTCGGCCACGGTCAGCGCGGCCATGTTGACCAGGCGGCGCACCGTCGTGCTGGCCGTCAGGATGTGCACCGGCTGCGCCGCGCCCAGCAGCACCGGGCCGATGGCGATGCCGCCACCGGCCGCCTGCTTGAGCAGGTTGTACGAGATGTTGGCCGCGTCGATATTGGGCATGACCAGCAGGTTGGCGCTGCCCGTGAGCGCTGCGTGCGGCATGAGTGCGGCGCGCGCCTTGGCGTCCAGCGCCACGTCGCCGTGCATCTCGCCTTCCACCTCCAGCCAGGGCGCCTGCACGCGCAGCAGCTCCAGCGTCTCGCGCATCTTCACGGCGCTGGGCTGGTTGCTGGAGCCGAAGTTGGAGTGCGACAGCAGCGCCGCCCTGGGCTTGATGCCGAAGCGCATCATCTCCTCGGCCGCCATGATGGTGATCTCGGCGAGCTGCTCGGCGCTCGGGTCGTAGTTGACGTGCGTATCGACCACGAACACCTGGTGCTCGGGCAGCAGCAGCGCGTTCATGCACGCATAGGTGTGCACGCCGGCGCGCTTGCCGATCACCTGGTCGATGTACTGCAGGTGGTGCGCCGTATGGCCCCAGGTGCCGCAGATCAGGCCGTCCACCTCGCCCTTGTGCAGCAGCATCGAGCCGATCAGCGTCAGGCGCCGGCGCATCTCGATCTTGGCGATCGGCACGGTCACGCCCCGGCGCTCGGTCAGGCGGTGGTAGGTCTGCCAGAAGTCGCGGTAGCGGTGATCCTGCTCGACGTTGACCACGTCGTAGTCCTGCCCCTCGGCCATGCGCAGGCCGAATTTCTCGATGCGCTGCGCGATCACCGCGGGGCGGCCGATCAGGGTGGGGCGGGCAATGCGCTCGTCGACGACGATCTGCGCGGCGCGCAGCACGCGCTCTTCCTCGCCCTCGGCGAAGGCCACGCGCTTCTTGCTGGCCTGCTTGGCCGCCGTGAAGATCGGCTTCATGGCCGTGCCCGACGCGTAGACGAAGGTCTGCAGGTGGTCGCGGTAGGCGCCCATGTCGGCGATCGGGCGCAGCGCCACGCCCGAATCCATGGCCGCCTGGGCCACGGCGGGTGCGATCTTCATCATCAGGCGCGGGTCGAACGGCTTGGGGATCAGGTATTCGGCGCCAAAGGCCAGCGGCTCGCCGACGTAGGCCTTGGCCACCACTTCGCTTTGCTCGGCCTGCGCCAGCTCGGCGATGGCGTGCACGGCGGCGATTTCCATCTCGGTGGTGATGGTGGTCGCGCCGCAGTCCAGCGCGCCGCGGAAGATGTACGGGAAGCACAGGACGTTGTTGACCTGGTTCGGGTAGTCAGTGCGGCCGGTGGCGATGATGGCGTCCTGGCGCACGGCCTTCACGTCCTCGGGCGCGATCTCGGGGTTGGGGTTGGCCAGCGCGAAGATCAGCGGGCGCGGTGCCATCGTCTGCACCATGGCCTGCTTGAGCACGCCGCCGGCGGACAGCCCCAGGAAGACGTCGGCGCCTTCGATGACCTGCGCCAGGGTGCGCTGCTCGGTGGCCTGCGCGAAGAACGCCTTGTCCTCGTCCATCAGCTCGGTGCGGCCCTGGTAGACCACGCCGGCGATGTCGGTCACCCAGACGTTCTCGCGCGGCAGGCCCAGCTTGACCAGCAGGCCCAGGCAGGCCAGCGCCGCGGCGCCGGCACCCGAGGTGACCAGCTTGACGGACTTGATGTCCTTGCCCGCGACCTTCAGGCCGTTCAGGATGGCCGCGCCGACGACGATGGCCGTGCCGTGCTGGTCGTCGTGGAAGACCGGGATCTTCATGCGCTCGCGCAGCTTGCGCTCGATGTAGAAGCAGTCCGGCGCCTTGATGTCTTCCAGGTTGATGCCGCCGAAGGTCGGCTCCAGGCTGGCGATGATCTCGACCAGCTTCTCCGGGTCTTTCTCGTCGATCTCGATGTCGAACACGTCGATGCCCGAGAATTTCTTGAAGAGCACGCCCTTGCCCTCCATGACGGGCTTGCCCGCCAGTGCGCCGATGTCGCCCAGCCCCAGCACGGCCGTGCCGTTGGTCACCACGCCCACCAGGTTGCCGCGCGCGGTGTACTTGAAGGCGGCGTTGGGGTCCTTGACGATCTCCTCGCAGGGCGCGGCCACGCCGGGCGAGTAGGCCAGCGCCAGGTCGTGCTGGTTGATCATCTGCTTGGTCGCGGCGATGGTGATCTTGCCGGGCTGCGGAAACTCGTGGTATTCCAATGCTGCCTTGCGCAGCAGGGCGCGTTTGTCGGCGGGGGGGGTGGTCGGGTTGTGATCGGGCATCTTGCGTCTCCGGCAGGGCTGGGCTGGCACTCGTCGGCGCCGGCTGTATAGGTAAAAACCCATTGTAGGCCGGCCGCCTGACGCCATTGCGGCGAGTGAAACAGTTGTGATGCAGAACCACGCAATCTGGCGAATATTGCTTGAACCCATAACAAAAACCCCTGCAATCTCCGCGACTGCAGGGGCTCATGCGATGACGGTGCCGGTACTCAGGCGGTTTCCTGCAGCGCATCGCCCAGCGCGCTCACCAGGCGATCGATTTCCGCCTCGGTACTAATGAAGGGCGGCGCAAGCTGGATCGTGTCGCCGCCGTAGCGCACGTAGAAGCCCTTGTCCCAGCACTTCATCGCCACCTCGTAGGGGCGGCGCGCGGGCTCGCCCGGCAGCGCGGCGATGGTGAAGCCGGCCGCCAGCCCATAGTTGCGGATGTCGGCCACGTGCTTTGCGCCCTTGAGGCCGTGTACGGCGTTCTCGAAGTACGGCGTCAGCGCCTTGACGCGCGCGGGCATGTCCTCTTTCTGCAGGATGTCGAGCACCGTATTGCCCGCCGCGCAGGCCACGGGATGGGCCGAATAGGTGTAGCCGTGCGCGAACTCCAGCATGTACTCCGGCCCGCCCGCCGTCATGAAGGTGTCGTAGATCTCCCTGCTTGCCACGCAGCCGCCCAGCGGTTGCGCGCCATTGGTCACCTGCTTGGCGAAGTTCAGGATGTCGGGCGCCACGCCGAAGGCCTCCGAGCCCGTCCATGCGCCGCAGCGGCCGAAGCCCGTGATCACCTCGTCGAAGATCAGCAGGATGTTGTTCTGCGTGCAGATCTCGCGCAGGCGCGCAAGGTAGCCTGCGGGCGGAATCACCACGCCGGCCGAGCCCGAGAACGGCTCCACGATCACGGCGGCGATGTTCGATGCGTCGTGCAGCGCAATCACGTCCAGCAGCTTGTCGGCCAGCGCCCGGCCGTCGGTGTCGGGCATGCCCCGGTGGAACGAGCCCAGGGGCGGCTGCGTGTGCGGGATGTGGTCCGCCTCCACGCCCTGGCCGAAGGTCTTGCGGTTGCCCACCATGCCGCCGACCGAGATGCCGCCGAAGTTCACGCCGTG
>Ga0222429_100578_pt1 | contig 21906 bp, 6 predicted proteins | sample 1B50Ametagenome_FD_182475 | JGI IMG/M metagenome (GOLD analysis project Ga0222429, IMG submission 182475) | Enriched microbial communities from leaf-cutter ant dump, University of Wisconsin, Madison, United States - 1B50A (version 2) | ecosystem: Environmental > Terrestrial > Nest > Insects nest >...
TATGGCTGATGGTATTTCTTTATAACCGGGTTACGCCCAAAATACCCGGGGTACAGAAAAGCTACAGGTACTTTATCACGGCAAGCCTTTTTCTTGTATGCGGGGTACTTACCGCGGTAGCAGGTATCAGGGGCGATTTCAGGCATAGTACCAGGCCATATACCATTAGTAATGCCGGCGCTTATGTAAGTAAGCCCAACCATATTTATCTTGTTTTAAATACACCTTTTGTACTGGTAAGAACGGCAGGGCAGAAAGGGCTGACAAAAGTCAGTTATTTCACGGAAGAGGAGCTTTCGGAAATTTACAGGCCTATTCATATTCCGGATAGTTCCGCAGCCTTTAATAAAAAAAACGTGGTGCTGATCCTGCTGGAAAGCTTTGGAAAAGAAGCCTCCGGGTTTTACAATCCCGACCTGGATGATGGAACGTATACGGGTTATACGCCATTCCTGGATTCCCTGGCGCAACAGAGTTTGATCTTCTGGAATTCATTTGCCAACGGCAGGAAATCCATCGATGCCATTCCTTCCTGTGTGGCAGGTATCCCTGCAGGTAATACACCTTTTGTGCTTACTCCATACGTATCCGACAGCATCAAAAGTATGGCGCACCTGCTCAGGGAAGAAGGATATCATACTTCTTTTTTTCATGGCGCGCCCAATGGTTCCATGGGCTTTACTGCTATTACCAAACTATTGGGCATAGACCACTACTATGGTAAGAATGAATTTAACAACGATAAAGAGTTTGACGGGATATGGGGTATCTGGGACGAGCCTTTTTTTCAATACTTCGGGCAAACACTGAATACATTGCCGCAGCCATTTTTCAGCACTGTTTTTTCCGTGTCGTCTCACCATCCGTTTAAGGTACCTGCACAGTACCAGGGCGTTTTTAAAAAGGGACCGCTTCCTGTGTACGAGTGTACGGGGTATACGGATATGGCCCTGAAGAAGTTTTTTCAGTCGGTTGAAAAAGAAACCTGGTTTAAGAACACGCTTTTTGTAATAACGGCAGATCATGCTACAGTTACCCATCACCCTGAATATAACAACGCCTGGGGAGACATTGCTATCCCGATATTGCTGTATGCGCCGGGTGATCCGGATTTCAAGGGAGTGTATAAGGACCGGATGATCCAGCAGATCGATATCATGCCTACAGTATTGGGATACCTTCAATATAATAAGCCCTTCCTGTCCTTCGGCAATAATGTGCTTGAAGAAAATGAAGAAGATAAGGACTTTACCTTTTGCTACAATGGTGAGTACAGGTGGTTTTACAGGAACTACGTACTGTTTTCGGATGGTGAAGCCATAAAAGGATTGTATGATTACCGTGATGACCGCTTGCTGACGAAAAATATATCAGGTGAGCAAAAAGAGCTGGCCGAAAAAATGTTTACCAGGTTACGGGCCTTTATACAGCAGTATAATAATCGTCTTATCGATAATAAATTAACCGTACAATGATCATCTGCTTGTGATCTTGGAAAAATTCTCCCGCAGATAGCGCAGATTCTCGCAGAAAGGATCGCCGGCGCTTCAGGTATTACTTACAAAAATTCGCTTCATCTGCGGACATCAGCGTAGATCGGCGGGAAATAAATTGTGTGACCATGAAGGAATTCTCCCGCAGATAAGCGCAGATTCTCGCAGAAAGGATCGCTGGCGCTTCAGGCATTACTTACAAAATTCGCCTCATCTGCGGACATCAGCGTAGATCAGCGGGAAATAAATTGTGTGATCGCGAAGGGACTTTCCCGCAGATAGCGCAGATCTTTGCAGAAAGGATTTCATCTAAAGGCATGTATCATTTTCTCAAAGTCTGTATACAATTGTTCAGCGAACGAAAGGTGTGATAGGTAGCTTTCCAGATATGGCCCTTTAGTGATTTTTTTACCCCGGGTTGCTTATCCAGTCCACCCTCAAACCAATCTCCGAATTCCTGGTCGATCAGGTACAGGCTGGTATAGTCCCACAATTGCTTAAAGTGATGATAATAACGCATGGTGTCGTTTGGAAAGATCCCGGACATCAGCAGCAATGAATTAAGTCCTTCTGCCTGCGCCCACCAGTTTTTAGTATCCTTTATGATCGTGATCTGTTTGTTGCTTTTGAAATAATATCCTTCATCGTAAAAGCCTCCCACTTTGTTATCCCACCCGTTTTTTAACGCATGGTCTACCATCCGCTTGCCAACAGCCAGTGTGACGGTATCGTTTTTGTTGCCCAGTACATGGGATGCTTCCAGCATCAGGTAGGCTGTTTCCACATCATGACCAAAGGAAACATGGTCAAGCTGCCGGTGCTTCAGCACTGTTTCCCTGTCCCGGTCAGCAAATGAAACAGGTGTCCAGTCGGGTTGAAAAAATAAAACAAGATTTCCTTTGGGGGAGGTGATAATGTCTCTTACCAGCACAAGCATTTCGTTCAGGCGTTCCCGTACTAACGGGTCCGGCCATACCTGGTATAATTCTGTAAAAGCTTCCAGCAGGTGGATGGAGCTGTTTTGATCCTTATATCCAAGGTCGGAAGTGGAGGGCGTTTCCGCTGTTCTTTGTATGGGCGTTCCGTCCCTTTTCATGTGCTGGAAATATCCTTTGTGCACGGGATCATGACTGTGTTCTTCCAGCCATAAAAAGGCCAGCTTTACGAAAGCCAGCGCTTCAGGATCTGCCGTAGCATGGTAGTAGGCAGCAACGGCATAAATGCCGAAGGCATTGCCATAGGCTTCCTTTTGTACCTCGTTGTTGACAACGGGTATGCCTTTCTCATCAACCAGGGTATGAAAGCCGCCATAAATGCTGTCCCACATCACGTTTTTGAGAAACAGGAATCCATGCCGGGCTCCCTTTCGGTAATGATCTACCCGTGGGTACAGTTCCATCGCCTTGGCGTTCACCCAGGTATGTCTTGCCTGTGTTACGATCATTTTATCCTTCCGGTCTGCCGGTTTGAAATCGTAGGTATATGCGGTAGTGAACCCACCAAAAACGCTGTCGATACTTTGCGGGTACCATTTGTCCAACTGCAGTTGTTTCATCGCATATTCCATTGCATTGGCAATGCCGTGCTGTTCATTTCTCAGGATATCCTTATTCCCGGGGGCTTGTGCCGCTGCAGATCCTGTTATCAGTATAAAAAAACAATTCAATAACAATTTCATATGAACGTATTACCGGAAAGTGACGGCAGCATTAAGTTAAGCAATAATGAAGAAAGAGAACGGGAATTTGAAAATTTGAAAATGTGAGAAATGTGGAAATGCAGGAAGGACAGGTATCCGGCATCCATTTTGTTCACATCCGTACAGGAATTGTCCCATTTACGTACAGTACATGGGAAGGTGTGTTTTTAACCTGCTGATTTTCATTGTTATACATTGATGGCACTGGGATTGATACGAGTATTAACCGGAAAATGTGTGAATGTGAACATATGGAAATACCTGGGCAGTAACATTCCGCAATTGCGATGGTAGATAGATGAGGTCAACGATACATCGGGATATTCCCAATCTTCGCTTCATGCAAGTTTTCCGGTCGGTGTCCTAACCATAGTCAACTTTAGGAACACAATCGGTAACAATACCCCGAAGGGGTTTCAATTTGAGACAATGGTGGAGACACCCGCCTGCGAAAAATACGCCTGACATCGAGAATGGTATATCAACAATATTAAATTACATCTATGATCAAAAATTATATAAAAACCGCCTGGCGGAATCTTACACGGAACAGGATGTTTTCCGTCATTAATATAGGCGGACTTGCCGTGGCGCTGGCGGCAGCATGGCTGATCCTGTTGTTCATCGGGAATGAGCTGAGTTATGACAGGTATCACGACAATGCGGAACGTATCTATCGCGTGGCGCAACATGCAGAGTGGGGTGGTGGTCGTTTCGATCTGGCGCTGACCTCAGCTCCGTTTGCCGCGGCCTTTAAAAACAATTATCCGGAAGTTGAAAATGCCGTGCGTGTGGATATGGAAGCAGGAGGAACGATTACATTCGGTGATAAACATTTCAGGGAGGATAAGGTAATCTTTGCCGATAGTGGATTTTTCAATGTTTTCAGCTATCGGTTTTTGTATGGAAATAATAATGCGCTGGATCACCCGGGGTCGATGGTGATAACGAGATCACTGGCGGCAAAGATCTTTGGCGAACCTTCTGCTGCCTTACATAAAGTAGTGTTTTGGGGCGCAGATAACAGTAACACCATCACCGGTGTAATTGAGGATGTGCCTGTGAATGCTCATTTCACATTTAATGGTGTCAGAAGGATGCCCGAGACGGAAAATAACAGGTGGGGACAATCTTATTTGTATACTTATCTTTTGCTGCGGAAAGGAACGGATGTGAAGCAACTGGAAGCAAAGTTGCCCTCTTTTTATGAGCGATTTATTAAAGCGGATATGGAGCGGGTAGCCGGTAACGTGTTGTACAAGCTGGAATTGCAACCGCTCACATCTATCCATTTGCATTCAGCCCTTGAATATGAAATAGAAAGAAATGGCAGCATGAAAAATGTGGTGACTTTTTCACTTATTGCCGTGCTGATCGTGCTGATCGCTTCGGTTAACTATATGAATCTTTCCACTGCCCGTTCTTCCCTGCGGGTGAAAGAGGTGGGGATACGGAAGGTAAATGGCTCCAGCAAGGCTCAGCTGGCATCCATGTTTTTGACAGAGTCGGTCCTGATCACTTTTTTTGCCTGCTTACTGGCCTGCCTGCTGGTGAACCTGTTGAAACCGTGGTTCCAGGAAATTGTGGGTGCGGAAGCAGGACTTATACAGCTTCCTTTGTGGCTTTCTGTTGTTATATGTGTTTTGTTTTCAATGATCATGGGCGTTTTGAGTGGACTGTACCCGGCATTTTTTATTGCAGGCTTTAAGCTGATCCCTTCCCTGAAAGGACAAACGGGATCATATGCCGGTAATGTCGCAATCAGGCAATCGCTGGTGGTATTTCAGTTTGCCGTCACCATAACCATGATTGCCGGTGCGATCATTATCTATCAGCAATTACATTACCTCGATCAAAAGGATCTCGGGTTTAACAAACAGCAGGTATTGGTATATCATCTGAACAATATGGAATCGAGAACCAGAACGGACCTGATCAAAGATGAGCTACTGAAAAGTCCTTTGCTGGAAAACGCAGCCGTTGCCGGAAATCCTATCGGTAAAAATGATATCGGGGGGCAGGATTACAGGGCCGAAAAGCCGGATGGCTCCATGGGGGAGAAGGACAGGATGGCGTATGTGTTACAGGCAGATGAAGACTTTATCGGTACCCTTCAGGCAGCGATAGTTGCGGGCAGAAATTTTTCAAAAGAAACACCCACAGATAAGGATAGGGTAGTATTGGTAAACGAAGCATTCGCCAGGAGGGAAGGGTGGAAAGACCCTGTAGGGAAACGGATACAAACGGGCACGGACTCCCTCGGAAGCCCGGCAGTATATGAAGTGGCAGGGGTGATCAGGGACTTTAATATCTATTCGCTGCAATATAACATAGAACCTCTTATTGTAAAATTGCCATTGAAAGCTGCAGATAAGGACAACATATATGTCCGGCTCAATAAGAATGATATCGGAGGAGGGTTGGAGCACATAGCGTCGGTTTTCAAAAAGTTTGATCCTGTCAACCCGTTTACTTATAACTTCCTGGACGATAATTTTGCAAAGCAATACGAGGTGCAGCGGCGGCAGGGAAAGCTGCTGATGGTGCTGGGTGGTCTGGCGATCGTTATTGCATGTATGGGCTTGTTCGGGTTGTCCACGTTTCTGGCGGAACAACGCCGCAAGGAGATCGGTATACGGAAAGTACTGGGTAGCAGCGTATCCCGGATCGTGGTGTTGCTTACCGGGAATATTGTAAAGCTGGTGATAGTGTCCATGTTGATTGCTGCTCCTGTTTCCTGGATGCTGATGAGCAGATGGCTGGAAGAATTCGCTTATCGTATTTCCATTCACTGGTGGGTGTTTGTGGTGGCCGGACTCACAGGACTTTTGATTGCAATGGCAACCATCGGCTTCAAGGCCTTCAGCGCGGCAAGCGCCAACCCCGTGAAGGCGTTGCGGACCGAGTGATACTGATTTGAAAATATGGGGATGTAGCGCTTTGTTCTAAAAGCTTATTCCTGCCATCGTTAATCCAAACGGATAATGATGCACTTGCTCATAACATATTTGTTGTTTTTTGGTATGAGCGAATTTCGCTCCATTTCTTCCAGGATGAGGTTTCTGGTATGGGTTAACCCTGTATACTGCGGGACGGGTTGTTAAAGAGCATCCCGGATGGCTTCGCCCACTATACAAGGTTGTATTGATGTAACAGCATCAAGCCCCTATTGTTGGTACGCTACCCACATTTGCTATGATGCATACCAACAACGGCGAAATTCTATTCAAACTTTTTAATGTACAGGTTTGGCCTATTGTCATTACGTGCTGCACTAAACCCATAACCACGTACAAAGTCAATAATGAGACCTGACTGAAATTAGGTATTGTGTATTGGGCTTGCTACTGGATTCCTCATGGTGGTTACGGATAGTTTCTTTACCTTCAGAATATCTTTGTTCAAATCAAAACATCAAAATATAATGGATGCACAAAACCGCCGGTACTTTTTAAAAAGCAGTGGACTAGCCGCATTAGGACTGGCTTTTGGTCCTTCCTTACGGGCTTTTGCCCCCAGCGACAAGCTGAGAATTGCCCATATTGGTTTGGGGGGAATGGGGAACGCACATATGAACTGGTTTGCTAAGCTTCCTGAAGTAGATATTGTGGCTTTGTGTGATGTAGATGCGCATCACCTGGCGGAAACCAGAAATAAACTGCGGGAGCTGCATCCCAAGGGTCCTAAGGTAAAGCTGTATGAAGATTTCAGGCGTATCCTGGACAGGAAGGATATTGACGCTATTACCTGTGCGACGCCGGATCACTGGCATGCTGCCATTGCCACCCTGGCATTCCAGGCGGGAAAGGATGTATATGGCGAAAAGCCGTTATCCTATGATATAGGAGAGGGGAAGATTATGCTGGAGAACCTCAATCGTTACAATCGTGTATTTCAAATGGGCAACCAGATACATGCCGGCGACAATTACCACCGGGTAGTGGAGCTGGTAAAATCCGGGGCTATCGGTAATGTACATACGGTTCGTTTATGGAAGACCGGCGTGCCACCTGAGCTGAAAGGAACAACGCCTGCCCCTGTACCTTCCCAACTAAACTGGGATATGTGGCTGGGACCGGCGCCTTATACTGAATATATCCCTGCCAAATGTCATTTCACTTATCGTTATTTCCTGGATTATTCCGGCGGTGTATTTGCAGACTTCTGGTGTCATATTGCCGATATTGTATTCTGGAGCCTGCAGCCCAAAGGATTGAAAAACGTAACAGCCAGGGGAGAGAAAGCGGATGGAATAGCGGATGTTCCCAAATGGCTGGATGCGGATTTTGAATTTGATAACCTGAAGATCCACTGGAGCAGTACACCACCGGATGTGCCCGGAGCAGCCGAAAAAGGCATTGGCGCTTATTTTGAAGGAGATAAGGGAACATTGATCTGCGACTATAATACCCGTTCTATAACGATCAACGGAGAAACGATGACGGATATTGATTACGTACCAATGTCTGTAAAACGTTCTCCCGGACATCAGCAAAATTTTGTAGATGCTGTTAAGTCCAGGACCCAACCAGAGTCTAACCTGGCATATGCCCGCGGGATGACCCTGCCGATGCATCTTGCCCTGATTTCCTATCGCCTGGGAAGGCCGGTGCAATGGGATGCTTCCGCCGAGCAGTTCATAAATGATGCGGAAGCCAATGCATTGTTGCACAGGCAGCCCCGTGATAAGTGGAAGCTGATCTGATACTGACTGTAAAGGGTTTCCAACCTTCAAAAGGTTGGAAACCCTTTCAATTAAAAACGGCTCAACGTAGATGGGAAAGCAGGGAAAGAATCGGATCTATTAGTCAGACGGTAACAACTTATATTCCACTCTTCTGTTCTTTTCTCTTGCCGCAGGATTATCTTTTCCATCAATGGTTTCCGGTTCAAGCGGGCAGCATTCACCGTATGGCTTGCCAACCAGCCGGTCTCTGCTGATACCTTTCTTAACCAGGTAACTGATGCAGGCGTCCACTCTTTTTTGTGCAAGCGCAAGATTGTATTCCTCGGTTCCTTTAGTATCGGTATATCCTCCTATCTCAATTTTCATCGTCGGGTATTGTTTCATCAGCAGTGCTAAAGAATCAAGCTGGGCAAAGGAGCCATTGATGGTTGATTTGTTGTATTTGAACCTGGCAAGTGTGGATGAGGTGTTGGCAAGCTTATCGAGTACACCCTGTAAGCTGTCAGCATAATCGCTTAGCCTGATATTTAGGCAGATGGGGTCGTTGTGCAGGCTGTCCGCACCGCTTTCAAAGCGAATAATATATTTTCTTGAAGTAGTATCATATCCTTTCTTCTCTGCGAATATGCTAAACCGGGAGGTATTGCTCATTTCAAAAGCATAATTGCCATTGCCATCGGTTCTTGCGGCACGCAATGGTTTGCCATTTTTACTGTCCCTGACAATCAGCGTCACATCTGCAACCGGCTTTTGGGTGGCGCAATCTATTACTATACCATTCACAAATTGCTTATTGTCCTGCCTTATACTATACATAGCCAGGCAACAGCTTGCTGTATCACGATCTGAGCTCACTAACCCCGTATTCCATAAATTATCTTCATCCGTACTGATATAATAAAGATCATCTTTGCTGGAGTTGATGGGGCTGCCGGCATTGGCAGGAACATCCCAGTCGGATAATATAATGCTGCCACGGCTGTAATAAATATCAAAGCCACCCATGCCGGTACGTCCGTTACTGGAAAAAATAACTGTTTTGCTTTGCACATGATAAGATGGAGAGAATTCATCCTCTACCGTATTGATCACATTACCCATATTCTTTGCAATAAGCGCGTGGGCATTACTATCCAGTTCAATGAACCACAAATCATATTTGCCTATACCACCTGCACGGTCGGAGGAGAACAGCAAGTATTTACCATCGGGTGTAGCAAAAGGTTGCGTGCTGCTGGAGCCGGGCATATTGAATGGTTCCCGTAATTTTACCGGCGTCGACCAGCCTTGTTCTTTTCTTTCAGCAGCATATAGCGCCGCTGCTGGTTTGCCGTCAACGTCTGCCCATCTTGTAAAAAATATTTTGTTGCCCGCAAAAGTGGCCAGCCCGTCATGAAAACCTTCCGGTGTACCCGACTTCCATTCGCTGGCATTTTGTAATATGCCATCCTGTTGTACAGCTTCAAATAGCTTTGCCCTTGCCGGTGGATCTGCAGGTGCGCTTTTTGAAGGAGAGGTCGCAGTAGCGGCAGGCTTTTGTATGGCTGTGAAAACAACAGTATCTCCTGCCCGGACTGTTTCTGCATATGCGGAACTGTTAGTCGGGGAAGAAACAGGTGTCACAAAAAAACCGGGTCTGTTTTTGCTGAGCTGCTCTTTAATAAAGCTTAGATTCAGTAATTCCCTGTCGGTTGCCAATCCTACCTCATCCATCTGCAAATACCTTTCTCGAAATGTGCTCAAAACCTCAATAGCTTCCGCATATTTTTGGTTAGCTCTTAAGGTTACGCCATACCAATAGGTAGCTGCCGGGTATATTTTTTCTGAAAATGTTGCAGCTTCTTTATAATATTTTTCGGCATTATTATAATCATAGCTGAGCCTGTAGCTTTCCGCAAGATGATAAACAGCTTCCTGGTGTATGCTTATACCATTATGGGTGCCGGTTTTTTTCCCGACCGAAAACGGGTCTGCTTTTGCTGTAAAAGATCTTTCTGAGGCAAGGTATTTTTCATAATACTGAGCCGCTTCAACATATTTTTGTTGCCGGTGCAATTGTTCCGCTTTGTTAAAGTAGCCCTGCCGGCCTCCCTGGGCAACAGCGTTGGTAAACACAAAAGTATTGCAGTTTATAATAACCAATGCAACTAATGAAAATGTGTTCAGCTTAACATTCATTGTTATTCTTTTGTATAATGACAGGTATAACATAATTAAAATCTCGGGCAGGGAGCAGCATTCGTTTGAGTGGATCTTTTGCGCCACCAGATATATGATAAGGATACCTCAAGGCTGTTCCTGCTTAGAGCAGCTGTACCCCTTTCAGAGATGCCGATATCATAGCTCATTCCTATTATCAGTCCCTTATAAAAAAAGCCGGCAAACGGAATGATCGCATTACCGAGCCTTACATTCGCTCCAAAAAGCAAATCGGTTTTTTCCGTGGCATTCACCTGCAGGTAGGCGCCTGCCGCTTTTTCTTCCGCCTCACCCTGGCGCATATACAGCACATTAGGTACAACGCTGAACAATTCATTCACCGATATTTTTACGCCTCCGTGTACGCTATACCGTATCGGCATCCTTTCTTTTAGGCCGCCGGATATAAAAGGATCCTGGGGGCGCGATAGATGAAAGGCAGAGAAGCCACCGAACAGGTTTACTTTTTTTTCAGGTGTGGCATCGTAATAGAATAATCCTGCCCCGGCATCCAGCACAGTAACAGAAGGTTTATTGAATACCTCTTCGCCGACGTTTGTTTCATCGAACCCCATACCCATCGTCCATTGGTCACCAAATTGCAGCTTGCTCCTGTCGAAATAACGGTTAATTATACCTGCCTGCAATGCCATGGCAATATAATGATCGTTGAATCGGATGCCTGTATAGGCAAGGCTTAACGCTGCAGTCGTATACTGATAAGCCTTATCGGATGAAGCCTGGTTAAATATATTAACGCCCGCATTCAGATTCCTGTTGGTTGACATCTCTGCAGACGCCCCTCTTGAAGAAAGCGTATTTGCATACTGGCTTTTCCAGATAGCGGAAACACGGTAATCTCCCTGCATGGCACCGGTAAGCGCCGGGTTTAAGGTGGCGGGCTGAATATAGTATTGCGAAAAATGCGGATCAACCTGCGCATTGACAAGTTGCATCACTGTGCAACCTGCTATCAATCCAATTATATATAGTGTCTTTCTCATTATAGCTATTATTTAATTACCGTATCAAACTAATGGTCCCATTACGGGTAACAGAACTATTGTTATACAAATAGATTTTTATAGTATAGAGATAAATGCTTACGGGCTGCTGCTTACCTTTATAAGTGCCATCCCAGCCTTTATTGTTGTCTTTTGTTTCATACAAAAGGTTGCCCCATTGGTTGTATATCCTCATTTCAATGCTTTTAACAGACGTACCATATACTTTGAAAATATCGTTCCTGCCATCATAGTTCGGGGTAAAGGCATTCGGTATAAACAGCTCTTTAGTATTATCCTCAACATTAACCTTCACACTGGCGGTGTCGAGACAACCGTTGAATGATCGTAATACCGTGTAAAATGTTTTAGAACTGTCTGTGATGGTCAGGGTTTGCACATTATCCTGCTGGCTCAGGAAGTATTGCGCCGGCAGCCATCCAACTACATCAAAGCCTGTATTGGCAGATGGTGTGAGGGTAACGGTTGTGCCGGATATAACCGGGTCAGGCGTTGCCGTTAGTACGGCTTTAAAATCTCTTACCGATATATTGATATGGTCAGTGGTTTTACATCCGAGTGCATCGGTAGCTACAGCGGTATAAGATATATTGGCAGCCGGGTATACGGTATAGCTATTCCCATTGTGATTGTTCTCCCATACAATGGTGCTGCCTGCGGAATTGGCGGAAAGGTTTACTTCCTCCCATTTACATACCAGTGTTTTATCGGCCGATAAGCTTAATGCCGGCTGCGGATGAATGGTAACACTTACCGGTTCAACCAGTGTAGGGCAACCTCTTACGTCAATACCTTTAATATAGTAGGTGTTACTTACGCTGATAGCGGATGAATTTAAAAGCAGGGCTGTTCCTGCTGCGTCAGTATAATACGAATAGGTAAGATTACCTGCGCTACCCGCGGTAACAGCCCCTGCCGTAATATTCACCGTTCCCGGTGCGCATACCGCTTCCGGGTTGGTTATTACCAATGCCGGTGTTCCGATGCTGATAATAGTATTGGCCGATCCTGTGCATGCGCCGCTTGTAAAAGTGTATACAACGGTATACTGTCCAGGCGTGCTCATGCCTAAATCAATGTCGCCGGTTGTTGCATTAATAACCAGCCCTGGGGTAGAAGAATATATTCCGCCTGCATATCCGGTTTGTGTTACGGTTGCTGTGCCGGTAGCGCAGTATGGGCCATCGTTATACGATATAGATGCGGCAGGTATCATATCAACCACTACATTAACAGGCTGCACATCGCTGCAGCCGGCCGTTGTTGTGCCTTTAATATAATAGGTACCACTTGCAGAGACAGCATTCGGGTTGCTTAGTATTGCAGCGCCTGCTGCATCTGTGAAATAAGTATAGTTTAAACCGGTGGTGCTGCCTGTTGTAATCGCAGCCGTTGTAAGATTAACCGTATTGGGTGCACAAACTGCCGCAGGATCAGCAATAACAACTGCAGGTTGTTGGTTGATAGTGATAGTGGCGGTTGTCGTATTAGGACAGGTGCCATCTGTAAAGCTATAAGTAATAGTATATGTACCTGTTATGCTTGCGGCGAGATCAATTTCACCTGTGGCTGCGTCAATAACCAAACCTGTTGTTGAGCTATAGGTTCCGCCGCTCTGCCCGGTTTGCGTAACAACTGCAGTGCCTATCGTACAATACAACGCATTAGGATAAGAAATGGTAGCTGCCGGTAAAAGGTTAATGGTTACATTCAAAGAGTCTTTTGTGGCACATCCGCCATCGCCGGTTGCTGTCAGCGTGTATTTACCGGCATCGGCTGCCTGCGTATTATTGCTGACCAATAATGTGGCAGATGTTGCGCCCGGTATGTCGGCGCCGTTCTTTGCCCATTGCCAGGTAAGCGCGGCGTTCAATACAGATGCTGAGGCCGTAATGGAAAGCGTATTACCCTGGCAAACAGCAGTATCGTTTAACTTTACGATCACCGGTTTTGCATTATTGATCAATCTTATAGTGTCCGGGTATACTATTATATTTTTTGTAGTGTCGGAAGTATATGCAAACCATAACAGCCTTGCTTTGTCACCTGCATTGACCGCTACTGTTGTATTTGCAGCATGTGGTGCGGCAATAACCGCGGCGCCACTGTCAAGCACCCATTTGCCCGAGGCATCTGCAGCAGCCAGGTTGAATGTATTATTATCGCACTGCGCTATTGTTTTTAAGGTTCCGCCGTTAGAGTAGACAGCAGCGACGCTGCTGCAATTATATAAAGTAGTGGCAGTATAACACCCAAAGTCGGCAACTGCTATCAGGGAAGGACAAAGATTACCGACATACGGGCTATTGATATTATATTTAAATGTTTGCGACGCATTGTTCAGCACCGGGAATATTTGTTGCCCTAACAGCAGGTCTGCTGCATCAAACACATTATTATTGTTGACGTCCTTGTATACTTTAACGGCGACATCATGCGGCGTATATAACGTATTGGTATGCGCAATACGCAGTGTACCTATCAGCCCTGTATCCTTGCTCGTATTTTGCTGTATAGAAAATGCTTTGATGCTGTATGCGGGACTTGCCACCGGTATAGTTGTTGTTTGATTGGAGCTTACGATTACCTGGCTTGAAGGACAGGGTAATCCTGTTGACGAACAGAATCCGCTGTATAATACTATTGCGTTCTCCGTGATAAGCGGGGTAAGTCCTGCAGGAACAGCGGCTGCCTGGGGTGCTTTCACCCGTAATATTGCCGTTAATACCACGGAATCTCCGGCCATTACACCCACACCTGTTTTAAAATAGAACACACTGCCTGAAGATCTCCAGTATACTGCACTGTGGGGGTTATGCAGGTAATTTACGGATGTGGTATCCAGTTCCCAGGGGGATGGCAATTCAATAGAGAAGATATCGGAAGAAGAAGTAGGCAGGGGCCCCTGGTTCACGATCTTAAACCTGTACTGTGCGGTAATCTCTCCTGTTGGTACGCAGGCTTGTGCGGCAGTATCTGCGGCAGATGTTATACCATATAAGTTGGTATTTGCAGGCACACCGGCCATCTGGATTTTTTCAGATTGCTGGGTGATGCCGGAGGTGGTTTGCCCGCAGGGTGTGGTGCCTGATGGTGTGAATCTTACGGTTTGCCCGCTGGCGAAATTACAATTGGCTTCAAGGTCCATGCGCAGCCTGAATCCCTGCATGGCGTCCAGTTTTGTAAGTATGGCGGCAGGTATGGAACATATAAGCTGTGTGGCGCTTGCGGTTACGCACGAGTCGTGCAGGCTGATGTATGACCCTGAACCTGCGGGAAACTGGAAATAAAGACTTCCCGGTATATAGCTAAGTCCGCCGGCTGCAGGTAACTGCACTGTTATTTTGTTGTTGCTTACACTTCCGGGTCCGGCATTATATGCTTCAAGCGTATAACCAAGCCCGTCACAAAAATTATAAGCTATAAGCGGGTCCGGTTGGGATATAATGCCTAATTGCAATGCCGCCTGCTGTGGAATTACATACAACCCGATTGCTTTTTTTGCGGCAGCCGTAGCTACTGATGAAGGATAACCACTGCTGTTGCAATCAAAGCCATACGCCATTTTAATGCTGTCTTTTACGCAGTTTACATATGTTGCATTGATGCGGTAATGGTTGCTGACCTGTGAAAAATTTCCTAACTGGTATATTCCGCCCACAGGTGTAAGGGTAGCCGTAACGGTACCGCCTGGCCCGCTGAGCTTTTGTATGCTGGTGATGGTTACCCCGCCAGGGTCAATATCTTTCGCTATCCAGACATTTTTGGCAGTAGCGACTGTTGCATTTGAAAGTTGTATATCCCAGCTTACTGTATTTGTATTGGTTGTTATAGTATTGTTTGCAGCAGCTGCGGTAATATCTGCAGCCGTAAGGTATAAGCTGTCGTATACTGTTGGCGAATACGGGGTGAGCGTAAAGCCTGAGCCGGGTGTTGCAACCTGTCTGATATTAAATCTTGCGGTAGTTTTTGCCGGCGCATTACAATTGGCCCTTACATTTACGGTAAGCGTTATGTAGCTGCCCTGGTCTCCGTAGGGCAGGGAACCATTTTCAAACAACTCTTTTATATTAAACACCAATGTGGCTGCCAGCGGATCTGCCGGGGCAATTGCCACTGTTTTCGAGGCACTGGCGCTTGTTCCTTTTGTATAAACATAATATATGGATGCGGATACAAAGTCGTAACCGGCAGGCATAACATACCAGGCAGAATCATATATGGTTACAGACCGGTATTCGTATATAAAAGGTTTGTTTCCTGCATTGATGCAACAAGGCCCGAGAATGGCCGTATTCGTAGCCTGCGTTGCAGCAACAGCATCTCCAATGATATTATAGGTTACAGTACCGGAGGCGCCGCCGCCCCAGCCTACCAATGTTAGATTACCACTATATTTTCCCCCGCAACTATACTGCTGTGCAGCGCCGGGGTTAGCAACATTGCTCACCAGAAACTTATTAGCTATGGTTAACGGTATAAGTGCAGCGCCGGGGTTGGTGGTTACCCGGTAATATATTTTCACAACAACGGAATCGCCGTCATTGTATTTTGTATAGCCTGCAGGTAAAGCACAGCCACCGATGCTGTTAAGCGCATCTATGCTGAAGTCAACCTTTCTGGTATTGGTTGTGCCGCCTGAAATCGGCACGTTGTTACAGGTGTAGAAAGGAGTGTTGTTTCCGGAAGCATATATCTGAACTGCTGCATACAGGTTGGCAAAATAAGTGCTGTACCCGGATAATGTATCAACAGCATAGCCAAATCTCAACCCGTTCGGTGCCAGAGGCGTGCCTACATTAATGCGTCCATGAAATGCAGCCTCGATCGTATCGCCGATCATGGCGTAATTGGTTCTTATTTTGCTCATATCTATTGTTCCGGCTGCATCTGCAATTCCGTCATTGTTATTATCGGGCAACCCGTAATTAACCCGTTTAAAAGAGAATCCATTAAAGCTCATTCCTCCATTTACACCACATGCTTCAGGACAAATCAACCCTATGCTGTTGCTTACGGCAGGCATCTGCTCTTCATTAGCGCAGGTGGTCATTGCCTTTATATAACTTTTCAACACCACATTATTACCATTACCCGTTGCCGCACAGTTCAGACCAAGGTTTTTGAATGTGAGGATTGCTCCCTGCATTCCATTAATAGTGAATGCGCCGCTTACCGGGTAAGTAATAGTTACTGTTTTAGTGCCTGCATTATAGGCGAAGCCTGTGGGAGAACCGTAAGCTGTTCCATTTTTTGTAAGTGTTACATCTGAGGCATTACCGCTGAAATTTATTTTATCGGGTAAAATAAGCTCGAACCGGATATATGATCCCGTTGCGCCTGTATATATGTATACACCTGAGTTAGCCTCCGAAAAAGTATATGAAAAATCATAATTATTTCCTGCTTCCATGTTAACAGGAATGGTGGATAATGTATTGATTCGTATTTGCTGGTAGTTTCTTAAAAACATGGCTACAGGCGATATGGTTGTGCCACAGGCCTCACTATAGGTATATCTCAGCAGTCCTCCGCTCACTTCCATAGTATTGGTTGGATTAACAGCGGGTAACGGGCTGTTTAATTCGTTGTAGGTAATATATACCGTATCACCATTGTTGATAACGGGAATATTTATTTTTACACTGCTGGGTAAACCTGCTATGGCACTTCCGGGAGTGGTAAACGAAGCTGTTGATGTTAATGGTAGTGGAGCCCATGTGCCGTTAATACCTGTTTTGTACCTGAAGTTGGAATAAGCTGATTGACCTCCGGCTGTATAGGACCTGGCGGGGTTGAAGTATTGGGTGCTTGCTACGGAGCTCCATGCGCTGGAAAAGAGGTTCATATCCAGGTTATATAATGGAGCGGTTCCGGTATTGGCAAAAGCTACCGTTTGCGTATATGGGGTACCGCGGCATATAAGGGCGTTCATCCCTGTAGTAATTACCTTTAGTGATGGTGCAAAAGAGCTGTTTACCGTTGCACCTGCTGTTGCTGCAGCGCTTACATTATTAATTGCACATATACTACCGTTACATCCAAAATATGCGTTCAGCCTGGTTTGCAGGTAACACTTATTTACAATTTTTATATTTTGAGTAAGTACAGTGCTTTGCCCCTGTAACAGGCTGGGGCCGGATAACAAAAAAGTATTGATCGTATCAGTGCCCGAAACCGTTTTTGTTGTTGAAACGCTCCATCCATTATCAACAGCAAATCCTGTAATCGTAAACCCGTTCCCGCTGGTATCTTTCAACGTAATTTGAGAAACCGCTCCCAAACCGTTATTGGTAATGGTAATATTCCTGTTATAGGCATCCCCAACAGCGCCGTTGTAATTATCATTGGTGATGGAAGTAAAGCTTAATGCTGCGCTTTGTGTATTGAATGTATTACTTGTTACCACGTATGAGCCCATGCATGCAGAGGTGAGGGTATATTTTGCCTGGCTGTTGGTTGTAGTGGCCGTTCCTATAGCGCTGCAATCTGCATAAGCTTCGTAGCTTATAACTGTTGAATCAGGTGATGCCGGAATACCGGTTACCTTAAGTTGTGCTGTTGTGGCTGTTGCGGATACCTGGCTTACGGTTCCTGATCCTGCTGAAACTATAGCAGACCCGTCTATATAAACATACCCCGCAGGCAGCAGTATATCAATGGTGCCCTCCACACATGGGCTGCTGCTGCCGATTATTTTAATTTTGAAGATAGCATTGCCATTACACACGCTGATGGGTGTGATGGGTGCGCCATAAGTGGGTTGAAGCGTTTGCGCCTCAGCTTTGCCGATCAGGAAAAAGCATATAATTATATAAGCACCCCTGATAAGTAAGCTCAGGAAAGGGTTTTTCATAAGTCTCAAGGATATTATATTTGATAATTAAATATATCTAAGCAGTCGGATAAAAGAGAACCATTATATCTAAGTATTTACCATTAATTAACATTCAGGCAGGAAATTTATTGTGTGGTAAAATTTCTTAAGTGTAATTAATTGATCTGTCGCCCAGAAAGGGCCTGAGAGTAATTTAAATGGACCTTTTACCAAAATGTTGCTCCTGCGGAGCTTGAGAGTGGAACCAATCATTAATATTGTAAAGCTGATAGTCTACCCGGGTGCCGGCCTCCGGTATGCTGCATTTTACAGGGGATTTGTAAAGAACGTCTGCTTCCCGGCGTAAGCTGTAAGGTAACTTTCTCAACCTGTTGCTGGTCTTTGGTTCTACGACGAACAATAAAATTTACAGTGCTTCTTTGCCAAAATCGAAGGAATCTACCGGAACTTCGAAAATATCGGTTTTTTCTGCAATATTTCTTCTTTTTAAATGTTTTTATCTACTGTGTAAGTGTAAATTCTTATTGATTGGTAATATAATACTTAGGGCGTATTCCAATCTCCGCTTTCAAGTTTTCCGGTCGGTGGAGACACCCAACTGTGAAAAATTGAACTTTTTTGTCGCAGGTAAATATGCCCTGTTAGTGTCATGTCAGCGATAAAACGACGGCTAATATTTCCCGCTGATGTCGCAAATAAGCGCAGAAGGCTTTGATTATCTGCGGAATCAGCGGAATCTGCGGGAGATCTCAAATGAAAATTCATGTTTGACATGACACTAGGTTAATGGACGACAAGCTAAAACATACGCTTTTATCAATGGACACTGATTTTAAACCTTATGATCATGAAGGTGTTTTTATCCCTGGTAATACTGCTGTTAGCGCTTAACAGCTATTCACAAACAACCTATACCTGGAACGGATCAGCTTCTGCTGTATGGGCAAACCCTTCTAACTGGACTCCTTCCGGTATTCCGGGAGCGGCAGACAATGTTCAGATCGGAGCGGCTGCCAATGCATGCTCCTTAGGCTCACATACTGCCATTCATAACATTACCCTTTCCGGTGGCGGCATACTGGAGCTTAATGGTAATACGTTGACCATCAACGGTACAACCGCAACATTTTCATCAGGTACCATACAAAACGGCCAATTGACGGTTACCGGCGCTGTCAGCACCAGCATGGGGCCATCGGCAGTAACCATGAACTGTAACGTGAGCATTCATTCCGGGTCCATCAGTATGCGAAATGTTGTTTTCCGGGGAATTACAGATATAACCAAAACAGGCGCAAGTGATGATGTCAGCAACGGGGGAAATACATTTCATGATGCGGCAAACATTACAAATGCAGGGGCAGGTGCCTGGAGAACTGGCGTGAGTACAGCAGATACATATCAACAGTCCGCTACATTCAATAATACGGGCAGCGGTATTATGTCCATTGCAAATAACAGTACCGGCAATTATTTCGGGGGGGTAGCTACATTCAATAACATAACTACAAATCCCGGTTCTCTCATATATGTGAGCGTTACCTCTGCAGGTACAGTGTTTAATAACGATGTGGTTGTATCCTCAACCGGGGGGCAGGGAATACAGTTTTGTTCAAATACTTCCGCATCGGCCACCATTGCTGCAGGTCGTTCTGTATCAATCGGCGGCAGCGGATTTTCCGGCGGAACCCTTCTGCTCCGGCAGCTTACCCAATCCGGTAACGCTCCCATGACCCTTACGGCCACAGGGACGGCAGAAATAAAATTAGGACCGTCTTCCAGCTTTGGAGGCGCCTTAACCGTGCAGGCACCTAATATTTATACTACCAGTTCTGTTTTTAATGACGTGGTGAGTTTAACAAAAACAGACGGCACTAATTCAAATTCTTCTGCAGGCGGTAACACTTTTCATACCACGCTTACAATAAATTACTTTTCATCTGCCGGTACCGGTTACTGGTCTTTTGCGAACGGGAACCCTGATATTTATAACGGGGACGTATACGTGAACAATAACAGCCTGGACAGGATCATTTTGGGTCATAATTCAGGCAATAACCAGTTCAATGGAGATGTTATTATAACCCAGGTGGGGGTATCTGCAGGTGTTGCGCTTACCTGGAGTACAGGATCGTCCATCACCCTGGCTGCAGGTAAAACAATATCAATTGGCGCCGCCGGCTTTGATGCCGGTTATTTATATATCCAGGGACTTACCCAATATGGAAATACGCCGGTCAATTTGGTAACCGCCGGTACTTCTTCCATATATGTGGGTGTAGGAGCAGGGCAAAATTTTTCCGAGATAGGTGGTCCTCTTTCAATTTCCGCCCCCGACATATATATCAGGGGCGCCACTTTCCATAGTGACGTAACGATCACAAAAACAGGTGGCATCAACAATCACAATGAAGGAAAGCTTAATATTTTTAATGGAAAGCTGACGATCAACCAGGAAAGCAATACCGGTTATTTTATGCTGGGATACCAGTCGAAAGACCAGTTTAACGATGATATTGTGGTGAGCAGCAGTGGTTCAGGGAGCATTAACCTGGGATGGAATTCAGGATATGGCAGGCCTGTGCTGGCTGCGGGAAAAACAATATCCATTGGCGCTTCGGGGTTTAGTGCCGGTCAGCTTCAACTGGGCGGCTTCAGACAGGAAGGATCACAACCTCTTCATCTCAGCTTAACGGGTAGCGCTTCCTTTCATATCGTTTCCAACGATTCGGTATGTATTATCAATGGACCGCTTTCGGTGACATCACCGGATATATACATAAGAGGTGGGGTCTTCAACAATACTACTACACTGACAAAAACAGGTGGTATCAACAATCACAATGGAGGAAAGCTTAATATTTTTAACGGAAAGCTATCGATCAACCAGGAAAGTAATACCGGTTATTTTATGCTGGGATATCAATCGGATGACCAGTTTAACGATGATATTGTGGTGAGCAGCAGCGGTTCAGGGGGCATTCACCTGGGGTGGAGTACAGGAACGGGCAGGCCGGTGCTGGCTGCCGGTAAAACGATCATAACAGGCGGAACAGGTTTTAGCGACGGCTATCTGAGCTTAAATGGATTTACCCAGATGGGCAGCGCACCTGTAAATCTTCTGCTGACAGGGATCAGCACTTATTTCCGGGTTGGTAATAATTCGGCAATTGGTGGTGCTTTTACCATAAGCAGCCCGGGCATTTATCTCGATGGTTGTACATTTAATGGCACTGCAGACATTACAAAAATAGGTGATAATTCCAACTCATCCCGCGGCGGAAATATTTTTAACGGACACTGCAGCATTACCAATAACGGTAACAGCTACCTGCTATTGGGAAATAGTGAACCCGATATATGGAATGCAGATGTACAATTTACCAACAACGGTACCAACAGAATATTGCCTGCATGGGGTTCCGATGGTAACCAGTTTAACGGAAATATTGATGTCAACTCTTCTGCCGGCGCAACAGGAATACATTTTTGTGGCGGGAACTCTACTGCTACCGCTACGCTGGCAGCAGGTGGCACTATCACAAGCTCAAATGGTTTCGACGGAGGCTACCTGATATTACGCCAGTTTACCCAACTTGGAAATGCGCCGGTAAGCCTTAGTTTCGGTAGTACTGCCGGCTATCTGCAATTCGGACCTTCGTCGTCGTTTGGTGGAAATATCAATACCGTCACCCCCGGCATACTTTTTCACGGATCCACTTTTTTCGGAACTGTTCACAGCGTTAAATCCGGCGCTGACCAGAATACCAGCAGCGGCGGCAATATTTTTCACAATAGTACCACTATCACCAATGCCGGTACCGGCAGCATATTGATGGGCAATGGTAACGGGGATATTTTCAATAATATTGCTACGTTTAATAACACCGGTTCTGCCAGCTTGTATATAGCTTACAACAGCAGTAATAATATTTTTAACGGCGTTACTACATTTAATAATGCTG
>Ga0222429_100579_pt1 | contig 21807 bp, 14 predicted proteins | sample 1B50Ametagenome_FD_182475 | JGI IMG/M metagenome (GOLD analysis project Ga0222429, IMG submission 182475) | Enriched microbial communities from leaf-cutter ant dump, University of Wisconsin, Madison, United States - 1B50A (version 2) | ecosystem: Environmental > Terrestrial > Nest > Insects nest...
ACACCATCTGGCGACGTTCCATCCCCAATCCCACGCAGGCTACCTTTGACGTAGGTATCCGTACAAGCTGCATCGTGCGGCGGCAGAAGACCAATACGCCGCTTCAGGCATTGATCACACTCAATGATCCTACTTATGTGGAGGCGGCAAAAGTGCTGGGAGAAGAAATGACCCGGATAGGGAATACAGAAAGGGCTATCATTTCTGCTTTCAGGAAGCTGACAGGACGTAAGCCTGGTAGCAAAGAGCTGCACCTGCTGACTGAATTATATGACAGGGAAGTAAAAAAGTTTGAGCAGCAACCTGCCAAAACAAAAGGTTGGCTCGGCACAGGACAATATGTTGTTGACAAAACATTACCCCGGCACGAGGTAGCTGCCAATGCCGTAGTGGCCAGTACCATCATAAATACCGATGCCTGCATCACCAAAAGATAATCGTATGGACCTGCATCACCACAAACAATTTGATCCGCTAAATCCTGATCTCGCCGGTGTGAAAAAGCTGCTGGATCGCCGTACTTTCTTAACCAAAACCAGCATGGGCATCGGGGCGGTGGCGTTGGGTTCCCTGCTGGGTAAATCACTTTTCGGGAAGAATGGTATTGCAGCACCCGCGGAAGAAGGCATCACTTCCACGGTATTTCCAAATTACCTGCCCAAAGCAAAAAGAATTGTGTACCTGTTCCAAAGTGGCGGTCCGTCGCAGTTGGACCTGTTTGACTATAAGCCGGGACTGGTACAATACCAGGCACAGGATCTGCCGGAATCCATACGACAGGGGCAGCGGCTGACAGGGATGAGCGCGGAGCAATCCATTTTCCCGGTAGCCTCTTCCATTTTTAAATTCGACCAGTATGGTGAATGCCGGGCATGGGTAAGCGAACTGATGCCTCATACCGCGCAGGTAGTGGATGATCTTTGTTTTATCAAATCGATGCAGACGGATGCTATCAATCACGATCCGGCCATTACCTTTTTACAGAGCGGAAACCAGATCGCCGGACGCCCGTCTATTGGCGCCTGGCTGAGCTATGGGCTGGGATCAGACAATGAAAATCTTCCTACTTTTATTGTCCTCATCAGCAAAAACGGTGTGGGGCAACCGCTGATGGCCCGCTTATGGAGCAACGGTTTCCTGCCCAGCAAGCACCAGGGGGTTGAATTCCGTTCCGGGAAGGACCCCGTGCTGTTCCTGGGTAACCCGGAGGGGTATGACGGTAAAGACCGCGGTGAAATGCTGGACTATCTGAAGAAACTCAACCAGCTTCAAAATGATACCTATGGCGATCCCGAGATCAATACGCGGATATCGCAATATGAGATGGCTTACCGCATGCAGACCTCTGTTCCGGAAGTGACTGATATGAGCGATGAGCCGGATTGGGTATACGAAATGTATGGGGAAGAGAGCCGTGACCCCGGCACCTTTGCCGCCAACTGCCTGCTGGCCAGAAGACTGCTGGAAAAAGATGTAAAGTTTGTGCAGCTTTACCACCAGGACTGGGATCATCATGGTAATCTTCCTGGTGGATTAAGAGCCCAATGTAAACAGACGGACCGCGCGAGCGCTGCATTGATAAAAGACCTGAAGCAAAGAGGACTGCTGGAAGATACGCTGGTGATATGGGGCGGTGAATTTGGCAGAACGGTATATTCGCAGGGCAAGCTTTCGGCAGACAACTATGGGCGCGATCATCATCCCCGCTGTTTTACCATGTGGATGGCGGGGGCTGGTGTGAAGCCGGGCTTCACTTACGGAGAAACTGATGATTTCGGGTACAACGTGGTCAAAGACCCGGTGCATGTACATGATTTTCATGCAACCCTCCTGCACCTGTTTGGCATCAACCACGAGCAACTGACCTATAAGTACCAGGGGCGACGGTTCCGGCTGACGGACGTACATGGACATATTGTAAAAGACCTTTTAATCTGATAATAAAACGGGATTAATAAAACACCAGCCTGGAAAGGCGGGATATATAACGACTATTACTATGCGAAAAAGAACATTTTTGAAATCAACCGCCCTTATGGCTGCTGCTTCCATCATACAGCCGGCTTCCGTATTCAGCATTTCCAAAAACAGGCAGCCGGATGATCCCCTGATCGGGCACGGTAGCTTTAAGTATAAGGTGCATAAGGACTGGGCCAAGCTGAGTGTTACCCATACGCCCCTGCTGAATTGCCACGAAATGGTAATGGACAGCAAGGGGCGGCTGATCATGCTGGGTGATCATACACACAATAATATCCTGGTATTTGACAAGAGCGGTAAGCTGCTGGATGCCTGGGGAACCCAGTATCCCGGCGGGCACGGCCTGACCCTATCAAAGGAAGGGGAAGAAGATTTTTTACTGATCACCGATTGCGGTTATTTCCTGGACAGGCAGGGGCAGTGGAAAAGCCAGGCAGGGCAGGTATTTAAAACCACTATTGACGGACGGCTCCTCTTTAACCTGGGTGATCCGCATGCCCTCGGGATCTATAAGGATGAAGAAAAATTCATGCCTACTGAAACAGCAGTCGGACCTAACGGTGATATATACGTGGCGGATGGATATGGCTCTGATTACATTATTCAATACGATCGAAAGGGGAAATATATCCGGCATTGGGGAGGACATAAGAATGCCAATCCTGCTCACAACCTGCAGAATGCACATGGTATTACAGTAGATACCCGCGATAAAAACAATCCCGTGCTGATCTGCACCTCCCGCAATGAACAGTGTTTTAAGTTTTTTACGTTGGATGGCAAATACATCAAAACAGTGGAGCTGCCCGGGCTTTTCGTCTGTCGTGCAGTGATAGATGACAGGAATATTTATGCCGGCGTTTGCTGGTCTACCACCAGGGAAGGAGAAAAATGGAAAAAAGATACGGGTTTTGTAACGATACTCGATGAGCACAATAAAGTGGTATCCAACCCCGGTGGCACCGAACCGCAATATGTGAATGGTAAGTTGCAGCCGATGTTCCAGTCTACGGATAAAATATTTAACCACGGGCATGATGTATGTGTAGATGAGGACAGGAACCTGTATGTATGCCAGTGGAATGCCAGCCATACGGCTCCGGTCAAGCTCGAACGTGTTAAATGATGCTGTTGAACATATCCATCTTTATCGGGAAATTCCATCCCCTGTTTGTGCACCTGCCAATAGGATTTTTGCTGCTGGCAGCGTTGCTGCAGTGGGTGGGCGGGTTGCAACGGTATGCGAAGATCCGCGTAGCAGTACCTGTTACTTTGCTGGCAGGGACCATCGCTGCTTTGTTTTCCTGCATTACAGGTTATCTTTTGTCGCTTGACGGAGGATATAATACCATTACGCTTGACCGGCATATGTGGATGGGCATTATCACAACGGCAGTAGCCTTCACTACCTGGCTGATCAGCATCCGGAAAATACCCTTCGTTTTTTTGCGGTCTGCAAGATCCCTGAACCTGTTCCTGGTGTTGATCGTGGCCGGCATCAGTCTTGCCGGGCATTGGGGCGGCACCTTAACGCACGGTGAAGGATACCTGAGCTTTTCCAATAGCGGTAATACTACTCCTGAACGTCCTGTAATAAATGACGTCAACGAGGCACTGGTATTCCAGGATATCGTGCAGCCCATTCTGCAACATAAATGTGCCGACTGTCATAACAGCAATAAGATGAAAGGAAAGCTGTCTCTGCAGGGTTTTGCGCAAATTATGAAAGGGGGGAAGCACGGCGAAGTAGTGGTCAGCGGTAAACCTGGAGAGAGCGAGCTTATCAAAAGAGTATTGCTGGATCCTGCGGATAAAAAATTCATGCCAACTGATGGGAAGCCTCCCCTGACCACGGATGAGATAACACTGTTATCCTGGTGGATAGAAAATGCACTGCAAAAAGAGGACCGGACCGTAGCAGTAGCAGCGCCACCGGAAGAGATCATGCAGATCATACAAAACTATTTTGGCGCTGGCGTACAGGCTGAGGTAGCTACAACTTCCGCATCCCAACTGCATCCCGCCACCCGGTTGTCTGCTCCTGCCTTGCAGGCAGATGCCATATCATCTCTCACGGATCGCGGATTTGTAGTGAAGCAGATCCACTATAACCCCGACCTGCTGGACATTACATTGCCTGCCGCTACGGGTGATATGAAAACCAGATTGGCTCTTTTGGCACCTGTAAAAGAAAATATTACCTGGTTGAACATTTCCGGCAACGAAGTATCAGATGAAGACCTGGAAACAGTTGCCGCGTTTATCAACCTCCAACGCCTTCGTCTGGACAATAACCCGGTAACAGACAAAGGCTTACAGCACCTGAAGGCGCTCAGCCACCTGGAAAGCATCAATCTTTGTTTTACCGGGATTGAACAGCCGGCCCTGGCTACGCTGGAAGCCATGCCCTCTCTTAAAACCGCTTACATATGGGGAACGGCGCTGCCGCAAAACCATACTTATCTCAGGGCAGACTCCACGCTGAAGATTGTTGCGGGGGAAAGCCCTGCCAGGAAATGAATTTTGCTATATGAAGTCTCAGACTTCGTAACGTATATGTTCTTCTTTATCTCCGACAAAGACTTACGCTATATCCTCCCCGTTTGCAAACGGGCAAGAATATAAAAAATCCGAAGTCGGAGACATTCGGATAGCTGCATAGGCGGGATCACAAAGAATAAAGTTTCATTGCCATCGTTATATAACCGATGTCTGCACATCCTTACAAAATACGTAACAGGCTCCGGTTTCACCGGGGATATTTTTGGGCGACTGTTATCCTGTTCATAACAGAGGTGCTGATCGCCCTGTTTGTACGCGACAATTTCATCCGTCCCTATATCGGAGACGTTTTGGTAGTCATTTTGATCTATTGTGCCATACGGTCCTTTTTTGATACTCCCCCCGTTGCCACTGCCATTGGTGTGCTGGTCTTCAGCTTTGTTATTGAAATACTGCAGTATTTCAGGATCATTGAAATATTAGGATGGCAGGCTAACAAGCTCGCCAGGGTTGTGATCGGTACTTCTTTTGCGTGGGAAGACCTGGTGGCATATGTAGCAGGCATTGTCATTATTATCCTGGTGGAGAAAAAGATGCGGAAGACCAGCCGATAATTTCGATACCAGCTGTTCCGGACTTATTTTTATTATCATGCAGCTTTTAATGCAACAGCTCAGGCAATATTATCGCTTTCAGCGAACCAGCACGGGAGGTGTTGGTGCTGACCGTAGGACTCTGGAATGCAGATCTTACAAAATCTGAAAAGGGATTTTATGCTATGGCTTTTATACTCAGCCTGTTTGCGGCCATGGCGATACAAAAAAATACCAGGGATCTGAAGAATAGTCAAAAGGAAGATACTTCAAAAACGGCCAAACCTCAGACCAGTAATCATAACTACGGAAATTACATCTACTTATGTACACAAGGCTTAACAGGTACTTTTCCAAACTGATACCTCTGGGAGGTGGCAGTATTGCGTTATCTATACGACGTTGGTGAAAAGGGTTCCGGAACCCTCATCTATTGTAACTTGCAGTAAAGCATCATTATATGAAATACCTGCTGGATGGATCATCTACTGAAAGACTGTTGTTCCGGAAAATCCGGGAAGAAGATTTTGATGACTGGCTTCCGTTTCACCAGGATCCTGCAACATCCCGATACTGGATCAGCGAAAAGGAAGATCCCGAAACAGAATGCCGGCAATGGTATGAAAAACAATTTGGTCGTTATGTAAATGATAAAGGGGGCATGAATGCACTCGTGGAAAAATCCAGCGGCAAGCTGATCGGCCATTGTGGTCTGCTGGTGCAGGTAGTGGATAGTATTGAAGAGCTGGAGATTGCTTACTCGCTGTTACCACAATTCTGGAACCGAGGTTATGCCACAGAGGCAGCCCTGAAATGTAAAGAAGCAGCATTTGCCAAACAATATGCAGACTCTCTTATTTCAATTGTCAGCCTGACCAACACACCCTCCGCTAATGTAGCCTGTAAGCTGGGTATGACAATTGACAGACTGACTATCTATAAAGGCAATGAGGTGCATATCTTTCGCGTTGTGAGGGATAATTAAAAAAGGAGGCAGCACAAGCCACCTCCTCTTCTTTTGTATTATTTATAATCTTTAGTCGTTCTGCTGCGCCAGCGGATTATACAACATTTCGTTTTCAGGGATCTTCAACGTCATACTGGAAACCGGATAAGTGGTTTTGGTAACATGGTTGGCAGAGCTGGTCCTGTCCACCGGGATGTTCCAACGCTTATTGTTGTAGAATTCACGGCCACCTTCTCCCCACAACTCTATGCGGGTCTGTAATTGCACCATTTCCAGCGCGCTCATGCCTGCCATGGCTGTGTAGTTGTCGCAGGTTAATGTAGTAGTGGCTCCGGTGCGGGTACGCGCTGCCAGCAGCTTGTTTAAAGTTGTTTTGGCAGCGTCCTCGCTCACACCCTTTGCCTCTGCTTCTGCTTTCATAAGCAGTACCTCTGATGCACGCATATAAAATGCTGTTGAAGCGCCTACCTGTTTTTTATCCGTACCACCCAAAGGATGCGTGGCGGCGTATTTAACATTGGTATATGACGGTATGAATGCCACGGTACCGGCGGCAGGATATGAGTAATTACCAAGAGCTGTTTCTGAAAAACAATCCCTGCGATAGTCATCGGCATCAATTTTTTCAAATAAGCGATTGTCAATCCGCTTGTACGCCCTGGAAACACCACCATTTCCTTCTCCGAAACAATTCATATAAGTGGTAAAGTGGGTATTTGCCTGCCCCAGCGGAAAACCTAATATTACTTCGGGGTTTTGCGCATTGTTCAGGAACCCATTTGTTTCGGGGAGATATTCCGGAACAGCAGTGGTGCTGGTATTTTTTCCACCATATTGTTCCTGGCTCATTAACGTGGAATAATTATCAAGGATACCATTACAAGCCGTTATAGCGGTTGGCCAGTCTCCCGTCCACACAGAAACCCGTGCCAGTAAGAAGTTAACCACGCCCAGATCAATATCGGCCGTATTGGCTGTATATCCTATACCCGCTTCCCCTAATAGCGTTAGGGCGGTGTTCAGATCATTCTTAATGAAGGTGTAGGTTTCCTCAGCCGTAGCACGTGGCTTATTGGGCTGCATGGGATCGAAATTATCATACAACATTATACCTAATTTGCTGTTACCTCCCTGGAGGTAAGCATCCTGGTAATTTTCCATCAGGTAATTATATCCATATGCCCTTATTACCAACCCCCTGGCTTTGAAATCCTTTAAGAGGGGATCAGCAGCCAGCAATTCATCTGTGAAATATTCCAACATCTGATTGGCAGCTGTAATACAAAACCAGGCATAATTCCAATAAGTAACATTTTTACCGGAAGCAGGCGAGATGAAATCACCCAGCTGGTATTCTACAGCTCCCCACAGGGTGTTCAGCCCTTCCTGGTCGCCCAGTATCATATCATTTCCTTCCAGGCTGCGATTTACATCCAACCCCTGGTTGGTATAATACATATCTGCCACACCCGAGCCCGTTCCGCCGGCATTATTAAATAACAGCGGCATATTATTGGCCATACCTCTGAATACCAGCCTTATTTTTGAAGTATCCCCGGAAGCGAGTATATCGGCTATTTGCTGATCGGTTATATTATTCGGCGGTGTTATATCCAACCTTTTTGAACATGCTGCAAAACACAACATGATCAGGGTGGCTACACTCAATAGATAAGTTTTAATATTTTTCATCTTTAATCTGAATTAGAAGTTTACATTAAGCCCTACAGACATGGTACTCATGGGCAGATATACCGCTGCACCTACTTCCATACCTCCTACCAGTGACATGCGCGGGTCGATACCTGAATGGCTGGTGAACATGGCGATATTATCCGCTGAAGCATACACACGAAGGTTTTTGGCGCGGATTTTATCAGCGATCCTGCTACTGAAGTTGTACCCCAAAGTGATATTTTTGATGTTCAGGTAAGAAGCGTCAAACAATGCCATATCACTATACTGCCATGACCCATGCGTGGAGCCGCCGGTGTAGTAGGTGTCCCCGTAAAATGTCATAGGGAATTTAGCGCCGGTATTCTCTGGTGTCCAGGTATTACCGAGCAATTCCTTGGACAGGGCGTTCCCGATGTTACCACTTCTGTACAGATGGTTGGCGTATTCCACGCTTAAAAATTTGCCACCTATCTGGTAAGCCAGGATAGCCATAAAATCAAAGTTCTTGTACTGCAGGCTGGTAGTAAACCCGCCGATCCATTTTGGAATAGCGCTGCCCATAGAGTAACGATCTGCCAATGTATAGTTAGTTGTGCTCACGATTGCACCTATCTTATCTCCCGTAAATCTGCCATTTGTATGATCAGCTTCCGTAACGGTGTGATGGAACAATGGTAACCCGGTTGTTTGATCTACACCCGCGTATTTGTATAAATACAGGTTGTAATAATCCATTCCCTCACCCCGCAGGTACATGATCTGACCGCCACTGGTTGCGCCACCATTCGCGATACCCCAGCCGTCTATATCCGCGGTAAACTTACCGCCTAATGCAGCAGATTTTACACTCTCAGGTACTTTCATCAGAATTGTCCGGTAATGGGTTCCATTCAACCCTATATTCCAGCGGAAATTTTGGTTGCGGATCACATCAATATTCAGCTCCACTTCAATACCCCGGTTTTTTACCGTTGCGCTGTTCAGTACCAGGGAAGTTTGTCCTAATGACCTGGCAATGGGCTGTGCAAACACAGAGTTCACGGTATTTTTATCATAGTAATCAATAGAGCCGTTAATCCTTCTGTTCCAGATAGAAAAGTCGATGCCCGCATCAAACGTATGGGTATTCTCCCATGTCAATGATTTATTCACAAATCCCCCCTGCGATAAAGTAAAGCTGGCAGGTGTTCCTGTACCATTGTTAGTTGTTGTGTATACCGCGCCATAGCTCCATATCTGGTATCCGGAATAATTCCCGATACCACTTTGATTTCCGATCACACCATAACTTGCTCTTAATTTCAGATCGTTTAACCAGTTGCTGGTACCTTCCATGAATTTCTCGCCTGACAAACGCCAGCCGGCACCAATGGACCAGAATGTTCCCCAGCGGTTTTCTTCATACCTGAACTTGGATGAACCATCTCTTCTGGCGGAACCTTCCAGGAAATACTTATCATCGTAGTTGTAGGCTACCCTGCCGAAATAGCTTTCCATCGCTGTTTTATCTATGCTTCCGCCGGGAGCTGAAAAGGGAGCGCCTGAAGAGTTATAGCGGGCAACAAAGTTGCCATACCCGAGGAAATCATCTACTAGCAGGTTGGCTGAGTTATAGTTCAGCAGGTCACTATTCCACTCATAATATTCGTGTCCTGCCAATGCTGTTATAGCATGCACGCCGAAATTCTTATTCCAGTTCAGCAGCTGTTGGGTATTAAATACACCTGTATTCATATAAGTACGTCCCAGGGCGCCTATATCCTTTACTACACCGGTTTGAGAGGTTCCGTAACGCAGGCGATTCTCGGAAAAACGGTCATAAGATATATTAGCAGTAAAACTTAACTCTTTCAAAAAGTTAATAGTGGCATACCCTTTCAGGTTCAGGTCATGCGATTCTCTGTTGTCTATGTCATTATCCAGCAACTTTATGAGATCGGTGGTGTACAAGGGACCACTGGTAATACCAAGAGGCGAATAGCTGACCCCTACATTATCATGTACACGGTTTGTGCCGTCAGGATTCTTTATAATATTACCCTGCTGATCCCTGGCAAACAGGGGGATCAACTGGTTCTGTCCGTTCGCCCAGCGAAAAGCGTTTTGCTGAACAGTGCCGGGGTTGCGCCCGAAACGGGTAGCGGGTGATTGGGTATTGCGAAAGCTATATCCCATATTTGCACCAATCTTCAGCCAGTCGGTTAGTTGGGCATTCACATTACTTCTTACATTATAACGTTTGAATTTGGATCCCCTGATATAAGAAGGATCTTCCAGCATACCGATAGAGGCAAAATAATCTACCTTATCAGATCCACCGCTGGCAGTTAAAGTATGCTCCTGGCGGAACATCCTTTCAAAGAAATAATCTTCATAAGAGCCGGCGCCATAGAGCAGCCTGGCATTGGGGTTCAGCTTTCCATCAGGATTGACAAGAAATGCGCCCGACATAGTTGCACTGGAATCAGACCCTATTTTAGAAGGAGTATAAATCGCTCCCGGAACATCATACAACATCCAGTTGCCCAGCAAATTCCGGGCAAAATTTGTATTGCTGCCTGTATAGTCGAATAAGTGAGCACTGGCAAAATTAGCAGCATCTTCGTGCGACATGTTCGGAGTCTGTACATTGGTGGTAAAGCGCCCATCCGTAGAAGAAGACCCGTTTACACCATACCGCGCCGAATTGTAAATTGCCAGCCATGCATGTTCATAAATGTCTTTCGCATCCCTAATCAAATCAAAACGCAGGTTACCCAGATAATTATACCCCATGCGGGTGTCTAAGGAAATATTGGTTCTTCCTTTTGTTCCTTTCTTCGTTGTAACAAGCAGCACGCCGTTTGCACCCCTTGATCCATACACTGCAGTAGAGGCTGCATCTTTCAACACGCTGATGCTTGCAATATCCTTGGGGTTAATAGATGCCAATGCGTTGGGGTATTCCGTAGGAACACCATCAATTACGATCAACGCGTTGGAGCTGTTCTGGCTGGCAGAGCCTGCACCACGCAAACGGATACCCATATCCAGCCCCGGCTGCCCATCTATTGAAGATACCTGGATGCCAGGCACTACTCCTTCCAGCGCACGGGTAACGGTTGAGTTTGCCTGGGTAGAAATCATTTTTGAGTTGACAGCGGTTACAGACCCGGTATAATCCTTTTTTCTCGCCGTACCATATCCGATCACCAAAAGGGTATCCATATCCGATTGTACTTCGGACAACTGTACACTGATATTGGCCTGGTTACCTGTCGTAACCTCCCTGGTGCTGAAGCCTACATAACTGAATACCAGCACGGATCTTTCTGCGACGGTGATCTGGAAAGTTCCATCTTGGGCGGTAGAGGTACTTGCACCGGTACCTTTAACCGTTACCGTTACACCGGCCAGTGGCTCACCGGAGCCGTCCGTGACCCTTCCTGAAACCTGTTTCTGAGCGATTGCACTTACGCAAACACACAGGCAAAATGATAGCATTAAAAGCAGCTTTCTTTTCATTTTGGTTGGAGTTTTGATGATTAAATAGCTAAACAATAATGATGACATAAGATACCGGGTGATTACAGGCTGGCATGATTTGCATTACAGCAAATATATTGCCATGTAAGTCCCTTAGCAGGAATTTGTTGTTGAAGAATACAATACATTCCGCAGTATTTGCAGCATAATGATGATGCGGGTCATTGGCAAATAAATTAGTTTAAGGCAAATCGTTAATAATTCACTACTTACCGGTAGCTGATAGTGAAATTATGTTTAATAACGGAAGAAAACTTGTGCTTAAATAGCTAAAAAATATGCTTTTATAACATCTCATACACGGTGGATATTATAAAAGCATAACTATAAGTCGGTGCCGCTATTACCGGATTCTTTCTTTTACCAGTTCCTTCACTTTGCCAACAGGTATACGTTCCTGTTCCATAGTGTCGCGGTGCCGTATGGTTACCGTATTGTCTTCTTTGGTCTGGTGATCTACAGTTATACAGAACGGTGTACCAATGGCATCCATCCTGCGATAACGTTTACCGATGGCATCTTTTTCTTCATAAAAGCAATAAAACTCTTCCCGGCAGTCCTTCATGATCTCCCTGGCAATTTCAGGCAACCCGTCTTTTTTGGTGAGTGGCATGATTGCCAGCTTTACCGGCGCTATCCTGGGTGGAATACGCAAAACCGTGCGGCTGTCGGTAGTACCATCCTCTTTACTGATGGTTTCTTCTTCGTATGCGTTAGATAAAACAAGTAAGAACATCCTGTCCAGACCTATAGAGGTTTCAATTACATAAGGCACATAATTACCATAGGGCTTGCCGGTTGCAGGATCTATGTCGTTATCATAGTACTGCAGCTTTTTCTTACTATAAATCTGGTGCTGACTGAGGTCGAAATCACCCCGGCTGTGTATGCCTTCCACTTCCTTATATCCTATCGGAAATTCATATTCAATATCACAAGCTTCCTTGGCATAGTGCGCCAACTTTACATGATCGTGATACCGGAACCTTTCCCGGGGCAATCCCAAGGACAGGTGCCAGTTCAGCCGCGCTTCCTTCCAGTACTGGTACCATTCGCCTTCTGTGCCGGGGCGAACAAAGAACTGCATTTCCATCTGCTCGAATTCACGCATGCGGAAAATAAACTGGCGGGCAACGATCTCGTTACGAAAAGCCTTGCCGGTTTGGGCAATGCCGAATGGCACTTTCATCCTGGCGGTCTTTTGCACGTTCAGGAAGTTAACAAAAATACCCTGGGCCGTTTCAGGGCGCAGGTATACGATGTTATCTTCTTCGTTGGCAGAGGCCACGGCCCCGAACTCTGTTTTAAACATCAGGTTAAATTGCCTGATATCTGTCCAGTTGCAGGTACCGCTGACGCTGCACTTTATTTTGTGATCGTCTATCAGCTTTTTCAGTCCGGCAAAATCCCCGGCTGCTTCCAGCTTTGTCATGGTCTCTACCAATGCATCTCCTTCTTCTTTCGGTAAGGTTTCCGCATACCCTTCTATCAGGTGATCTACCCGGTAGCGTTTTTTGCTATCCTTGTTATCGATCATCGGATCGCTGAAATTATCCACATGGCCGGAGGCTTTCCAGGTAGTAGGATGCATAAAAATAGCCGCATCCACTCCTACGATATTCTCATGCAACTGCGTCATGCTTTTCCACCAGTAATCCCTGATATTTTTTTTCAGCTCGCTTCCCCAGGGACCATAGTCGTATACGGCGCTGAGCCCATCGTAAATCTCACTGCTCTGAAATACGAAACCATACTCTTTTGCATGGGCTATAATCGCCTGGAATTTGTTGTCATTTGTAGCCATAGGGGCGCAAAGATAGTGATAAAAGTATGATCACAAACAATATGGAAACGGTACCGGGAGGGCAATATGGGTTTGTAAGATGGCATTTATGCTGCAGCAGGATTAAGCTATCAGGGAAGAACCCGATATCGGTGTAAGTGTTCGGCTTGCCGGTTACCTGTGCCGGAAAATTTTATCCTGATTGTATCAGGGCACAAGTATTTCCGACCCGGAGCGAAGTCCGGCAGAATTGAAAGGCAACAAGTCTTCCGCAGGAAGACTTGCACCAGATTGGGCATATGAAAAAACAGGACTATTAACGTGTGGCTATGCTGCTCATCATCCTGGTTATGATCTCCCCGGCAGAGTACGGGAACCGGATATCTACCGGTTCGGCAGTCTCATACCACGCTTCAAATACTTTATGAAAGTCTGCAGGCAGCCCGGGCAGGGTTTTTACGCCCAACTTTTCAAGGGCGGCAGCATTGCATTTTTGCTCATACTGCCCTTTAATAGGCATTACCATCATCTTCTTTTTCAGGTGGAGCGCCTCTGCAGGCGTTTCAAAGCCGGCGCCGCATATAATAGCCGAGCAGTGGATCAGGCTTTCGTTGAATGCCTCTTTCCCTACCGGTATAAAGGTGAAGTTATTTTCTTCTGTAACGGCGCTTACTTCTTTGGAGAAAACCTGGAAGCGGTAAAAATCCAGGTGCCTGAAATACTTCCTGATCTCACAATCGCAATAGGAGGGCAGGTATACTGTTATGTGCCCGTGGTCGGCAGGCCGGGCGTTCCATACCCGGGACTTAATGACCGGAGGAAGAATAAAATCGTCGTACTGGTCAAAATGCAGTCCTACATACCGGCTTGCGCGGGCATAATTTTTGAGTATCCATTCACCTGTTTTGCTTGGGTTTTTGGGACGCGGCGTATGAGCGGACATAAAGCTGGCCTGGTGCCCGAAATTAACGGAAGGCACTTTTTTATGCCTGCATGCCAGGCTGGTAATACACTCAAAATCATTTATTACCAGGTCGTATTTTTCAACCGGCAGCTCTTTTACTTCCTTATTTAATTGTAACGGCGATATTTTCTTCAGCATAGCCAGGTAGTTCAACCCGCCCTTGCAGGTATAAAACAGGCTCAGACCTTTGCTCCGGTACTTAACCGGCGCATCCAGGGGAAGGGTGCTGTTTGCCCCGCTCAGGAACAGATCTACCTTTCCATATGCCTGCAGGTAGGGTAATAATTCCATGGCACGGCTGATATGCCCGTTTCCTGTAGCCTGGACCGCATAAAATATTTTCATGATCTTATTTTAAAAGTTTTTCCATGGAAAAGGAGCTTCCGGTTGATTTACGTCAGCAATCTCTCAATCCGCAATCCACAATCTTCCATCATCAATCGTTATCAATTCCACATCTTCAAATTCCCTCATCCTGCCAGGGAATTGATGTAATAGCTTATCTCGTCTGTCATGACGTTTGGCCGGGGTATTTCTTTTTCAATGTTAACCTCCGGAAATGCTGCTTCATCAAATTCGAATATTTTCCACTCCTTTTTATAGTATTCAAGTGCCGTACAGTTTTCTACCCAGTCACCGCTGTTCAGGTAGGTTACGGACCCCTGTTCGGTTACCACTTCTTTTTTCTGCGGCTTGTGTACGTGACCACATATGACATAGTCGTATTTTTTTTCAATGGCCAGCTCGGCGGCGGTCGCTTCAATATCGTTCACTTTTGCCACCGCTTTATTCACGCCTTCCATCACCTTTTTCGACAGCGATATTCTCTCCCTGCCCAGGAGCTTGAGGATGGAATTGATCAGGCGGTTGGTGAGTATCAGCAGCCCGTATCCGCTGCTTCCCAGTTTGGCCCAGAACCGGGCTGCTCCTTTTGTAGTATTGTCAAACACATCTCCATGGAATATCCAGGTCATTTTCTTATCTATTTCCAGCACCAGCTTATCGGTAAGCATAAAATTTCCCATCCTCAGATCGGAATAACGGCGGAAAGCTTCGTCGTGATTCCCGGTAATGTAAAAAACACGGGTGCCCGCAGAAATACAATTAATGATTTCCCGGATAACATTCATATGAGAAGCCGGAAAGTAGCTTTTGCTGAATTGCCAGCCATCAATAATATCCCCGTTCAGGATGAGGATAGAAGGGGATATGCTTTTAAGATAAGCGGTCAGTCTCTTGGCCTGGCAGCCGTAGGTGCCCAGGTGCGTGTCAGAAATGACCACTACGTCTACGGGTCTTTTTTCCATAGAGGATGAGTTTACCAAAACTATCCTAAGCCTGTTACCGGAAAATGAAGCGCAGGTTAAGAAAATATGAAAAAGAGTTTACTATTTATAAACTTTCTCAAAATAATTGGCTTCCGGGGCAGTATATTTTTTTCTGTTCGATCTCGTGAAAAATTTACAAAGGGTTAAATAAAATTTAAGTAAATAAGGTTTTTAATAAATATTCTTTTGTATTGCATATGACAGGATAAATTTTTAATTTAGTATTAATATACAATTAACGTTTTGGTTATAATCCTGCTTAACCTTTGTGATCCCCGAATTTTAACTAAAAAACTAACAAGCTCATGATCAAAAAGAATGTCCCCAGGCAGTTTCTGTTTCTCTTTTTGGGCCTCTGCCTGCCCCTGCTTACGTTGGCCCAGCAAAAAGTTACCGGAGTTGTAGTAAGCGCCAAGGACGGAACTCCACTTGAAGGCATTTCCGTAACCATTAAAGGAACCATGATAGGAACGTTTACAATGGCGAACGGGCAGTTCTCTATTGATGCGAAAAATGGTGATATTTTGGTGGCGAGTGGCGTGGGTTACAAAGAAACCGAGATGGAGGTAAAAGGAACGGTTGTCAATTTCACTATCCAGGAGGATGCAAGGGATTTAAGCGAAGTGGTGGTAACCGCTCTGGGTGTAAAACGGGAGACCAAAAAGCTTGGTTATGCCGTACAGGAAGTAAAGGGTTCAGATATGGACAAAGCGCGGGAAACAAATTTTGTAAGTGGTATGGCCGGTAAAGTAGCGGGTGTGCAGGTAATAAGTGCTCCCAGCGGTGTGGGAGGGTCTGCAAGGGTAACCATAAGAGGTGATAAATCCCTTGACATCAATAAAAATCAGCCACTTTTCGTAATTGATGGTGTACCGATTACAAACGAACTGACCGGATCAAGTGGTCGCGATTTTCAGGAACTGGATTATGGCAACGGGGCTTCTATGATAAACCCGGACGATATTGAAACCATGACAGTGCTGAAAGGTGCAAATGCTTCTGCATTATATGGTTCCAGGGCGGCAAACGGCGTAATTGTTATTACAACCAAATCCGGTAAGGGAAGTAAGGGTATCGGTGTTACCGTTAATACAGGAGTGACCGTAGAAAATCCTTTAGTACTACCGAAGTTTCAAAGAGTTTACGGACAGGGGAACAATGGTAATTTTAGTTTCCAGGATGGAAAAGGAGGAGGTACAAGTGACGGGGTAGATGAAAGTTGGGGACCTAAAATGGATGGAAGTTTGATTGCCCAGCACAACTCACCTACTTCCAACGGTTATCGCGGGGGAGATATTTCTTTGGTTGACGATGGCACGTTGGGCTCTGCTGCAGATTTTGCCGCAAGAGGTAATGTTACACCCACACCCTTTTTACCGGGTAATGATCTCAGGAAGTTTTATGAAACAGGGGTAACAAACAATACAAATGTTTCTTTAACAGGAGCAAACGAGAAGGGCGATTTTCGTCTCTCTTATACATTGTTGGATCAGAAAGGCATCATCCCTAACACGGATATAACCAGGAATACCTTTGCTTTTAATGCAGGGTACAATTTCACTCCGAAGCTGTCTGCCCGCATTACTGCAAATTATGTAAACACACATAGTGATAACCGTCCGAACCTGAGTTACGGAACAGAAAGCATTATTTATCTGTTACATTGCTGGATGGGACAACATGTGGATCTCAGCAGTTTGAAAAATTACTGGATCCCGGGAATGGAGGATAGACAGCAGTATAACTACAATTATAATTATCACGATAACCCGTATTTTAACCTGTATGAGAATACCAATGGACAGGATGCCGGAAGGCTTTTTGGAAATATCACGCTTAAATATGACATTACAGACTGGCTGAACATACAGGTGCGCGGTGGTACAGACTTTAACAGTGAGCTAAGAAAACGCCAGCGGGCATTTAGTACCCAACGTTTTAAATATGGCAGCTACCGCGAAGAACGTGTTCGTAACAGCGAGACCAATTTCGACTTCCTGATATCCGCCAACAGAGATTTGTCAGACAAATTCAGCATAGGCGTCAACGTGGGAGGTAACCGGCAGATCAGCAGGTTCAATAACTTTGAAATTACTGCACCTCAATTATTAATTCCCGGTATTTACAGCTTAAATAACAACCGGGTACCACTTGTTCAATCTGTGTATGACGGTAACAAAGTAATTAATAGCTTATATGGTTCTGTACAGTTAGCATATAACAACTATCTGTTCCTGGATATGACGGCAAGAAATGACTGGTCCAGCGCATTAACGCTTCCGTATGCTGTTGATAGTCTTGGTAAAACAGTTAATTCTTACTTCTATCCATCTGCTTCTTTGAGTGCTGTAATAAGCGATATGGTACAGCTTCCCGAGTGGGTAAGTTTTGCAAAAGTCAGAACCAGCCTGGCGCAGGTGGGTAACGACACCGATCCTTACAGGTTCTCGTTCAGTTATGGTGTTTCAGACCCCTGGTCAACCCTGCCGGCATACTATTCTCCCAGCAATATGCTGAACTATAACCTTAAGCCGGAAATCAGTACTTCATGGGAAGCAGGGATTGATTGGCGCTTCTTCAACAACAGGTTAGGAATAGATTTTTCTTATTACAATATCAATACCAGGAACCAGATATTACCAAGCGTTCCGGTAACCCCCACCACGGGATTCACCGACCGGGTTGTAAACCTTGGTAAAATAAGGAACTTTGGATATGAGCTATTGCTGACAGGACGACCGATAGATGGTAAGAATTTTAAATGGGATGTTACATTGAACTGGTCTGCCAATCGTAGCAGGGTACTGGAGTTTGACGGCAATGTGACTACTTATTCTATGGCAAACCGACATGGTATTTATATTAATGCCACAGTAGGAGAGCAGATGGGCGATATGTATTCCATCGGATTTAAAACCGTTGATGATCCTTCCAGCAAATATCATGGAAAGAGAATATTGAATAATGAAGGTAGATATGTAGGAACGAATGAACTGGTAAAAGTGGGTAATTATAACCCCAAGTGGCTGGCAGGCATCAGAAACTCTTTTACTTATAAGGATTTTAATCTCAGCTTCCTGCTGGATGCCCGCTATGGCGGACAGGTTTTCTCTGAAACCTGGGTCGTAGGACTTGAAGCAGGTCAGTTGATTGAAACACTGGAGGGCCGGGCAGATGGTTATGATCTGAGCAAGCCTGGAAATGGGGTGCTTGCGGATGGTGTAATCGATAACGGTGACGGCACTTACAGGGAGAACGATATAAAATTAACAGCACGTGAATACCATCAGACCCGTACAGGAAACAGGGATATTGAACAAGGCGGTGTGTTTGATGCAGACTTCATTAAATTGAGGGAGGCGCGTTTTGGATATACAATATCTCCGAAGATTCTTTCCCGTATAAAAGTGAAAACACTCAATATCTCCCTGGTGGGGCGTAACCTGGCTGTGTGGAGCAAAGTTCCTCATATTGATCCCGAGACAAGCTCATTAGGCGGAGGTACTGTTATACCCGGTGTAGAATCTGTGGGTATGCCTACTACCAGAAGCTGGGGAGTTAACTTAGGCTTTACTTTCTAACATCCAAAATGACTCAAATATGAAACAGTATAAATCATATATATACGCTTTGATTTTCGGTCTTTTGATTTTACCGTCCTGTACGAAAGATTTTCAGGAAAAAAACTCAAATCCTAATGCTATTAATGATGTGACGCCCGACTTGTTGTTACCCAGGGTATTGAGAAGTTCTATCAATGAGATGGTAAATCAAAGCTGGGGAATTGGCAATATTGTCATTCAGCACACGGCTAAAATACAATTCGTTTCTGAAGACAGGTATACCTGGGGAGACAGAAGCGGTTTATTTAATAATATGTACGGCAATCTGCGGGATGTTGAGCTTTTGATCTCGCTGGGTGAAACTAAAAATGCGCCGAACTACAAGGCGCTTGGACTGGTACTAAGAGCATGGATCTATTCGTTGCTGACTGATGCTTACGGTGATGTCCCTTATTCAGAAGCGATGAGGGGTGTTGAAGGCATATTAACGCCCAAGTATGATTCTCAGGAATCAATTTATCAGGGAATATTGAATGACCTTGAAACAGCTAACGCTACATTCGATAGTAATGCCGGTACTTTGCAGGGAGACATCCTTATGAATGGTAGTTTGCTTAAATGGAAAAAGTTAGCAAATTCTCTTCGGCTTCGTTATCTGATGCGTGTTTCCGGTAAGAAAAGTGTTGCTACAGATATGCAGGCCATCCTCGACGATGCCGGAGCTCCCGTTTTTGAGAGTAATTCAGACAATGCTACTTTAACATATCTGACCTTGTCTCCTAACCAGTTTCCTTTACATACGACACGCTCGGGCTCTTTTGATGAGTTTCGGTTGAGTAAAACACTTGGAGATAAGCTTATAGCCCTGAACGATCCAAGGATAGCAGTATTCGCTCAGAAAACGGATGCCGGAGGACAGTATGTGGGTGTGCCCAATGGACTGAACGAGGTGGATGCGCTGGCATACAACGGAGGTCCCAATAATGTTTCAAGAGTAGGTGCATACTTTTTTCAGGATGCTATTACCGAAACGGGATTGAAAGTAGCAAAGGGTTATGTTATGGGATATCCCGAACTCCAGTTTATCCTGGCGGAAGCCGTACAAAAAAACATGATCAACACAGGACATACAGCCCAATGGCATTATGAAGAAGGTGTTAAAGCCTCGTTTGATTTTTTTCAAACAGCTATGCCGGCAAATTATCTTAGTCAGGCGGGAGTGGCATTCAGTCCTGCAGATGCGCTTACGCTTATCGGCACCCAGAAATGGATTGCATTCTTCTTTACAGGACTGGAAGCCTGGTTTGACTGGAGAAGAACGAATATTCCGGAACTTGTGGCGGGACGGGATAATGTAAACAACGACAAGATCCCTGTCAGGTTTGCTTATCCCCGGAATGAACAAAATCTGAATCCCTCCAGTCGCTCTGCTGCTATTTCCGCTCAGGGTTGGAATGAGGATACATATAATCAAAAGGTATGGTGGGATCAATAATTCATTAATTCTTACAAAAAGCTCACGGTGTATTTACCATGAGCGGTTAATGAACCTCACAGGTCTTCAAAGCCTGTGAGGTTTTATTTTTCCATCACTCATTCATTAGCTGGAATGTAACCGGTTGCCTGCGGTAAGCTTTTACTTTCTTGCCGTTATTTTCTGCCGGGATCCATTTAGGTCCTTTGCGGACAGCATCCGCACATAGTTCAGCCAGCTTGCTACCCTTCATGGTCAATGCTTCCACTTCGCTGATATTTCCTTCAAGGTCTACAATAAACTGTACGATACAGGTGCCTGCTTTTCCATCTTCCTGCAATTCATCCATGTGCCTGTTTATTTCCCGGGAGATGTATTTCCGCCAGGCATCGCTTCCCCCGGGGTACTGTGCTTCTATTTGCACAATAATGGCTGCTTTGTCTTCCGGATCCTCTTTCGGACCCGTTACAACTCCGGTATTGGGTTCTTCTAGCGGAGGTGCCACTATGCCATCCGATTTGTTTCCTTCTCTGCTGGCAGTACCGATCACCACGTTCTGCAATTCATCTATTTCTCTCATTTCGTTGTCTTCATTCACCTGGTTGTCCGGCACTACTGTTGGTGAAGCCAGCTTTGCCATTTCCAGCCGGGGCGGCGCTGCAGGTGGCGGTGGGGTGGCGGCGGTTCCAATGGTACTTTCTCCGGATCATCCACAGAAACTATTTCTACATCTTTGATGTCCAGCTTTTCCTTTATGGGCTTGTCAACTCCTGCTGCAACAAAAGATGCCAGTACCACAAACAAAGACAACAGGGAGGTTATACCGATGGCCCTGATCAATCTTTTATCATATCTGTTTCTTAGCTCGTATGCTCCATACGATTTGTTCCGCCCGTCAAAGACGATATCCAGCAGGCTGGCTTGTAAAATTTGATTCGTTTCCATAATAAGTTTTCCAATAAGATGCCTGCATGAAACGAATCCATAAATATCTTTTATCCCCGGGCAGGAACAGGAATGAAAAGATGACGGTAAATTACAGAGGATCAAAGAGGTGGCTTGAAATAAAAATCCCGGCTGTAATAAGCCGGGATTTGAATAATGATACCAGAAATATTTTTTATGCGCTCACGGCCTTGTTCACCAGTGCTGCCGCTTCACTCAGCAGGATGGCAGACTGTACCTTCAGCCCGCTGGCTTCAATCAGGTCTTTAGCTTCTTCGGCATTGGTGCCCTGGAGGCGAACGATAATAGGTACCTTGATATCCCCGATAGAATTATATGCGTCAATAACGCCCTGGGCTACACGATCGCAGCGAACGATACCGCCGAAGATATTGATAAGGATAGCTTTTACTTTAGGATCTTTTAAAATGATCCTGAAGCCGGCCTCAACAGTCTGCGCATTGGCGGATCCACCTACATCCAGGAAATTGGCAGGTTCTCCTCCG
>Ga0222429_100580_pt1 | contig 21796 bp, 15 predicted proteins | sample 1B50Ametagenome_FD_182475 | JGI IMG/M metagenome (GOLD analysis project Ga0222429, IMG submission 182475) | Enriched microbial communities from leaf-cutter ant dump, University of Wisconsin, Madison, United States - 1B50A (version 2) | ecosystem: Environmental > Terrestrial > Nest > Insects nest...
TAATAAGCCAGTTCAAAGCAGCACGTATCCCGGCGAAAGGTACAGATGGCTATCTTCAGCAGTTTGAGATCAACGACGGGAAAAAAATAAACAATACCACCTTCTTTAAGGTAGACGGCAAGGCTATGCAGGTCGGCAAAGATTTTTTCCCGCTCGCCTTCAGCGCCAGCATGGAAGTAGCAGAAACACCTGTAGCTATTTCTCTCTCCGAGAGCGGTGTTCCCTGGTTTAAGGATATTGATATTGTTTTGGATGAAAACGAGCATAACCCGCATTTCGACATTTATGAATATATCCGTAAAGAAGCTGTTATTGCAAAGGAAAAAGGAGCGACGGCGCTGGTAATATTCAACAACGAAAACAAAGAAGACAATATCCGGTTTAACGGGAAAGATAAATCCGAAACAGCTCCCATCCCGGTCCTGTACCTTACCAGGGAAGGTAAAGCCGCTTATTTAAAAGAAGCTGCAAGCTTATATGATATCGGGATAAAGGTAGCGCTGGGGGAAGCCCGGCGTACCGGCCACAATGTGATCGGGTATATTGATAACAAAGCTTCCTCCACCATTGTCATTGGAGCGCATTATGATCATCTTGGCTATGGAGAAGACGGGAACTCTATGCTGAGGGAAGGCGCAAAACAAGTTCACAATGGGGCCGATGACAATGCCAGCGGCACAGCCGCGTTGATCGAGCTGGGAAAAATACTCGTCAAATCAAAAAAAGCCAGGGGCAACAATTACCTGCTGATCGCATTTTCAGGAGAAGAGCTGGGGCTGCTGGGATCAAAATATTTTTCCGAACACCCTACCGTTGATCTTTCAGCAGTCAACTATATGATCAATATGGACATGGTAGGGCGGATCGATGACAAGAACACGGTGACCATCGGCGGATACGGCACTTCCCCTACATGGGGCGAAGTGGTGCACGCCCAGTCCAAAGTTCCGTTCACTATCAAAGTTGACAGCAGCGGTACCGGGCCCAGTGATCATACTTCGTTCTACAGAAAAAATATTCCTGTGCTGTTCTTCTTTACGGGCACACATAGCGATTATCACAAGCCTTCCGACGATGCCGACAAGATCAACTATACGGGAACATTGTATATCGTACGTTATATCAATACCCTGATTGAATCGGTTAATAAAAAAGGGAAGCTGCAGTTTACGCCGACAAGAGAAGTGCAAACCGGCGGCAGGACCAGCTTTTCTGTTACCCTGGGTATTATGCCCGATTACAGCTATAGCGGGGCAGGCGTGAAGGCAGACGGTGTAAGCGATGGACGCCCGGCAAAAAAAGCGGGTATCCGGCAGGGAGATGTTATTACCCGACTGGGAGATTTTGCTATCACGTCCATGGAAACCTATATGCAGGCTTTGAATAAATTCAAAAAAGGTGACAAGACTAAAGTAGTGGTGAAAAGAGGTTCTGAAGAGCTAAGCTTCGACATCAGCTTTTAATGAAACTGGCAATAGATAATAATGCGCTGGCAGAAGACTTTTTCTCGGATGCCTGTATTATGGGGATTGTTGCGCCCATAAAGGATTATCGTTTTTGCTGGCTGCTCAACCAGGCCATGAGCTGCGATTTCCGGCGGAACAGCAGCCTGGATATCGAGATGATCAAAAAAGGCCGCAAATATTATTTCTCCATTTACGAGTACAGCCCCCCGGGATTTTTTATAGATCATTATATTTATAATAACCAGTTTGACGGAGAATACCTGCTGCCGGAGTTCCGGCACCTGGATTTCCTGTGGCTGATCAAAGGCAGCGATATCGAAAAGGAATATATTTCCTACCTTCAGAATGCCATCAAAAATATCAGTGGCGTTCAATTGATTACCGAGCTGGATAAAAGCAAGATCAGGAATAAAAGCCACCTGGTTTTTTAATACACTTCACAGGTCTTTGGAAACCAAAAACAATATTTGCCATGTGGAAAGAAATCAATAATCAGCTATATAAAAAGTTCGAGTTCAGCAATTTTTCAGAGGCCTTTGCCTTCATGACCAGGGTGGCCCTGGAAGCCGAGAAAATGAACCACCATCCCCTGTGGACCAATGTCTGGAACCGGGTGGAAATATGGCTCAGTACACACGATGCAGGAGACGTCATAACAGACAAAGACCGGAAGCTGGCGGAAAGGATTGACAAACTGGTTTAGCAAGCCCTTACAGGTCGCCCAGTTGCGGACGCAAAACAATATCCTCCACGCATGCCTGCGGAGAGAGTTGAGATGCGGTATAGATCATCTGCGCAATATCTTCTGCTTCCATGATCCTCTCTTTCGATACGCCGCTGCCCACCCAGGAATCCGTATAAGCCGCACCCGGATATACTGCCGTTACCTTTATATTGAACGGCTTCAGTTCTTCCCTTAAGTTTTTGGAGAAACCGGCCAGGGCAAATTTGCTGATGCTGTATGCGCCACCGTTAGCATAGGCATGCAGGGACGCTATTGAGCACATGTTGAAGATATGCCCGCTTTTTTGCGTCAGCATTTTGGGAACCAGTTTCCTCGTAAGATGATAGGCACTATACAGGTTGGCCGCCATCATACCCTCCAGCGCTCCATCGGGTTCATTGTAGACGCTGCCGGGAACAAACGAACCTGCATTGTTAACAAGGATATCTATGGGCATATCCATATTCAGCAACCATTCGCCGAATGCCTCCGCTTCTTCCTTTTTACTCAGATCGCAGGGCCGGGCTTTGATGGTTACATCCGGAAAGAGGTTCATCAATTCTTCTACCGTGTCATACAGATGTTTCTCCCTCCGTGAGCAAATAAAAATATTGTGCCCTCTGGATGCATACAATACCGCCAGTGATTTTCCAAAACCTTTGGATGCACCGGTTATAGCTACGTTCATAATCAATGTTATTAGGGATAAAATTACAACTTGTTTGTCCGGGTGTATCGCTGAATTTCATAAAAACGGGTTTACTTACCCTTGCGGGCAAACAATCAGCTGCACCAAAGCGCTGAAAAGGATAGTCAATTCAGGATAGCATTGACAGATCGGGTTTTACATATATTGTGCATGCAAACGCGAAAGAGTAACGCAGGGGGCCACAAGGAACGGAGCGTTCTGAAAGGAAATTTAGACTCTGCGCTTCATGGCGGCTTCGCATGAAAAGGGATGCGGCTATACACCACAATTCTTCACCCATCCGATACAAACCATGCGTGGAGACACGTACCAGGGCAACGCCCGCCCAGCTGCCTGTACCACGCAATTTTCACCATGCAAGAACCAGTACGGAGTATATCATACAACCCAATAAGCCGCTTATATTATCTTATCCGGCAACCCGGGTTTCTTCTATCTGTGCTTTTTGTTTATCTTGTAACCATTCTTGTTTCATGGGCGACATTCTCTTAAGCGTTGAAAATATTTCCAAATCTTTTCCGGGCGTACGGGCGCTCGATGAGGTAAGCCTGCATGTAAAAAAAGGTGAAGTACATGCCCTGATGGGAGAGAATGGCGCAGGGAAATCTACCCTGATGAAAATTCTCATGGGTATGGAAATTCCCGACCGCGGGACGATCACCTATAAAGGCAAGCCCGTTCAGTTCCATTCAGTACATGATGCCATAAAGGCCGGCTTCGCCATGATACACCAGGAACTGCTCCCGTTCCCGGAACTTACCGTTGCAGAAAATATTTTTATGGGAAGGGAGCCGGATGGTTTTATGCCCGGATGGATCAATAAACAAAAACTATATAGTGATGCCAGCTCCCTTTTATCCCAATTAAAGGTTAATATAAAAGAGACCCGGCGGATGAAGGATATCAGCATCGCAGAAATGCAAATGGTGGAGATTGCCAAAGCCATTTCCAACAATGCGGATATCATTATTATGGATGAGCCTACTTCCGCGATATCGGGGAGGGAGGTGAACATTCTTTTCAACATCATCCGTGACCTTACAGCCAAAGGCATTGCCATTATTTACATCTCGCACAAAATGGATGAGATCTTCCGTATTGCCGATACCATTACGGTCATGCGTGACGGAAAACACATCACCACCCGGCCGGCAAACGAGATGGATAACAATTCCCTGATCAACCAGATCGTAGGCAGGGAACTGAGCAGCATATTTCCGCAAAAACATAATAAACCGGGCGAAGTGGCGCTGGAGGTGAAAGCGCTGTCGGGAGAAAAATTTTCCGATATCCACTTTTCCGCCCGCAGGGGTGAGATACTGGGGATAGCGGGACTGATGGGTGCGGGCAGGACAGAAATTGCAGAAACCATATTCGGACTCAGAAAATCAACAGGAGGCAGCATAACCGTTAAGGGAAAAACGATCGCGCACCCATCGGTAGTAAGCTCCATTCAAAATGGTATCGGGCTTATCAGCGAAGACCGCAAGCATACAGGGTTAGTGTTATCTGCATCTGTGCGTAATAACATAACCCTGGCTTCTCTTAAAAAATGGAGCGGCTTGTTTCTCCATCAAAAAAAAGAACGGACGGTAAGTAAAGAGCAGATCAGGAAATTCGCCATCAAAACGCCGTCAGCAGAACAGTTGGTCAATAACCTGAGCGGTGGCAACCAGCAAAAGGTGGTGCTGGCAAAAGTGCTTTTGAATGATCCCGATATCATCTTCTTTGACGAACCCACCAGGGGTATCGACATCGGGGCAAAATCGGAAATCTATAAGATGATCGCGCTGCTGGCAGCGCAGGGTAAATCCATTATCATGATCTCTTCCGAGCTTCCGGAAATACTGGGGCTGAGCGACAGGATACTGGTGGTGCGGGAAGGAAAGATCACCAAAGAGCTGGATGCAGCCGAAGCCAGCCAGGAGAAAATTATGCAGTATGCCATGTTAAACCCAAATGCCGGATGATCAAGCCTTTCACAGACTAAACCAGATAGCTTTACAATGAAACAACCTGTCGCACATATTCTTTCCCGTTACGGTATTTTGTTATCGCTGGTGGTGATATGTATCGTTTTGTCATTTGCCACGCCGAACTTTTTTTCGGCACAAAACCTGCTGATCGTACTGCGGCAGGTATCCATCAACGGTATACTTGCCATTGGCGTCACCTTCGTGATCATCGCCGGAGGTATAGACCTGTCGCTGGGCTCTGTCATTGCATTGACCGGTGTGGTGGCAGCAAGCTTTGCCCACCCCGGTACCTACCCGCTGATCGTGCCGCTGGCGCTGGCGCTCTTAACGGGCATGGCGATCGGCGCCATTAACGGATGGACGATCACGCTCGGCCGGGTAGCGCCCTTCATCGTTACGCTGGGCATGATGACCATCGCGAGAGGATTGGCGCTGGTTTTCAGTAACGGGCGGCCGGTAACCAACCTATCGCCCTCTTTCAACTATATCGGCGGCGGGGATTTTCTGCATATCCCTGTACCGATCCTGTTGTTTATCCTGGTCATCCTCATATCCATCATTATTCTTAATAACACCAGGATGGGCCGGTATATCTATGCTGTCGGCGGCAACGAAACGGCCGCGAAGGCTTCGGGCATCAGGGTGAACCGGGTAAAGCTTTTTGCCTATATCATGTGTAGTATGCTGGCGGCCCTGGCAGGTATTGTTCTGGCATCTCGTATCACAACAGGACAACCGAATGCGGGCATCGCTTATGAGCTGGACGCCATTGCTGCGGTGGTGATCGGCGGCACCAGTCTGCTGGGTGGCAAGGGAAGCATCACCGGCACGGTGATCGGCGTGCTGATCATCGGTGTGATCAACAATGGGCTGGACCTGCTGAATGTGTCTTCTTACTACCAGCAGATCATAAAAGGTATCATCATTATCGGGGCCGCTTTACTGGACCGTAAAAATGCCAGCTGACAACGGGAGTAATTACAGGACTCGGCGTTATGGTGATGAGCACGCTATCTGGAGTATGAGTCCACGTAGCTGTAAGACTCGCCTGGCAAACCAGATACCATTCTCTAGTATCATGTCAAACATGAATTTTCATTTGAGATCTCCCGCAGATTCCGCTGAATTCCGCAGATAATCAAAGCCTTCTGCGCTTATTTGAGAAATCAGCGGGAAATATTACCTGTCGTTTTATCGCTGACATGACACTAGTTTCTCCGGTTGAAAAACTGAGCAATTGAACTATCTGTTAGTGCACTATTAGCGCTATCCTGAATAAGTATAAGCCATTAAGTTTAAAAAATAATTTCTTTATATCAATTTTAATACTGATTTTGAGCCAGAATTTTTAATCCTACCTGTTATTATTTGATTCAATCCGGTTATTCCTGAAAGCAACTCTTTATAAACCCGGCATCAGGCCTGATATTCGGATTTAGCAGCTATTCAGCGGTGCGTACTTATGTTCTGAATAGGTTTTTATCAGATACCTTAAGAAAACAAAAACTAATTTTTTAATACGCCATTAAACTGTATTCACCTATGCACCAGTTGCGCCTGAAAAATATAAGGGTAACCTTATGTATGATCTTTTCTTTTTTTACATTCAATACTGTCACGGCTCAAACGGAAGCAGCAGATACCACGTCTGAAAAGTTACCAATTGATACTACTTACTACTATTACCGTTATGACACAGTGCCCAGGCACATCCCCGTTGAAGTAATATTTACTGCCGATGCCGCTGCTGCAAAGACTCCGGTAGCAACTGCCCCCTTAATGATGCCAATGGCTATTCATAGTCATATCCCAACATCAGTAGAACCGGATCACAATAAAAACATAGGTGAGATACCGATCCAAGAAAACGTATCTGCTACCGGCGGGTTAACTTATAATGTACCCATCCAGTTAATTCCGGGAAGAGCAACATTGCCTGTTTCATTAGGTATTACTTACTCCAGCCATGGCGGCGCCGGTTTCCTGGGCTATGGATGGAGCCTTAGCGGCTTGTCTATGATACAGGAAGTAAGTACCAATATCTATTATAATACTAAAACCGAACCGCTTAAGCTAACTAAAGCCGGGCAATTTGTGCTGGACGGAATGAGACTGATAAAGCTTTCTGAGAATACTACCCAGGTCACCTACCAGTCAGAACAGGGAAATGTAAAAGCTACTGCCTATCTAAATGGTAATATCGTTAAGTATTTCAGTATATCCTACCCCAATGGCAATACCGCTATCTACGGCTATGAAACAAATGCGACACAACGATTATATTATCCGATAACCAGGTTGGAAGATTTGCACGGTAATAGGATACAATATAGCTATTCATTAAGCAATGAACAGTATTATATTTCTAAAATAGAATATGGTGGTACTTCTTCCGTTGCACATTATGCATCGGTAGAGTTCAGCTATACCATTCGAACGGATATTAATACACATTATAGCGCCGGGAGAACCATATTAAATAATTTTCTATTGAGCAGTATTTCCTGCAAATCCTCTGGCACTACACTGCGCACATATTCCTTTACTTATCAGTATGACAATAACACAGCCCTGCTTCAAAAAATCGATTGCAGCGCAGGTGCCAGCAATCTGAATCCTCTGCAATTTTATTATGGTAATGGTCCTACTACTGCACAACTGGTTAAAACCACTACACAATTGACCAATTGGTTTTCGGGTAATCCCAGCGTAGTAAACCTTAAAGTATCAAAGGGAAAGTTTGATTATGGCACGGAGAACGACGGAGTGATCGTGTATCCAAACTTAAACCCATATAGTTACCAGGATTTTCAATATATTAATCTGTTTTCTACAAGTCAAAAAATATTGGTATACCAGGGGTTGGCAGGGAGTTTTTCTTCTCCGAATGAAGTAATTACGGGTACGGGTTTTGTAGACATGTTTTCAGCAAACATAGATGGGAAATATGAAGAAGAAGTTATTAAGATCAATAATTTTAAAAATGGAACCCAGGACCGGGTGGAATTTAAAATATATAAACCCAATTTATATTACGGACTTGCGCTATATGCTACCTACACTTTTGACCTTGGAAATTTAATACGCTTTTCCACCTTCTGGACCCCAACCGTTCATCCAAAATATTTTTATTCGGGTGACTTTAATGGAGATGGAAAAATGGAAATTTTAGCAGTTTCCTGCCATAATGCTTTGGGTAAAAGTGAAAACCCATCTAAGACCTATATTTTTGACCTGGAAGCCGGCATAAAACGACATGAAAGTACTGGACTTAATTTTAAAATTGATTATACTGTAACTAGTGGTGTTAACGATGATCTCCTATTCCCCGTAGATGTAGATGGCGACGGCAAAACGGATATTATCCATATACATGATAACGGAACAGATATTTATACATTCGACATATCAGGTACTACTTATACCAGAAGGCTTGTTGCCAGCAATAGCAATTTAAAAAAAGCAGATGTCAAGTTCAGGCAACTGGCCATTGGAGATCTCAATGCGGATGGATTACCGGACATACTGATCTCTCCCCGGGAGTCCTATTATTATACTAACTATGTTACTGTACCGGTATATGCGCCGCGGTATTGCAGCAACGGTCACCACGGTACCTACAATTATGGCTATTGCAGCACCTGCAATGTGTACATGCCGCAATCTAACTATTGTTATGAATGCTACAGCTACCTCAACAATGGTTCGTGTCCCACGCATGGCACAAGTGTTTCAGTGCCTGTCACAGAATATATCGATAATGGTAATACCTGGTCTATACACTATTGCAAGGGAAATGGTACACTAGAGAAGAAGACCTTTTCATTTAAGAACCTGGAACAAAATGAAAAAATCATGCTGCAGGATGTGAATGGCGATCATTTTACAGATGTTGTCTCTACCAGGGGCAGCACGGTATATACTTATCTGGTAACGAACGGTGATATCAGCACCAGCGTAGCCGCCTCTATCTGGGTGTCAGGTGGGAATTATGTGGTGCCTTCTCATGTTGGAGGAGCCCATTACCACAGCCAGTTGATCAGCCTGAATGGCGGACAGGTAGATAAACTGGCTTTTAGCCGCCACGATGGAAAGCAAAGATTGGTTACAGGCATGGTCAACAGCCTGGGTGTTGTTTCCAAAACAGACTACCGGCTTATAAACGAAGGGATCACCCAGTATGGAAACAGCAGTAACTGGTATACGCAAGGATCAGGCGCTACTTTCCCGTATTTAAACTACCAGGGGCCCATAACTGTAGTGACTGAAAAAGAACAATGGTTAAAAGACGTTCAGACAGGTCATACCCGATACCGGTATGAAAATGCGATAGTGCATTTACAGGGACTCGGCTTAACGGGCTTCGGCAAAGTTCATATCACAAATGAAAAAAAGGGACAAACCCTTACAAAAACATACGATCCGTTGCGGTATGGCATCCTCACTAAAGAGCAATCATCGCAGGCAGTTGTGGACTACGTTCCTTACTTTAGCATTGCCTCTAATAGGATTGCCAAAATATGGGTTACCCAGAAAACCGAAAATGATCTGTTACTGGGTACTATGACTGCTCATACTTACACCTATGATACCTATGGGAACCTGATCAGTGAAGTAAACGATTTTGGTGGTGGATTGAAAACCACTACGACCAACACTATTACCAATACTACCGGTACACCCTATGTGCTGGGCGTTATTAGCTCCAGCTCCGTTCAAACCGACAGAGGGGGTACGTCGGTTACCGTAAAGAATGACTACACCTACAACGCACAATATCGCCTACTTAGCAAGACCACTAAATACAACAACAATACTACTTCCACTGAGGAATGGCTTTATGATGCTTATGGAAATGTAACGCAGGAACGGCAAAAAGCCTACAGCGCCGCTAACTGGCTCACCACGCAGTATCAGTATGGCGCCTCAGGCAGGTTCATGACCAAAAAAATAAACCCGTTTTCACAAGCAACCGATTATGTATTTGCAACCAACGGCACCCTTACCTCGGAAAAGGATTTTAAGAATAACACCACCAGCTATGAATACGACAACTGGCAACGACTTAAAGAGATCACGCATCCGGATGGCACTATTAAAAACATAACGTTGGAATGGCACGCTGCCGGTAGTGAAAGGTTATATACCCAGGTGGAAACTTTTACGGGAAGCGGCCCTGTTAGAGAACACTATGATGGCCTGAACCGGAAAGTAAGAAGCAGTGTGGTCGGCTTTGACGGGACACAGGTTCTTACAGACTACACTTATGATACGCATGGCAGGTTACATAAAACCTCACTGCCGTATAAAAGCGGCACCCCATTATGGGAAACACGCTTATATGACCTACACGACAGGCCCACACAGATAACAGCAGCAACCGGCGCGGTCAGCAGTTTCACCTATAGCAGTAACAGTGTTACCGAAACCAGAAACAATGTCAGTACCACAAAAACTTCGGATGCAACAGGTAAGATTATTTCCGTTACCAATCCCGCCGGTACCATCAGCTACAGCTACCGGCCAGACGGGCAGGTCTCATCCATTACTGCGCCCGGCAGCAGTGTAACCACATTTGCGTATGATGCTTTCGGGCGGCAGACACAGATTACCGATCCAAGTGCCGGTACGGTTATCTACACCTATGATGCCGCGGGTAACCGTAATAGCGTAAAAGATGCCAACAACAAAACGATCAGCTCCACTTTCGATGCCTTTAACCGGCTGACCGGTAAAACGTCCCCTGAGTTTAATACTACTTACTCCTATAATTCGGATGGATGGATAGATGGTGTTACAAATACTAACGGTTCATCTAAAACGTTTACATACGATAACCTGGGAAGGGTTATACAAAGTACCGAAACGGTGGGTAGCGAAAGCTACCCCGTATCTTATACTTATACCAACGGTAAGCTCAGCCAAACCGTACATGCTGCTGTGGGCTATACCATCAACTACCTCTACAATACACACGGGTATTTGTTTAAGCTCACGAATGCAGGCGGAACAGCGCTTAAAACCATTAATAAAATGACAAGCTTTGGTCAGGTGGAAGAAACACTGCTGGGAAATGGGCTGGTACAAACCCATACCTTTAACAGCTACGGATTGCTGACAGGTATAAAAACCATGAATGGCAGCATGGCGGTACAGAATATGACTTATACAGTGGATAACCTGAAAGGCAATATCAGTTCCCGGAAAGATGAAACAAGAAATCTAACTGAAAATTTCACCTATGATGAACTGGATCGCCTGCTGAGTTATGGTACAACGGCTGCTACCCAAACAAATACTTATCACAATGCAACGGGAAACATCACAGGTAAGTCAGATGTAGGCACTTATAAATATACCATCAGCGGAAAGCCTTATGCCATGAGCAGTGTGACAGTAACATCGGGCAATACCATACCTACCCAATTACAGGAGGTGAGCCATACCTCTTTTGCCCGGCCTAACCAGTTGAAGGAAAGCAATTTAATCGCTGATTTTACTTACGACGAAAAGTATGAGCGGGTAAAACAGGAGTTTAAAACCTCCGGCAATCTTACCTGGACCCGTTATTATTTTAACGGCGGGCAATACGAAAAAACCGTACAGGGAAGTAGCGTTAAATCCATCCTTTACCTCGATGGCTCGCCTTATACCGCCACCGTTGCGTTGGAAAGCAATAATGGAACCACACGGCTGCTGTATATCAACCGGGATCACCTGGGTAGCATCACCCACATCACCGATCCAGGCAAGGTACTGCAGGCAGAGTACAGCTACGATGCCTGGGGGCGGATGCGCAACCCGGCAGATCTTACGGTGTACACTTTAGGCGCCGACCCCACCCTGCTGCTGAACCGGGGCTATACCGGGCATGAGCATGCGAAGGATTTTGGACTGGTAAATATGAATGCCAGGTTATATGATCCGCTGGTAGGCAGGATGCTAAGCCCGGATAATTATGTGCAGGCGCCGGAAAACCCGATGAACTTCAACCGGTATTCCTATGCAATGAATAACCCGATGAAGTACACTGATCCGAGTGGTAATTTTTTAACCATCTGGATAGTAGGCTTTGTTAAAGGTGTTTTTAACAAAGAAAACCCCTGGAGAAGAGCAGATACGGAGGTGAGAAATGCCCATAAAATCAATAATGGTTTATTTATTTCAGATCAAACAAAAGATGGTTGGGGAAGATTCAGGGACATTGTTTCCAGATTTACCTGGCAGGGTATTCAAACAGTGGCAGGATTGATTGGAGCACATGCAGCCAACTCATTGGGTACCGTTACAGATGTCGATTACTATAGGGGCGCTACCGTAGTCACGGGGATGAACGACGGTTTAATGTGGGGCGGTGGCGGAAATGGCATTACGCTCGGTAGCTACATTATCGGCGACAGAGATATTGCTGCAGATCCCAATAACGCACTGTTTCAGCATGAATATGGTCATTATTTGCAGAGTCAAAAGTTCGGATTTTCATACTTAACTAAGATAGGAATTCCTAATTTATATAGTAGGGGTAATCATGATTTACATCCAACCGAGCAGGATGCTAACAGCCGGGCGTTTACATACTTTAATAGCAATGACCCAGGTTTTATCTGGTCTTTTAGAGATAACCCTATAAGAGGTTACAATCAGGCGCTACCTTTTGATCATCCCACAAACCAAAGAGTTTTAAACCGTCATCTAATCTCATCCCTTTTTGTCGATTATTTACCTTTCTTTTATGGAAATTGGTCGATGGTTTATTACACATATTTATTTAACAGCAACCAATAAAATTATGATACGACCCCTTCTACTTATTATTATAGTATTCTCAATTGTTACCAGTTGTAACAGGGAGAAGCTACCTGGTTGTTCCTTAAAGGGAATCGTTAACGGATCTGATCCCAGACTGCATATTACCAATTTGTCAGCAGATACGTTGACACTAATATGGGAACTGAACACATCAGATACTACTCTTTATGCATATATGAGTCCTCCCTATTTTGGAGTGGAAAGTTATGTGATTGATCCAGGAGAGCGACAAAAATGGCCACACCGGGATTGTTGGGACTATGCATTTGAAAGGTCGCCAGTAGGTAAGTTGAATTTTTATCTGTTCGATCTGCCCACGCTACGATCCACGAGTTGGGAGGAAATTGTTTCGGAAAAGAAATACCTGAAATTGTATACTTTCACTTTACAGGAAATAAAAGACATAAACTGGCAAATAGTTTACGAACCCTAAGCATACAATATGAAAAAACACATCCTATTAAGTTTTCTTCTTATCATACTTGCTGGCACTACATCCGCTCAAAAGTTTATGCATGGTGTGGGCACAGGTGTTTTTATAAACTCCGGCACAGGTATTCACAATAGCGTTCCTACAATACTCACGTATTCTCCCCGGATCAATATGGTAGATCGGGAGAATTTTTCCGTATCAGTAGGGTTGCCCTTTAGTGTCGGTTTCGGTTCGGACTACAATTTGTATAGTCAAAATGGTTCAACAGAAATTAACAGCGCAACTACTTTTGCCATCAATGTTCCGTTGATATGTAATGTCAACCTGGGAGCAGGCGCCAGTAAATCAAGTACCAAAAGAACCGGCTTTTTTGCAGGCGCTGGTTTTGCTTACCAGTATGGTTCCTACGTGTCCAGGCTTTATAATAACACCACAAGTGAGTATGTAAAATTCAATGCCGATGCATGGGGTCCTGCTGCCAATATCGGGATACGTTTTGCCGTAGGCAGAAAACAAAAAAATATAGAAGCCAGGGTTTCATATATGGGTTCTGTTACGGAGCATAAAATTTCAGCCATTGGCATTGCCGCCCTGTTCAATTTTTAACCCCAAAAACTAATCGTTATGACCAGGTATTTTTTAACCATAATAACAGCGATTTTTTGCCTGTCTGCTTTTGCACAGGAAATACCTGTAGGCAGTTGCGGACTATTGATGACCTATGATGCTGCCGGCAATCGCACCAAAAGAGAATATTATTGCAATAATAGCAGCAACCGTATTGCTGCAGCAGAGTTAGCTAAAGAAGAATATGCCGCTACCGGAGGCTTTGAAGAAATTGAGGCCTTGTATCCTAACCCTACTACCGGTAAGTTCTTCATCACCTTCAGCAAACCCATCGATCAGTCTGTGATACAAATACTGGATGTAAGTGGTAAAGTTATCCAGCAGGTAAAAGGCAGCGGCACCCGGCTGGAATTTGACCTGTCCAATCAGCCTTCAGGTACTTATTTTGTGTTGATAAACACCAACGGGATAGTGATTAACAAAAAGGTGATAAGAACAAAATAAAAGGAGATACGTTATTGTAAAGATGAGAAGGAGCAAGGCAAGCCCGTAACCGAATAGAACTTTGCGTCGGACATTAATTGTAAGGGGCATGGCTGACTATTTTCCGTTCTTTTATGGTAGTCGGCAGTTAGCATACTATCACCATTTTTATAAAACCGGTAGTTATACGAAAACCTGTGTATCTTTTATATTGATTATTCTAGCGATTGGTTTTACGCATACCGGCAAAGTGAATTTCGGGCTGAAAATACAGGTATCAATGTCATTCCGTTAAGATGTTGGTGAAACACCAACATCGGAGGTCGTCGTTCAGCACCGCCGCTTTTATCATGAAGTTCGATAACCGTATATGGGGTTTTTGGAGAAATCCATTTGCAGATGGAGTAGCTCCGCATTTTACAATGCCGATCCAGGAAACTATGCTGATCATCAAAATGAGGATCAATGTAAATTACCTGGCTATTAACCATTAAAAAAAATTATGAGAAAACTGCTGTTATTAATTATGTGTTCGCTGATCTTATCAGCTTCGAAATGTACAAAGGAAGGAGATAATTGCCATCATAACATCGTTTTTAAAAACAACTCCTCAAAAAGCATCATTTTTGCAATTCCAATTTTTGGATTTGGGCAAGCAGTTCCGCCTCCAAATGCAGAAATTAAGTGCCGTTTAGACGGACAAGAAATAAAGCCAGGAGAAACCGGTAAATACAGACCCTATAGAAGATGTATAGAAACCAGTATGGCTGGTAATTATATTGAGGATATTTATATTGTTGACCCCAATGGTTTCAACGATAAAAATATTATGTACGCTTGCGATTCGATAGCGTATAAAAACACTATTTTAATGCGTTATGAAACTACGTTGGAAAATTTAAAGGCAACCAATTTTACAGTTACCTATCCATGAAAAGATTAACGGTAATAATCTGCATTTACTCTTTGTTGGGGGGCATCAAAAAGCAGTGGACAAACTCTACATGGTCTTCAGAAAACCTGAAAGGAGGAGTAGGATCTGTCAACTGCAAGTTTGGCTATTTAACAGCAACCAATAAAATTATGATACGACCCCTTCTACTTATTATTATAGTATTCTCAATTGTTACCAGATGTAACAGGGAGAAGCTACCTGGTTGTTTTATAAGCGGAATTAACGGATATGACCCTAGTGTCATGTCAGCTGATAAAACGACAGCTAATATTCCCGCTGATTTCGCAAATAAGCGCAGAAGGCTTTGATTATCTGCGGAATTCAGCGGAATCTGCGGGAAATCTCAAATGAAAATTCATGTTTGACATGACCCTAGACTGCATATTACCAATTTGTCAGCAGATACGTTGAGACTAACATGGGAAGTTAATAAATCAGACACCAATCTTTATTTGTACATGGGTCCCCCTATTTTACACCTCCCTGCAGCCGGATAATCATACCAATAGCTTAACACGAACTATAGTACCTTTGCGGCCTACCATTCAACAATGAAATACCGGCATATATTTTTTGACCTCGACCATACGCTGTGGGATTTTGAATCAAACGCAAAGTTTACCCTCCGGGAACTGCATGCCACCCTGAAGTTGTCTGAGCTGGGTATCGATGACTTTGAGCTTTTTTTTGCGCGGTACAACGATCATAACGATAAACTATGGGACCGCTACCGGAAAGGGTTTATAAAACGGGATGAGCTACGGCTGAAAAGAATGCGGCTTACCCTGCTGGATTTCAAGGTGGCCAATGAGACACTGGCCAAAACAATGGATACACAGTTCCTGGATATGTTACCTACGCGCACCATCCTGTTCCCCCATACCAAAGAAATTCTCGAACACCTGCAGGCGAAAGGATACCAGCTGCACCTGATCACCAACGGTTTTGAGGTGGTTCAGCACAACAAGCTGAAACACTCGGGCTTAACGGGGTATTTTAAACAGGTCATTACATCCGAGGCCAGCAACAGCCTGAAACCCCATAGGGAGATCTTTGAATATGCCTTTGATAAAACAGGTGCCCGACCGGATACCAGCATCATGATAGGCGATGACATAGAAGCCGACATTAAAGGCGCCCAAAATGCGGGCATCGACCAGGTGTTTGTGAACCACAAAAATCACCCGGGAAAAGTGGATGCCACCCACACGATCTATTCGCTGAAAGAGCTGGAAAATATCTTATAGACTAAAACTCAATCTTATAGCTGATAACAGGAAGCATCATTTTTTCTTTTTCTATTTCAACCTTGCCGGAGCGAAAGTTGTATTCGTATCCATAAAACGATGGAGAGCCCAGCACATTTTTTAGCTGCAGGGCCAATACGCCTGAATATTTTTTACGGTTCCTTCTGTAAGTAATAGTGATATCGAAATAATATGTAGGAGATAACTGCTGTGCAAAAGCCCTGTTTTCATTGTAGTAAACTTTCTCTTCGCTTACACTGCGTTCTATATCAACCGGGCTGTGTCTTTCTCCTCCAACATAATTTATCCTGCCATTAATACCCAGCACATTTCCTTTCCGGGTGATAAATTCCTTTCCTGCAAGAACGTTAATGACGTATTGTTTATTGAATCGTGTATCACGCCATATACCATCGGCTGCTTTATATTTAGAATCAAAAAACGATGCTGTTACCAGGAAATAATAGTTATTACTTAAAAATCGCTCCAGCGTAACATCAATTCCGATATTTCTGCCGCTGCTGTTATTACCCAATGAATCGCTGAATGCCCAGTCCTGTAAAAAATTGATCATCGAGTAAGAGCTGTCCGCAATACCGGGTACTTTTTGCAGCAACTGATAATACGGCTCAACCTTGATACGAACATTTTTTGAAACAAGCCAGTCATACGATACAATAAAATGCTGCGCCTGCGCTTGCTTAAGGTTTTTGTTGGGATAAGAAACCTTTCCGTCATACACACGCTCTAACATATAAATGCGCAGGTCTTCCATTTGGCGGTGCCGTCCGTATCCCAAACCCAGGGTATGCGTGTTGGTTAGCTTGTATTTCAAACCCAGCCTCGGGTCTATGGAAAATTCATTACCCACTTCAAAATAGCCGGCATTGATACCAGGACTTAGCGAAAGCTTTTCATTAAGATCGTACCGCAACTGCAAATAGTATTCCTGGAAACCGCTTTCTCCTTTTGCACGTGTAATATTACGCAATGTACCTGGCTCATTATTGATGGTATTGTTTATATCAAAGTTATAAAACAGGCGGTGATAGTTTATGCCGGATCGCAATGATAACGCAGGATTAAACTTGTGATGTAATAAGATGCTTGCTGTAGCCCTGCCGGATTTATCAGACAATAAAGCGCTGGGCTCCATGCTGAGCTGATCATTCATGCGCTGTATGGTTGCAACGCTGCTTACACGCGAAGCCATAAGGGTTGTATTAAGATAAGTGCTGCGTCCTAACGGCAGCTTATGTGAAATGCCTGCCGCACCGGAATGAAGATTCCAGTCGTCCCTGTAGCGGTCCCAGTCTGTTTCCCACTTTGCAGAATCCGATATTTCTTTTGCCATAAGGTGATCAATCGCGCCTATCCCCCATACAGAGAACGTCCCGGCATTTTTAGTCGGGAAATTCAGCTTGAAAGAAAGATCCTGGTATTTTGGAATAACGGGACTGTTAAACAATCCCAGGCCAGCCAGCAATCCTAATGTAGAGTACCGGTAGTTAAATAAGTATGTTGCGCTTTTGCCTTTAACAAAGGGACCTTCCGACGATACATCAATACCCAGCAAACCAAGCTGCACAGCGCTTTCCCGTTTCTCATTATTGCCATTTCTGAATTTCATATCAAACACACCTGCCAACGCATTGCCATATTCCGCCGGGAAAGCACCTGTATAAAAATCAGAGTTGGCAAGCATCTGGCTGCTGAACACCGTAACAATTCCTCCACCTGCAACATTTCCGCCTGCAAAATGATTGGGATTGGGGATTTCTACTCCTTCCAGCCGCCAAGATACCCCCTTGCGTGCATTCCCCCGGATTACAATAGCATTGTCCTGCAGGTTGCCTGTAGTAACACCGGCAAATGCAGCAACCATCCGTGCAGGATCATCAAGCCCACCGGCGTAACGCCTGGTTTCTTCTACTGAGAAAGAACGGGCGCTTACAGCCGCCATATTATTTTGCACTTTTCCTTTTTGTGTGCCCGACTTGATCACAACTTCACGCAGCATTGAAATAGATTGCCGGAGCCCGATAGAAAGAACCACCTCTTTTCCACTTGTAACAAGCACTTCCGGAATGATAACCGGCTCGTATCCGCTTATGCTTACTGCAAAGGAATACCTTCCCAGGAATACCTTATTGAACCTAAAATTGCCGCTGCTATCAGAAATGCTGCCAGCCAAGGGATCTGTTCCAATGATGCTGATACTTGCCCCCGCAAGGGGTTCCTGTGATTCACCATCAAACACTTTGCCACGCACAACCTGTGTGATCGATTGGGCGTATACAGTGAGTGTGAGAAGGCTTATTGCGGACACTAAAATGATCCTGCCAGGTATTTTTCGGGCAATAAACAGCTTATTCATTTCTTCGTCTTAAAAAATGATAGATATGATTACTAAGAATTATTGGGAAAAACAGGGCCTGTTAATTATAACATTGGCCACTTTACAAAAAACACCAGGAACGATATCCTTATATCGTAACAGCAACACTATATAAAATAGCATACCGCCGTTGCAGGATATCATTAGTTCAGTTTCGGTACGCAGTTACTCTGCTGTTATAATAGGACACCTGTAAATAAGCAAACCCTTATTACACTGAAAAATTTATCGTATACCAACGGCTTGGATCAGTATGTTAGTTTTTATGAGCCATAAGCTCAATCCTGTAGCAGATGCGGCTCATACAAAATTGTTTCGTGGAGCATAAAGTACGACGCCCTTAGGCATACGAAGGAATGCCATAGAAAATGATTTGGAAAAAGCTAAAAACCATTCTAAGTTCAGTTATCTGTTTTGTTACATCAAAATAGAAAGACGACAGAAGAACCGACCTTGCATAAAGATGTCGCGCTAAGACCGCAAAGAAAGAACTGATTAAAAAGGATTGTTTGTGCGGGCTTTGTGCGAAATTATACAGATCATTGTAGATCCATCCTGCTTTTTACACATCACTAAAAAATCTGTATAATGGAATTATCGGGAGCTCTGTTATCTAATGCGCTTCCAGCCAGCTTTTGCCTTCTCCTACTTCCGCCACTACCGGCACATCGTTGGGTAGCGACATGGCTGTTTGCATATTCTCTATGATCAGGGCTTTCAGGGTGGGCACTTCTTCCTTCCATGCATCAAAGATCAGCTCATCGTGCACCTGCAGGATCATCCTGCTTTTCAGCTTCTCCTTCTTCATGGCCTTGTGCACTTTTATCATCGCCAGCTTGATCATATCCGCGGCGCTTCCCTGTATGGGTGAGTTGATGGCATTTCGCTCTGCATATCCCCTTACGGTAAAATTGGAAGAGTTGATATCCCGTAACCAGCGTTTGCGCCCCATCAGCGTTTGCACGTAACCGTGCTCCCGGGCAAAATTGATGCTGCTGTTCATATACTGTGTAATAGCAGCAAACTCCTTTTTGTAGTTTTCTATGATCTCTTTTGCTTCGGTACGGCTGATGCCCAGGTTATCCGCCAGCCCAAAAGCACCCTGTCCGTATATGATGCCGAAGTTCACACTTTTGGCTTTATAACGTTGCTCCTTGGTTACCTCCGCTTCCGCTACATTATATACTTTGGCTGCGGTGGCCGCATGGATATCTTTTCCCAGGCGGAAGGCTTCACACATCTCAGGATCGCCGCTGATGGCTGCTACTATGCGTAATTCGATCTGTGAATAGTCGGCCGATAGCAGGATATGATTATCATCCCGGGGTATAAAGGCCTTCCGGATCTCTCTTCCCCTGGCGGTACGCACGGGAATATTCTGCAGATTGGGGTTATTGCTAGCCAATCTACCGGTGACGGCTACTGCCTGCGCATAAGTTGTGTGCACGCGCCCGGTCCGTGCGTTCACCATCAGCGGTAGCGCATCTATATAAGTTGACTTGAGCTTGGTAAGCTCCCGGTAGGCAAGAATATCTTCTACTATTTTACTTTTATGGGAAAGCTTCAGCAACACATCTTCCCCTGTGCCGTATTGCCCGGTCTTTGTCTTTTTCGCGTTGGGGTCCAGCTTCAGCTTTTCAAACAATACTTCCCCAAGCTGTTTGGGAGATGCCAGGTTGAACCGTACACCTGCCTGCTCGTACACCTTTGCTTCAGCTTCGGCGGCCTCTGCTTCAAGCTGTTTTGAATACTCTGCCAGGAAACCCGTATCTACCTTTACACCCTCAAATTCCATATCGGTCAACACGTTCACCAGTGGGTTTTCCACTTCATAAAATACCCTTTCTACCGATTTTGTCTTCAGTTCCGGTAACAGGCGTTGCTTAAGCTGCAATGTGACATCTGCATCTTCTGCTGCATAATCTTTGATCTTATCCAGCTCCACATCCCGCATATTACCCTGCGATTTTCCTTTTTTACCGATCAGCTCTTCAATAGGCACAGGTTCATAGCCCAGGTATTGAGCACTTAATACATCCATACCTCTCTTGCCATCGGGATCTACCACGTAATGCGCCAGCATGGTATCAAATATTTCACCGGCAATACGGATATCGTACCAGCGCAGAACAAGCATATCAAACTTCAGGTTCTGCCCTATCCAGGTAATATTCTTGTTGTCGAAAACGGGTTTCAGCGTCGCCAGAATCTCCAGTGTCTTTTCTCTTTGCGCTGGACAGGGTATATAGTATGCTTCACCGGGATTCCAGCAAAAGCTCATGCCTACCAGTTCTGTCGCATTGGCATCAATGCCGGTAGTTTCTGTATCAAAGCATATTTCTGTTTGTTGATTAAGGTCGGAGACCAGCTTTTCCAGTGCCGCAGCTTCTGTAACAGCCACGTAGGTATGTGGTGTGTTATGTATGTTCCTGGAAGCGCTGGTGACCACCACTTCTGTTTCAACTACAATTTTAACCGCTTTCTTTGCCGTAGCAGATTCCACCGTATTACCAAACAGGTCGGTTTGCACCACACCGCCGCTCTTATCCGTTGCGTTTCTTGCTGTAATGGAAATCGTTTCTCCCAGCAAACGCTGCGCGATGGTACGGAATTCGAGCTTGGTAAAAATATCCTTCAGCACATCCCTGTTCCAGTCAGACAGCCTGAAGTCCTCTTCATGAAAATCTACCGGCACATCGGTAATAATATTGGCGAGCTTCTTGCTGAGGATGGCATCTTCTTTTCCCTTTCTTACTTTTTCGCCTAAAGCGCCCTTGATATTATCAGCATTTGCCAGCACATTTTCGAGGGTGCCGTATTCTGCCAGCAGCTTTGCCGCCGTTTTTTCCCCTACACCGGCAATACCCGGAATATTATCTACCACATCCCCCATCAGCCCCAGTATATCTACTACCTGGTCTACCGATGCGATATTCCATTTGGCGCAGACCTCTTCCGGGCCCAGTATCTCGGGGTCTCCTCCCTGGTAGCCGGGTTTGTATATTTTTATGGATTCTGTTACCAGCTGA
>Ga0222429_100581_pt1 | contig 21742 bp, 11 predicted proteins | sample 1B50Ametagenome_FD_182475 | JGI IMG/M metagenome (GOLD analysis project Ga0222429, IMG submission 182475) | Enriched microbial communities from leaf-cutter ant dump, University of Wisconsin, Madison, United States - 1B50A (version 2) | ecosystem: Environmental > Terrestrial > Nest > Insects nest...
CCGGTAAAGCATCTTTTTTAAAATATTGTTTGAACAGCAGGGCCAGGTCAACTTTTTTGCTGCTTTCTTTTACAGATTCTGCTACTGTCGCCCCAGGCGGAATAACATTTTGCTGTACGGTATCAATCACCTCCATATTCTTTCTATCGGCAACACCCGGGTTTTTTCCCGGTTTTTGCCAAAATATAGTAAGGAACGTAATCACTGTTACAACCGCAGCACCAATGGCAATCCATTTTTGCATATGAATTACTTTGCCGGGTGCTGCAGGAGGCGGCAGGTTTTCGTTTGTCGCTACTGTGCCGGGTAAACGGTCCATCCCCCGTAACATAAATTCATCCCTCACCGATTGCTCAAAGTCGAGCTGTTTACGCATTTCCGGGTTAGAGTCAAGCTCTTTTTCAAACGCATCCATTTCTGCTTCCTCCATGTCTGCATCGAGGAAGCGGATCATTCTTTCATATTGTTCGGTTGTAATACCCATACCGGAAATTTAGAATACTAACTGTTTTTTTTGTCTATCTCCTCCACCAGCTTCCGCAACCTTTTCATACACCGGTAAATGCGGTTGGTAAGTGAGGACACTTTAATAGCCAAAATGGCTGCGATCTCATCATGTGATTTTCCTTCAATATGCTGCCACTGGATGATCTGCCTGTCTGCAGCATTCATTTTTTCCAAAGCCCGTATAATAAGCTCGTACCTTTTTTCTTTTAGCTCACTTTCCATTTCACCCGTATTGCCTTTTGCTTCATTAGATACAACAAGTTGCAACTGCTTGTTTTTATCGGCCAGCCGCTTTTCTTTTTTCAAATTGCCCAACAGCATATTCCTGCAGTAATGAAACAATACCGTTTTCACACTGGCATTGCTTTGATAGAGCTCACCGCGACTGGCGGATTCTTTTAATTTCAGCACCCCATCCGTAAAAGAATCATTGGCCAAAGATTCAACAAGGTCAACGGGATAATGCCGGTAAGTAATTTTGGCCCATTTTACAAATAAGGAACGGTAGCAGGAATAAAAGCAGGAAACAATGCTTTCGGATATTTCCTGCCGGTTGTTTTTAAACGCAAAGGAAATGGTTTCTATATTTAGCAACTGCTGGCAGGTCGGCTTCATTAGTTATTTGAGTCTGTAAAAATATCCTGTTATTTTCCATTAAATATACATAACATACTGACACCTAATAAAATCCGGCTCTTATTTTGGTCGAGCAGGTATAATAAAGTGATGAAAAAACATTAAATTTTGAGTGCCGGTCACCGGGGTAGCCTAAATCCTATAGCCTTACGACCTGACAGCCATCACCTGCGCCCTGAAATCTGCGACCTGAAACCTGTGACCAACGTCTTGCGACTTGGATCTTTACTACTATATTTGCAGCCGTTCTTTACAAAATCGTTTCCGGGTTGGCAGGGTAATACCTGATAGGAAAAAGGAACTGCGTGCAAATCGCAGGCTGTTGCGCAACTGTAATCCCGCTTTTAGCGGGGAAGCCAGATACTTACCCGGGAACGAAGGCTCATGCTTTCGCAATTTGAAGCAGTCGTCTGGATAAGGGCATTCTCCGGGCAGGTTCCGTACCTGGACGGGGTAATTGCGCCTTCGCCACACTTTTCATTTCCGAAAGCATACACATTCAAAACGTAAAGAGCAATAATTCAATTATTGTTTCAAAAAAAGTTTTATGCGTATGCTAAAAAACAACCTTGGCTATCCCCGCGTGGGCGCCAAAAGAGAATTAAAAAAAGCCTGCGAACAATACTGGGCAGGCAGTATCACGAAGCAACAGCTTTCACTGACAGCAAAGCAATTACAGGAAACCCATTGGAAGATGCAGGCAGATGCAGGTATTGATCTCATCCCCTGCAATGATTTCAGCTTTTACGACCAGGTGCTGGATATGTCGCTGCTGCTGGGCGTTATACCCCAACGGTATGCTCCCGTGGTGACCGATGTAAAAGAAAATACGGAGCTGGACCTGTATTTCGCCATGGCACGCGGTTACCAGAAAAACGGACTGGATATTCCTGCCATGGAAATGACCAAATGGTTTGATACCAATTATCATTACATTGTACCGGAGTTTACCGAAGACCAAGAATTCAAGATACTTTCCACCAAAGTGTTCCAGGAGTTTGAGGCGGCAAAGCAAACGCTGAAAAAAACACCCAAGGCAGTGCTCATAGGACCTGTTACCTACCTGCTGCTGGGTAAGGAAAAAGTGCAGGATACCTCATTCCATCGCATAGACCTTATCAAAAAGCTGGTGCCCGTATATGTGAAGATCATCCGGAAGCTGGAGGAAGAATATGGTGCACAATGGATCCAACTGGACGAGCCCTTCCTGGCACTGGATCTTTCTGAAAAAGAAAAAAAAGCATTTGAATATGCCTATAATGAGATCCGCAGCAAGTGTCCGGATGTAAAGCTGCTGCTCACTACCTACTTTGAAGGATTACGGGATAATGCTTCCCTGGCAGCCAGCTTGCCTATTTGCGCCCTGCACCTGGACCTGGTGCGTGCACCCGGGCAGCTCGACCAGGTATTGCCGCTGTTATCCCCCAGGACCAGTGTATCGCTGGGTGTAATTGACGGCAGGAATATCTGGAAAAATGATTATAAAAAATCCCTGGTGTTCATTGAAAAAGCGGTAAAAGCTTTAGGTCATGAGCGGGTGATGATCGCGCCTTCCTGCTCCCTGTTGCATACGCCGTTTGACCTGGACCTGGAGACTGAAATAGAACCGGAAATTAAAAACTGGATGGCTTTTGCCAAACAGAAGCTGCACGAGGTGAACGATCTGTATGAAATAGTCAATGGTAATGCCGCGGCGCTGGCAGCAAACCAGGAAGCAATTGAAAGCAGGAAGCAATCAGGACGGATACATAAGCCGGAAGTAAAAAAGCGCGTGGCGGCTTTAACAGATGCCGACGATAAAAGGAACAACCCATTTGCGCAGAGACAGGCTGTTCAGTTAAAGAAGTTCAATCTTCCGTTGTTCCCTACCACTACCATCGGTTCCTTCCCACAAACAGATGATATCAGGCAGCTGAGAGCCCGCTGGAAGAAAAAGGAACTGACGGATGCGGAATATGAAGCCGCTTTGGAAAAAGCTACCGTAGATGCCATCCGCTGGCAGGAAGAAGCCGGGCTGGACGTGCTGGTGCACGGAGAGTTTGAGCGTAACGACATGGTGGAATATTTTGGAGAGCAACTGGATGGGTTCCTGTTTACAAAAAACGGCTGGGTACAGAGTTACGGCAGCCGTTGCGTGAAACCGCCTGTCATTTATGGCGACGTAAGCAGACCTGCAGATATGACCGTTCGCTGGAGTGTATTCGCACAAAAGAATACGGATCACCTGATGAAAGGTATGCTGACAGGCCCGGTCACCATCCTGCAATGGTCCTTTGTTCGGGATGATCAGCCCCGTTCTGAAACCACCAACCAGATAGCGCTGGCGATAAGGGACGAAGTAGTGGCGCTGGAAAAAGCCGGTATCCAGGTCATACAAATAGACGAACCCGCCATCCGCGAAGGCCTGCCATTACGCAAAGCAGACAGGGATGCCTACCTGAAATGGGCGGTAAAAGCTTTCCGGATCTCCGCTTCCGGCGTAGCTGATGAAACACAGATCCATACGCATATGTGTTACAGTGAGTTCAACGACATCATTGAGCATATTGCCGCCATGGATGCCGACGTGATCACCATTGAGACCAGCAGGTCGCAGATGGAGCTGCTGGATGCCTTTGTGGATTTCAAATACCCTAACGAGATTGGTCCCGGCGTGTATGACATCCATTCTCCAAGAGTACCGACTACCGGGGAAATGTATGTGTTGCTGGAAAAAGCAGCCAGGCATATCCCGGTACGTAACCTGTGGGTAAACCCGGACTGTGGTTTAAAAACCCGCAAATGGGAAGAGACCAAAAAGGCATTGGAACATATGGTGGAAGCGGCTAAAATGGCAAGGGAGAAAATAGCGGTGCTTTCCTAGCATCATGTCAATTGTCCCGCAGATCTCGCAGATGATCGCAGAAAATATTATGTATCAGCGAAAGTCAGCGCCATCCGTGGGAAATTGTGACAGCATACTTTCCGGTGCCATGGTATAATGGAAGTCCACCGTTCAGCATGGTCGGGCGCACCACTCTGGTAAATAAGCCCTGTATGGGGCCGCACTTTGGTAGAAAAATATATAAATGGTAATGTCAGCCCCATCGGGGCGACATTATCTATCAGCGAAAGTCAGCGGCATCAGCGGAAATTGTTAAACTAAGCTTCCAAATGGGGCAGGCGTAAAGTTTGCTCCATTTTTGCTTATGTTTGGGCCTCAAATAAATACCTTCATGAAGAAGTTACTATTGATGGTTTGTATCGGGTTTTCTGTTTATACACAGGCACAAAAAACAAACCCCAAACCTTTTGCAAAAGAGATCACCGCCCAGGGGCTCAAAGAGCAATTATACATTATAGCGGGACCGGAAATGGAAGGCAGGGGCACAGCCACAGAGGGTGAGCGCAGAGCGGCAGCATATATTCAAAGCCAGTTTGAGAAAGCGGGCTTACAGCCCGGCTTTAACGGATCTTATCAAATGCCTTTCCCGGTATTTGAAGACAGCCTGCTGAAGATCCACCTGGCAGTGAACGGTAAAGATTTTGTTGCAGGGAAAGATTTTTCAGGGAATATAGGCATGCTGAATAATGCATCCTTCAGGTTTTCGGAGGTGGTATTTGCGGGCTTTGGTGTTGTAAATGAAACCCGGGACGACTATAAAGACCTGGATGTAAAAGGAAAGCTGGTGATCGTTTTATCTGCAGCGTTTGGCAGGGATCTCCCTGCAGAAGTAAAAAACAAAATCAACGCTTTCGTTCAGCAGGATGCCGCTGAAAGAAGAGGGGCTGCTGCATTGCTTATCGTAGACAACAAAATAGATCCCGTACCTGCTAAGGGTAACCTGTACGTGAACCCTTACAAGACGGTTTACCGCATTAACACCTTTACGGTTTCTGAAAATGTGGGAAATGTTATTGCCGGTACCACCCTTACCGGTAGCACACCACAGGTGCTGAAAGCAAAAGTGGATATGGATTTTGTAAAGCAGCCCAACGAATTAACCAGTTATAATGTGTTGGGGCTGCTGGAAGGATCAGACCTTAAAGATGAATTTGTTGTGCTGACCGCGCATTATGATCACATGGGCGAAAAAGACGGGAAAATATGGTTCGGCGCAGATGATGATGGTTCAGGTACAGTGGCGGTAATAGAGCTTGCCAAAGCATTTGCGAAGGCTAAAGCAGCCGGCAAGGGACCCAGGAGAAGCATCCTGTTCATGACCGTTAGTGGTGAAGAACGTGGACTGTGGGGTTCCGCCTACTACGGGGAAAACCCGGTATACCCGCTGGATAAAACAACCGTGAATCTCAATATTGACATGATCGGCAGAATAGATCCGGACAGGGCTAAGAAAGACTCCCTGAACTATGTTTATATCGTGGGCGATGACAAATTGAGCTCCGACCTGAAGCCCATTAGTGAGGGCATCAATAAAAAATATACAAAGCTGGGACTGGATTATAAATTCAACGAGCCGAAAGACCCGATGCGCATCTATTACCGCAGCGATCATTACAATTTTGCCAGGCATGGTGTTCCGATCATATTTTATTTCAGCGGTCTGCACCCGGACTATCACCAGCCGACAGATACACCCGATAAGATCAACTATGCCCTGCTGCAGAAAAGGACCCTGCTGGTATTCTATACAGCCTGGGAAATGGCCAATCGTGACGCCATGCTGAAACGTGATATCCCGCTGAACTAATCTCTGAAAGTAATTTTTTATAATGTATGCCACCCAAAGCCGGGTGGCATACATGTTTGTACAGGATGGTTAACCGGAATAATTCGGCTATCTTACGGGTTATCCAATTTTTTTTGATCCATATCTGTAATGATATAGCTGTGCCATGTATAAAGAGATTGCAGACGAAAAGCTGATATTGCTGCTCAAGGAGGATGATCGGGCTGCTTTTGATGAAATATATTCCAGGTATTGGGAGCCGCTCTCCACTTCCGCGATAAAGATCACAGGTTCTTTTGATGACGCCTGTGACATTGTGCAGGATGTTTTTGTAAATATCTGGAAGCATAGAAAAGAACTGACGATCGCGTACCTGAAAGGGTACCTGTTCAGAAGTGTTCGCAATGGCTGCATAAAATATATCCAGCAATCTTCCAGGACCACAGCGTTCATTCAATCTTTCAGCATTTTCTATCGCCACATGCTGCAGGTGCAGCCTGCAAGTCTTCCTGAGGTGAGGGAACTGCAGGCTGTTTTGGAAGCAGCCGTATCGGCCTTGCCTCATAAAATGCAGGAGGTATATATGATGAGCAGGGACCAGAACCTGTCTTACAAAGAGATCGCCATGCGGCTGAACATTGCTGAAGCAACCGTTAAAAAGCAGGTCAGCAATGCGTTGAAACATATCCGAACGGAAGTTAAACGTGCTCAGGTGCTCCTGGTTTTTCTTACGCTGCTGAATCTTTAGATACCGCTCTCACTTTTTTTTATTTTCTGCCTACTACCGGTTGCCGTTTTCCGGATCATATGGTTATAACCTCATTTAAATGAATGAAGAACAAGCCAGGGATATCCTTGAACGATATAAAAACGGTAATTGCACGAGCGAAGAAAAGGAAATAGTGGAGCGGTGGTTGTCATCACTGGAAGGCAAAAGCAATGAATGGACGCCCAAGGAACGCGAACAGTTTCAACAGAAGCTAAGAGCCGGTATTGATAGCCGTATAAACGAGCCGCAGATAAAGAAACCCTTTCGGGGAAAGCTGATCTTCCGGGCGGCTGTGGCGCTGCTTATCGTGACTTTGGGGCTGGTAGCATACTACTTTTCTCCCAGGCAGGCTGAGAATATGCAACCGGCATTAGCCGAAACCGGAACCGTTGTGAACGATATTGAACCGGGTAACAACGGCGCCATCCTTACCCTCGCCAATGGTGAAAAGCTGGTACTGGACAGTACGGGAAACGGAACCCTGGCCGTTCAGTCCAATATAAATATTCTTAACATAGACGGTCAGCTTATATACGAAGGCGATGCTTCAGACGCAGGCGCAACAACCTATAATACTGTTTCCACTCCCCGTGCCAGGCAGTTCAGGCTACAATTATCTGACGGAACGAAAGTCTGGCTCAATGCCGGATCCTACATCAAGTATCCCGTAAAATTCGGTACCGAAGACAGGCGGGTGGAAATTTCCGGGGAAGTGTTCTTTGAGGTAGCCACTGTTTCAAATACAAACGGCAAAAAGATACCCTTTTGGGTAGATATCATAACAGGACAGGCTTCCGGCGGGGTAATAGAAGTAACAGGTACCCAGTTCAATGTAAACGCCTACAGTGACGATATACCGTTAAAGACCACCCTCCTGGAAGGAGGCATCCGGTACAGCAACGGCAATATTTCCCAAACCGTTTTGCCGGGAGAACAGATCCAACTGAGCCAGGAGGGTGCTGTCAGGATCGTAAAGGACGTAAATACGGATGCCGAAGTTGCCTGGAAAAACGGATACTTCACCTATGACAAAACGGATATACAGGTAGTAATGAAGCAATTGGAGCGGTGGTATGATATAGAAATAGAGTATAAAAACGGGAAGATACCGAACGAAAAATATTGGGGAGATATCGAACGGAACTCGACCCTTTCGGAAGTATTGAAAATTCTTGAACTAAGCGGTGTAAAATTTAAAATAGATGGAAAAAAGCTGATCGTTACCGGCAGTTAATAACCGGCTATAAAAATGATAATGGGGTTACAAACAAATCAGGAAGTGTTGGAGCCACTTCCTGAATAAAAGTTTGGGAACCCTAAATAATGCTGATTATTCTTCCCCTTGCGGGGCAGGTATTCTTTAACCCAAACTAAAACAAAGTTATGAATTTAAGCATTTGGAGGCCTCACCCTGAACCGGGGACCTTAAAGTACAAACGGTTGCTTATGCAATTTAAACTGACTGTTATCCTCATCGTTGTTTGCTGCCTGCAGGTAAGCGCGAACGGATTTTCGCAGAATGTGACGCTTTCTGGAACCAACCTATCCTTAAAAAAGGTTTTTTCCGAAATCAAAAGACAAACCGGTTATGCCGTATTTTGTAATTACAAAATACTGGAAACCGCTCAACGGGTAAGTGTAGACGTAAGAAATGAGCCGCTTGAAAAGCTGTTGTCACAAACCCTTCACAGACAACTCCTTGATTACAGTATTATTGGGAAAACAATTGTAGTTGAAAAGCTGAAGCAGGTTCCTGCTTCCGCGGAAGCGGTGGAAGAAAAAGAAAACCTGCCGCCTCCGGTAGAGGTAAAAGGAAGGATAACCGACAGGGATGGCAATCCTTTGCCGGGCGTGTCTGTTACCCTTTCAGGCACTTCCACGGGAACGACATCAGATAATAACGGGCATTTCTCCCTCACCATACCTGAGCTCCGGAATGCAGTACTGGAGATTACCAGCATCGGTTTTGTTTCCCAGAAAGTTACCCTTCAGCAACAAACCGATATAGCCATCGTGATGGAGCCCGATATTTCGGGTATGGATGATATCGTGGTGGTAGGCTATGGTACACAGAAAAAAACGGACCTCACCGGCTCTGTGGCATCAGTAGACGGAAAAGAGGTCGTTAAGTCTTCCGCAACCAATATCACCAATTCGCTTGCAGGACGCCTGCCTGGCATCACGGCAGTGAATGGCAACGGGAAACCGGGAAGCGGCTCCCAGATCACCATCAGGGGAGTGAGCACTTTCGGTGATAACAGCGCGTTGATAGTGGTAGATGGTATCGTAAGGAGCTTTGACCAGATCGATCCCAACGAAATTGAAAGCATTTCTATCCTGAAAGATGCTTCAGCTACCGCCGTATATGGATCCAGGGCTGCAAACGGCGTGATCCTTGTGACGACCAAACGTGGAAAGTCCGGCAAGCCGACCATTTCTTATAACGGTTTCGCCGGTATACAAAATCCCACCATTTATCCAAAGCTGATGAGCGGTCCGGAATACGCGCAAACCAAAAATGTGGCCCGCCAGAATATGGGACTACCTCCTGCTTATACCGATGAGGAAATGCAGGATATTTTACAGGGCAGGGTACAGGAGCAGAACTGGTATGACCTTACCCTGAATAAAAGGGCATTTCAAACCCAGCAAAATATAAGTGTGAATGGAGGAACGGATGCCATCAAATATTTTATGTCAGCCGGGTACATGCACCAGGATGGTCTGTACGATAATCTCAACTACAAAAGGTATACAGTACGGTCAAATGTTGATGCCCGCATCAATAAAAATTTCAACGTATCACTCGATATAGACGCCAGCCGCAGGGACAATAACGGCAGCGGATACTCCCCGGAAGCCATCTTCAGCGATATTATGGCGGCCTATCCATATGACAGGTTATATAACCCTGACGGAACCGTTTACTACACCCGCGAGCAACACCCGGTGGAGGAGATCAAAACAGGATATCAAAAGGGACGATCTGATATTTTTCAGGCAACGATTTCGGCCAGGCATGAGTTGCCTTTTATAGAAGGATTATACCTGCTGGGCCGAGCTTCGTTTGGACAGGATGCCTACACTTCAAAAATTTACCAGGTACCTATTCTCATGAACCGACAGGATGATGACGGCAATACCCTCGAAATTTATCCTTATGGCGGGTGGAACGGTAAAACCGCCCTGACCGAACAATACAGTGATTATAATACAACCACACTGAACCTAAGCTTAAACTATAAGCGGGAATTTGGGGATCATGAAGTAGGGGGTATTGTGCTGGTAGAGCAATTTGATGCAAGGTCAAAAAACTTCAACGGATTCAGGACCAACTTCCCGGCCAACGGGCTCGATGAGCTGTTATATGGCGGACAGGTGCAGAAAGATGCAAACGGCAGTTCCTTCACGGACGGCAGGCGCAGCTTTGTTGGCAGGCTGCAATATGCCTATAAAGACAGGTACCTCCTGGAAGGGTCGTTCCGTTCAGATGGATCTGTGGCCTTTCCAACCAGTAATAAGTACGGAAACTTCCCGGCAATATCCGCAGGATGGAAACTATCGGAAGAATCATTTTTCAGGAATAGTGAAGGGCTCAACTTTGTTGATAACCTGAAGCTCAGGGCATCCTATGGACTGGTAGGAAATGACAGAAATGTTTATTCCGGAAGAGTGCCTACCTTTCAGTATCAGCAGGTATATAACCTGTCTTCCACCATTATATCCGGATCAAACGCTTACGCCAGCATTACCCCCGGTGTGCTTCCCAACCCGAACGTAACCTGGGAGAGTGCCGCTATTGCAAATGTAGGATTGGATGGATCTATGTGGAGCCGGCTTTTTTCTTTCGAGCTGGATTTCTTCTATAAAAGAACGTCCAACATCCTGCTGAGCAGGATACGGTCTGTTCCGGGCACCATCGGGGCACAGCTCCCGGCAGAGAACTATGCCAAAGTGGATAACAAGGGTTTTGAAGTGGCGCTCATCCATCAAAACAATATCAACAGCCTGAACTATTTTGTAAAAGCCAACCTGGGTTTTGCACAAAGTAAAGTGGTGCTGCTGGATGAGCCTGCCAATATTCCGGATTACCTGCTGCAAACAGGAAGACCCCTGAATTTTATCGTCGGGTATAAGGCCCTGGGCTTTTTCCAGTCAGATGAAGAGGTGGCCAATTATTTTCCCCAGTTCAACGGCGGGCAAAAAGCCGGGGATGTGAAATATGCCGACATTAACGGAGATAAGGTGATCGATGCAAACGACCGTACCATCATTTCGATGGATAACAATATTCCCAAGCTGCTGGGCGGACTTTCATTCGGAGGATCCTACAAAGGCTTCGATCTGAATGTGCTTTTCCAGGGAGCTACCCGGATGAAGAAAATGATGTACGGAAGGTCCAGAACCTTCTTTAACGGAGGCTCGCACAATAACTTCCGGGACCTGCTGGATTACTGGACGCCCGAAAACAGGGATGCAAAATATCCGAGGCCCTGGGAAAACCAGCACCCCAACAATTCACAGGAGTCCAGCTTATACCTCAGGGATGCCAGCTATCTGCGCCTGCGCTCCATTGATCTCGGCTATACCTTGCCGAAACATATCAGCAAAAGGGTAGGTGCACAGTTGTTACGGGTATACTTCTCGGGAACCAATATTTTCCTTTTTGATAAAATGAAAATGTTCGATCCGGAAATAGAAAATACAGACGGAGCCTATTATCCGCAGCAACGTACGCTCAACCTGGGTATTAATCTCTCTTTTTAAAACATTGAGGCCATGAAAAAATTGAATCTTAATATATCGTTACTGGTTTTTCTCAGTTTCCTGATTATCTCATGCAATAAAGATTTCCTGGACAGGGAAGCCACTACCTCTATTCCTGAAGAGGCGGTATTTGATGATCCTGCCCTGATACAGCTTTTTGTCAATCGTATGTACGCCGATGTCCCGGCATTTGACCATGACTTATACGACAATATCACCGACGAATCCAGGAATTTCTGGGGCGGGGCGCCGAGGAACGTGGTACAGGGGCAATGGTTTGCAGATAACAATCCCATGGATTACTGGGCATACGACCAGGTAAGGAGAACCAATATGTTTCTTGCAAATGTGGATGAATCAGCCCTGGAAGGAGACGAAAAAACGATCCTTACCGGCCAGGTGAAATTCCTCCGCGCCAAGTTATACTTTGATATGGTAAAAAGGTATGGCGGCGTTCCCATCATTACAACACCCCAAACACTGGAAGACGACCTGTTTGTTGCCCGTTCAAGTACAGATGAAACGTTTTCCTTTATAGTAGATGAGCTGAAAGCGGCTATTGAGCTGTTGCCTGAATCATATGGCGACCGCTCTGTTGATGTAGGCAAAATAAACAAACATTCCGCTAAAGCCTTCCTGGGCAGGGTTCAGCTTTTCTGGGCAAGCGCACTGTATAACCCCACCAACGATGCCAGTCGCTGGCAGGCTGCGGCAGCAACCAACAAAGAGGTGATAGAAAGCAATGTCTATAAGCTGCACCCGGATTTCAGGAGGATCATGCTGGACAAGAACAATGAAGAAGAGGTCTTCAGCGTGCAGTTCCTGAAGACCCTGAGAGAGCATGGCTGGGATTCCTGGGCTATGCCGGACTCACGCTCCAGGCAGGATGCGTCACGCCGTTCTCCCGTCCAGGAGCTGGTAGATGCATTTGAAATGAAAAACGGGAAGGGCATCGCAGATCCTGCTTCGGGATACAACCCTGCTGATCCGTATATTAACAGGGACCCCAGGTTTGACGCAACGCTCATTGTAAACGGCTCCGTATTTGGCTTCCAGGGATTACCGGTATATACATATGTGGGAGGAGACGATGGGATCAACATTCCTTACCAGACCGTAACCGGTTACCTGATGAGAAAAGGCACAGACGAATCGAACCAGGATTATTATGGCGGTGTGGGAAGCGATCAGAACTGGCAGGAATTAAGATATGCCGAAGTATTGTTGAACTATGCTGAGGCGCAAAATGAAGCGCTCGGCAGTCCTGATGCAAGCGTATATAAAGCTGTTGAAGACATTCGCCAAAGGGCAGGATTAGACCCCTATCAACTACCCGCGGGACTTACAAAAGAACAGATGAGGGAAAAAATAAGGCACGAGCGGTATATTGAATTGTCTTTTGAGCAGAAGCGGTATTGGGACCTGAGAAGATGGAAAATTGCTGCAGACGTACTCAATGGAAAACAATTCGGCGCCATGTATATCACAAGAGTGGCTGAAAACAGCTATACATATGAGGTAAAGCCGGTTGACGGCGTTCCCTGTGTTTTTCAGGATAAGATGTATTTTATGCCCATCCCTCAAAGGGAAATGGAAAAAAATCCCAATCTCACGCAAAATGAAGGTTGGTAATATGTAAATTGGGATTGACCATAAAGAACATTGAACGTCATTGCGGGGGAGCAAAGACCAAAGTAATCTTGCGGGCCTGAGCATTTATTGATTGCTTTTCTGCTGCGCTGGCCGGCAATGACGTTCTGGTCAATCCTTCTTTTCCTTTTCCCGGGATCGGGAAAAGCAGATCAAAAAATAATTCCAAACAATTTGCTACATATGTTCCTTAAACAGTACGTTATCAAGCCTGCGTCCATTTTCATATCATTTATGGCACTGCTATCTTCCTGCACGAACGATGAACCGGAGAAGGTTTACGAGCTGAACCCTGAAGCCAACAGCAGCATCGTTATCATCGGGAACACCTTTGCAGAGCGGTTACAGTATTACAACTACTTTGAACCACTACTGTACAAAAGCTTTCCCGATAAGAACCTTACTGTCAGGAACCTGGGCTGGAGTGCAGACGAGATCAATATGCGGTCCCGGCCGCTGAACTTTCCCACGCAGGATGAACTGCTGACCACGTTCAAAGCAGACCTTATACTTGCCTGTTACGGGCTGAATGAGGCATTTAAGGGGCCGGACAGCCTGGATGCTTTTAAAACACAGCTTACCGGTTACCTGCAGCATTTGCAGCAGCAACGATATAACGGTAAAACACAACCGCAGATCATCCTGGTCTCACCGGTAGCCCACGAAGAAATGGGGGGATTTTTACCCGACCCTTCTGCACATAATAAAAATCTTACCTTATACACGAGGGGCATGCAGCAGGTAGCGAAAGAGCTGGGCATTCCGTTCATTGACCTGTATAAAGCTACGCAAAAGCTGCAGCAGGATAAAGAAAAGACCACCATCAATGGCATTCACCTCAACGAAGCCGGGTATAAAGCTGTTAGTGAAGTAATGGCAAAAGCGCTGGCATTACCCGTTTCTGCCTGGCAGGGCAATGACCGGCACCTGCAAAACCTTAAAAAAATAATTGATCAGAAAAACCAGCAATTCTTTTACCTGTACAGGGCGGTCAACAGCGAGTACATCGTAGGCAGGAGAAAGGAGCCCTGGGTGCAGCCGGCCGGCGGGCCCATCTCTTACCCAAAAGAATTCGCAAAGCTGGGAAATATGGTATTGCGCCTGGACAGTATTGTATGGAAACAAAGCGCAGCGGATGATCCGGCAAATTTTGTGCAAAGTCACAACCTGCTGAATGATACGATACAGTTCACGGCATTGGATAAAAGCAATCTTAAAAAGCCTTCCACCGACCTCTTTATATTGCCGGAAGGATTTGAGATCAACCTGTTTGCATCCGAGGTTGATTTTTCACTGACCAACCCCGTTAAGATCACCTTCGACCCCAAAGGCAGGATGTGGGTAGCCGATATGCCGTCCTATCCCCAGTACCTGCCCGGCGCACAGCCCAATGATAAGATACTGGTGCTGGAAGATACCAACGGGGATGGTATTGCAGATAAGGAAACCATTTATGCGGACAGCCTGTATATGCCTACCAGCATGGAGCTGGGTAACGGTGGCGTATACGTGTCACAGCCGCCGAATCTCTGGTTTATGAAAGACACCAATGGAGATGGCAAGGCAGATCAAAAAGAGATCATACTGCACGGGTTTGGTACAGAAGATGTGCACCATACGCTGGATACCCATACCTGGGGACCGGACGGAGCGCTATACTGGCACAGCGGCACCTTCCTGCATTCCCAGGTGGAAACACCCTGGGGCCCGCAGCGCAGCGACTACGGCGCTACCTGGCGTTTTGAACCGCTGACCCAAAAGCTGGAGCCTTATGTCTCTTATCCATATGCCAACCCCTGGGGGCATGTATTCCTTAGGAACGGTACGGAGATCATCAGCGATGTGTCTACCGGCATGAACTATTTCGCACCGCCCCTGACCGTAGCTACAGAATACCCGGTGAAACACACCGGTATGAGGGATTTCCTGACCTCTTCCAGCAAGCCTAAGACCTGTGGTACGGAGATCATTTCCAGCAGGCATTTCCCCGAAGAGCTACAGGGTAACGTGTTATTCAATACATTCGTCGGAACACTCGGTACCAAACAGCATCGCATATACGAAAGCGGTAGCGGCATCGTGGCGCAGGAAATAGCTCCCCTGGTGCAATCAAAAGATCCAAACTTCCGGCCGGTAGACCTGCAATTCGGTCCCGACGGCGCCCTGTACATTGTAGACTGGTATAACCCCATCATCAACCATGGTGAGAGGGCCTTACGGGATCCGCTCCGCGATCATACGCACGGCAGAATATGGCGCATAACCTATAAACACAAAGACAAGCTGGTGCCGGTGGATCTTACAAAACTACCCATTGATAAGCTGCTGGATCAATTAAAAGAATACGAGGACAGGGTGCGCTACAGGACCCGGACCCAGCTGAGGCAAATGGATGCAACTACGGTGTTGCCGGCGGCAGATAAATGGCTGACCTCCCTGGACAAAAAGGACCCTCTTTACGATCAGCACCGCCTGGAAGCGCTTTGGGTATACCAGCAGTTCAATCAACCCAACCCGGCATTGCTGGAGGAATTGTTGAATAGCAGTCATGATCATATCCGGACAGCCGCCACAAGGGTGCTGTTCTTCTGGCGGGATCATATTGAAAGCACGGAGGAAAAGCTGATCGCGCTTTCCAAAGACAGCTCCCTGAAAGTAAGGTTGCAGGCAATTATTTCGCTGAGCCATTTTAAAACAGAGCGATCCGTTACCGCCCTGCTGGATGCTGCCACCTTACAGACTGATTACTACATTGACTATGCGCTGAAAGAATCATTCCGTTACCTGAAGCCTGTCTGGTGGAGCATGTTTAAAAAAGACAATAATTATTTATCGGATCAGCCGGCAAAAGCGGCCTGGCTGCTCGGCTCGCTGGCAGACGAAAAAGAGCTGAAGGTGCCCGGCTTTATTACCGACGACCCGGAATGGCCGAAATACGGCTGGCAGGCACTTACGGATAAGGATTATGATGAACTGAGAGATAACCCTGCTGTGGCATCTTTCCGGAAAACCTGGCTGGCAGCGGCAGAAGCCGCGAAGCAGGATAACCGGACACCTGAAGAAAAAGGAAAAGCACTGATTGCCGGCTCGGATTGTTTTGCCTGCCATAAAGAACATGATAAGCTGGTAGGACCAGCTTATACCGATGTGGCCAAAAAATATACAACAGCCGATATACCAAAGCTGATCAAAAAAATAGTTGAAGGTGGATCGGGTGTATGGGGCGATATCCCTATGACACCCCATCCCGGTATGGAAAAAGCAGATGTGGAAGCCATGATAAAGTATATTCTCTCTATTAAATAAATTTTTGATGCCATTGGGTTGTGCATGAATTTGTGCACGCGGTTCGCCAGTATCTGCGCCAATGACGCATAATATTAAGCAACTGCAAATAAGCCATTTGGAAAGAGTCGCGTGCGGACACGCGACCGGGCGGTCCGCTGCCCCTACACGCGTCCTCACATGCAATTCAGGCGCAGATAGAAAATAATTAGCTTCCCCTGTGGATGGTTGAAGCAGTGACTGGCAGGAAGATAGATGTTTTATGCTTCGGCACGAAGCGGTGCCCGGTAATGGGCGTTAACGCTATTTGTGGGGGAGTGAATTTGCACACAGGGTTTATCAATATATGCGCTGCTAATGATATATAGGGTACGCTTCTGTGGATCGACGATCTATTAAAAGGTACATGGCACCGTGAATATTTGTAGTAGTAGTAATATGGAATAGTCATTATCGCGAGCCGCAGCGCGGCGAAATATTAATTTTTAATTTCGGGGGATCCGAGCCCTGTAACCCATAAATTCAATCCGCATCAAACGGAACGTGTCTCCACGTTCCGGGGCTACAGGCCGCTGGGCTGCATGTCCGCACGCAATCACCGCAGCCGGATACCCGGAATCATTCGCTTTTACAGCCTGTTGGTTCCTATAAGACTTGATGTATCATTGACAACTATCGCCCGCAGCATCTTTGTGCGTGAATTTGTACACGGGGTTTACCAGTGTCTGTGCCGACGACGCATAATATAAGCAACTGTAAATAAGCTATCGGGAAAGTCGCGTGCGGACACGCAACTGAGCAGTGCGTCGCCCCTGCACGTGTCCTCACGTGCCGTTCAGTTGGGTAGCCATTCAGGCGGAACGGTATACTACACGTCACCGTTCAATGATTAAGAAGCTTATAACCAGTCAGCATTGACTGTTATTGGCAAGGCACACAAGACGACAATCAGATGAACCAATGGCGTTTTGGATGCCTGCGTACAGTAACACCTGGATACGTACCAGCTATTTACCTTTGCACTCCTGCTATAAATATTTTCCGGTACTAACGGCTGCTCAGGCTCTTTATTAATACATTTACACCCCAAATGGCAGGCAATGTATAACAATGAACAGACACAGCAGCTGCAGGCGGATACGCTTGAACTCTTGCAGAAGGTTAAGGAAGATAAGTTAACAGCGGAGGAATTGAAGCTCCTGCGGAATGTTTTACGGTTTCATGAATATCGCTATTATGTGATGAGCAGCCCGCTCATTGCGGATGGTGAGTACGATACCTTATATAAAGCCCTGGAAAAGCAGGAACAGCAATCTCCTGACCTGGTGACACCTGACTCTCCTACACAAAGGGTTGCGAAAGGGCTGATAAAGGACTTTCCGAAAGTACAGCACCTGGTACCCATGCTTTCGCTGGATAACTCCTACAATGCAGAGGACCTGTTGGATTTTGACAGGAAAGCCCGTGAGCTGAGCCGCTTACCGGAAGTTGAATATTGTGTGGAACCAAAATTTGATGGCGCCAGCATTTCACTGATCTATGATAACGATATGCTGGTGCGCGGCGCTACACGTGGAGATGGGGTAACCGGCGACGATATCACCATTAATATCCGGCAGATAAAATCAGTGCCGCTGTCAGCAAAGTTTTCAAAATACGGCATCCAACAGATCGAGATCCGTGGGGAGGTATTGATGAACAAAGACAATTTCGCAGCCTATAACGATGCCCAGGAGCAAGCCGGGCTGGAAAGACTGGCCAACCCGAGAAATGCTGCGGCAGGCTCTCTCCGGATAAAAGATCCCAAAGAAGTGAGCCGGAGAAACCTGGAAGCATTCTTATACCATGTAAGCGATGTGACCCTGCTGCCGGAAGGACAATCTGAAAGCCTGCTGACCCATAGCGGTACCCTGGAGATGCTGTGGAACCTGGGATTCCGTAGTCCCGAGAAAGAAAAGAGGGTTTTTAAAGGCATGCAGGATGTCATCAGGTATTGTGAGGAATATGAAGCGAAACGGGACGATCTTCCATACGAGATTGATGGAATGGTAGTAAAAGTAAACCAGCTGGAAGTACAGGAAAAGCTTGGTATGACGTCACATCATCCCCGTTGGGCTATTGCATTTAAATTTAAGGCAAGGCAGGCGACCAGCAAACTCATTGGTATAGAGTACCAGGTAGGCAGAACCGGTGCCATCACACCGGTAGCTAAAATTGACCCCGTAACAGTAGGTGGCGTTACCGTAGGCAGCATCTCTATACACAACGAAGACTATATCAAGGAAAAGGACCTGCAGCTGGGCGATACCATCCTGATCGAGCGCTCCGGAGATGTGATACCCCAGGTTGTAAAGTCATTTCCCGAGTTGCGCAACGGCAGCCAGCACCCGATCACCTTTCCCGTCAACTGCCCGGTATGTGGTCATCCGCTGGTGAAGACCCAGGATGAGGCGGTATGGAGATGCCCCAACAGCAATAACTGTGAAGCACAGATCATAGAACGTATCGTCCATTTTAACAGCAAGGACGCCATGGATATACGTGGATTGGGAGATGCCATAGTAAGAAGACTGTATACGCTGGGGTTATTAAAAGACATACCGGGCATTTACACCCTGTCTTTTGATACCATCAAAACACTGGAAGGATTCGGCGCCAGGAGCGTCGCGAACCTGCAGACCGCCATAGAAGCTTCTAAAAAACAGCCGCTTTACCGTCTTATATATGCGCTTGGTATACGTTTTGTGGGAGAAAATACGTCAAAGGTCCTGGCGAACAGCATCAGCAACCTTTATGAGCTGGGAGACTACAGTGTAGAAAAACTACAGGACCTGGAGGATATTGGTCCGAAAGTTGCCAATAGTATATATCAGTTTTTCCATGTTGATCAGAATATTGAACTACTGAAGAAGCTTGAAGACCTGGGGCTTCAGTTCAACAACGTCAAAAAGGAACGGGCAACGGACGGTAATTTTTCAGGACAAACCTTTCTCTTCACCGGAACACTGAACAAACTGAAAAGAAGTGATGCGGAAGCATTGGTGGAGCAAAACGGCGGCAAGATAGCAGGAAGCGTAAGCAGTAAGCTGAATTACCTGGTAGTAGGCGAAGACGCCGGCTCCAAACTGGAAAAAGCCAAAAAAATAGAAACCGTAAAGATCATCAGTGAAGACGAATTCCTGCAGATGGTTGCCCGGGGAAGCGATACACAATAAAATAATTTTATTTAAACAGTGAAATATTGAATTAATAAAAAAGATTATTTATACATTTATATAACCTAAAAACATCCATATGATAAAGAAGACCCCTAATGAAACCTGGAAACCGTTGCAATTTCCGGGATGGAAGGATCTCCGTAAGAAATATGCCGTATCAAACCAGGGCAGGGTTGCCAGCTATTCAAAAGACATCCTGGAAGACGGACAGCTCCTGAATGGCTCTTTGACTACCGGCTACCGGAGCCTTAATCTTCACCGGCCAGGTAACAAGGGTACGTTGTATATCCACCGTGAAATAGCCCGCGCCTTTTTGAAAAAACCGACACCCAAACACCGTTACGTGATTCATATCAACTTCAACAAGGTGGACAACAGGGCCGATAATCTCAAATGGGCTACCCTGGGCGAAGTAACGGAACACCAGCAAAAAAGCCCCGCAAAGATCGCTTACAAAAAAGTGCAGGCCAACAGGACAACCGGCCTGAAGCTGAAAGCTGCCCAGGTAAGCGCAATCAAAAAAGCCATTACCAATCCCAAAAGAAAGCTTACTTACAAGCAGCTCGCCGAAAAATACAATGTAAGTGAGATGACATTGTACCGGATAAAAAGCGGAGAGAACTGGTCTCATATAAAGTAACGTATCATTTCGTGTAAACAAAGTGTCTTCTGCCTGCATTACAGGAGGGAGGAAACTCGTGCTTTTTTTATTTGTTATACCGGTGCAGGAGGTATCTGCCGCGCCATTCCTGTAGAGTGGTTATCGGCAAAATCCATACAGCTTGGTAAAGCAGTTATGCAGGAATACATCCGTTGGAAACAGGGAGAACATAACGGGTCCGGAGTTTGGACACGCGCAGGAGCAGCGGACCGCCCGGTCGCGTGTCCGCACGCAACTTTCCCAATGGCTTATTTACAGTGGATTATACTATGATAATATTAATAGTTCCTCTTTTACCTGTCATACCGGCGAAAGAGGTACCTGCTCCTCACCATTCCTGAGGGCATCCCCTATAAGGATGACCGCCCGGACTTCTTTTTTGCAAGGCTTACAGGTGTTTCATGCGGTATGCTATTCTTACCAGGCAATACAGATGCTGATAGAAAGCCACCACGATACCTTTGCATAAGGGTTGTACTCCTTCATAGGTGACCACTGCTTCCAGCATGTCCAGCAATTCCATTTTTACATAAGCATACCGGAATGTATTACAGAACTGTTGTACTGCTAATGCAGGCTGTTGCTGCTCTGCCGGTGTCAGGTAAAAAGGACGGTTAGCGATGTCCAGCAGCCTGCTGGTTTCCGGGGATATTGTTTCCCGGTAGGTGTCCATATGGATCATGCACAAGGCTTCAATCAGCTTGTGCAGATGACGAACAAAGTCGAACAGGTCTTCCCGCGCCGTCCCTTCTTCGTAGGCGCCCTGGTCGTTGGATAAGGATACATGGAGCCACAGGTTCAGCTCCTCCCGGAAATCGTCCAGGTGAAAATTTTCGAATATTTGCTGCAGGCAGCGGGATGGTTCGCCTTCTAAGGTATGCAATAAATGCCCGGGTTTGCAGAAACGTTCCCTTGCGGAAACTTCATCATGTGGGGTATCAGCCATAGATCAAGAATTTACCGGCGGGAGAATTGCCTGCGGTCGGTATTGTCGCCGAATCCCTCGAATAAGTTTGCCGGATGGTGTCGTCACCGTCCAAAGGCAGAAAAACCAGAACGATTCACCCTTTGTTCCGTTGTCTTAAATGCCGTAGTTTTAAGAACGAAAATAAAGCAAATCTGGTTTAATTTATTGGTATGTTGCATCAACTGCCGTTCATATGGGAGAACGGAGATTGAAAAAGCAGTACAGTAGGTGCGGAAAGCATACCAGCTTAACGCCTGGCAACCTTTCCACCCGTAAATACACCCCTATTGCCCGATTATTTTTACAAAGCCTGTAACTTGCGGGGTAACCAGGTACAATGAATCAGCGAGCACTTTTTCTACAGCATGTAGCACAAACATCTCCCGCCCCACTGGCGTTGGAAATAGTAAAAGCAGCGGGATCCACTTTGACGGATGCTTATGGCAAGACCTATATTGACCTGATCGCAGGCATCAGCGTATGCAATATAGGGCACCGACACCCGAAAGTGGTAGAAGCCATAAAACAGCAGGCAGACCAGTATCTGCACCTGCTGGTATATGGAGAACTGGTGCAGACGCCGCAGGTAGCTTATGCACATCTGCTTACGCA
>Ga0222429_100585_pt1 | contig 21553 bp, 25 predicted proteins | sample 1B50Ametagenome_FD_182475 | JGI IMG/M metagenome (GOLD analysis project Ga0222429, IMG submission 182475) | Enriched microbial communities from leaf-cutter ant dump, University of Wisconsin, Madison, United States - 1B50A (version 2) | ecosystem: Environmental > Terrestrial > Nest > Insects nest...
TGCTGCCTGTGAAAGTAAAAAGGGTGGGACAACTGCCGATAAACGACCCAATATCGTGTTCATCTTTTCAGACGATCATGCCTACCAGTCCATCAGCGCTTATGGCAGTAAGCTGGCAAATACGCCCAATATCGACCGCATTGCCCAGGAAGGCGCTTTATTTAGAAATACATTTATCACCAACTCCATCTGCGGCCCCAGCCGGGCAATACTGCTCACGGGTAAATACAGCCATATCAACGGCTATACCGTTAATGAGCGGAAGTTCGATGCCACGCAGGATGTTTTCCCCGAGCTGCTGCAGCAAAGCGGATACCAGACAGCCTGGGTAGGAAAGCTGCACCTGGGTGCGGTTCCCAAGGGACTGGATTACTGGAACCTCTTACCCGGCCAGGGACATTATTTTAATCCTGATTTCATCAATACGCAATACGATACCACCCGGCACAAGGGATATGTCACCGATCTCATCACCGATTTTTCTGTGGACTGGCTGAACAAACGGGATACCACAAAACCATTTTTCCTGGTCGTAGGGCAAAAGGCAACCCACCGCGAATGGCAACCGGCACTGGAAGACCTGGGTGCGTACGATTCTGTAACTTTCCCCATACCGGAAACATTTTATGATGATTACAAAGGCCGGGAAGCGGCAGCCAAACAGGATATGACGATCGAAAAAACCATGCGCCTGCGGGAAGACCTGAAAGTAGACGTGGATTGGGGCGGCTTTACTGCCGATTTTGAAGACAGGAAAAAAGAGCTGATAAAACAAAGATTTGGCAACAACACCCCTACACCTGAACAGGAAAAGCAGGTAGAGAACTACCTCCGCAATGGTATGTTTACCCGCATGGACGACGAGCAGAAGAAAGTGGCTGCTGCATATTATGCAGGCATCAGCAAGGAGTTCAAGGATAAAAAGCTTTCAGGGAAGGCGCTGACCGAATGGAAATACCAGCGTTACCTGAAAGATTACCTGGCAACCGCCAATTCACTGGACAGGAATATCGGCAGGATACTGCAATACCTGGATGATCATAATTTGTCAGAGAATACCATCGTAATATATGCTTCCGACCAGGGCTTTTATATGGGCGAACATGGATGGTTCGACAAACGCTTTATATATGAGCAATCGCTCCGTACTGCTTTTGTATTCCGTTACCCGGGCGTGGTAAAGCCAGGAACGGTAGTGGATGATTTTGCCATCGGTCAGGACTGGTCGGCTACCCTGCTGGATGCAGCAGGCATTACAGTGCCGGCGGATATACAGGGCACGTCCTTACTGCCGGTGCTGAAAGGAGAGAAGGTAGATTGGCGTAAGAGCATCTACTACCATTATTATGAGTTTCCGGAGCCGCATCATGTGTATCCTCATTTTGGTATCCGCAACAGCCGGTATAAGCTGGTGAAATTTTATGGTGGTGTGGAAAGCTGGGAATTATACGACCTGAAAACGGACCCCGGCGAAGTGAATAATATCTATGAAGCAAAAAAGGATGACCAGTTGGTTACAGACCTGAAAGCTGATCTGAAGGCGTTGATCAACCAATACCAGGATACTGCTGCATTGCGTATTTCCGGTTTGTAAATTGAACGGATGATTTATTTATATAAATAAAAATGAAAGCAGGACTTTTTTTTATATCGGGCTGTCTTTTGCTGTTATCTGCCTGTAACAGTTCACAGGAAAAGGGCAGGTCGTCCTCTGCGGCTACAGGTTCAGCGGCGGATACAACTGCCATAAGGTCCTGCTGCAAGCCGGCATCGCGGTCCGGTGCCATTACACGCAGTATCCGTTTGGAGAAGGATACAATCAGGTGAATTTCCATGTCTTTCCGATGCATGCGCTGCGGGCGGATAAGGAGAATGTTCATTACCCGCACGTTATTTCGATAAACCCGATGAAGGAGGGGGGAAGAGAAATCTTTCAAATGTGTGCAGTAGTTCATTTACCAAAGAATCGTTTATGATCGTGAGGCTCCTCCCTGCGGTCGGAATGGTGGTCGAGGGGGTACGTCATTCCTTGCGAGGGAAAAATCCCATTGTGTGGGAAAGCAATTCTGTTCATCACAGTCGTTAGACCTCTCTTCCGAATATTCTGAATCACTTTGTTCCATTCGGGGTGACGATGGAGGAATGGTCGAAATGATGGTGCTAATTCTTCAGCGAAGCCATATCAATTACGAAACGATACTTCACATCACCTTTTAACATACGTTCATAGGCAGTATTAATGTCCTGTATCCTGATAAGTTCGATGGTTGAAGTAATATTATGGCTACCGCAGAAGTCTAACATTTCCTGTGTTTCCGCAATACCGCCGATCATAGAGCCTGAAAAACTTTTGCGGGAGGGGATCAGGCTGAATGGCTCTACAGGCAGCGGTTCCGCCGGCGCTCCTACCAGTGTCAGTTGTCCGTCTCTTTTCAATAATTTCAGGTAGGCATTGATGTTATGTTGTGCAGATACGCAATCTAAAATGAAATGTAAGGTGCCTGCATTGTTTTTCATCTGTTCATCATCGGTAGAAAGGATCACTTTGTCAGCGCCCAAACTTATTGCATCTGCTGTTTTTGAGGCAGATGTTGTGATCACCACAACATAGGCTCCCATTGCCTTTGCCAGCTTAACGCCCATATGCCCTAAACCGCCTATGCCCACAATACCTACTTTTTTTCCGGGGCCAACATTCCAGTGCCGTAACGGAGAATAGGTGGTAATACCCGCACACAATAAAGGTGCTGCTGCTGCCGGGTCAAGGTTTTCCGGTACGCGCAAAACAAAATCCTCATCCACCACAACCCGTTCTGAATAACCGCCAAAAGTTTGTATCCCTAAATGTTTGTCAGGCGAATTGTATGTACCGGTCATCCCGTTTTCACAGTAATTTTCCAGTCCCTCTTTACAGCTTTCACACACCCTGCAACTATCTACCATACAACCAACGGCTGCCAGCTCGCCTGCTTTAAATTTGGTAACGCCGTTACCCACTTTTGTAATGCGCCCTACGATTTCGTGTCCGGGCACATTCGGGTAAATGGTTCCCGGCCATTCATTACGTGCAGTATGAATATCGGAATGGCAAACACCGCAATACAAAATATCAATCTCCACATCTTTGGCAGTCACTTCCCTGCGTTTGATGTTTATTTGCTTTAAATCTGCTTCGGGCGCTTCTGTTCCAAATGCTTTTATTGAAAATGTATGCATAACTGGTCAAATTTGTTTTTAGTATTCGGCTTTATTCCTTTGCAAAAGTAAGGGTTACATTGCCTGTGCCCAAGGCTGCTGCCAAGGCCTGTGTATCATCTATGCGACCCAATTTTGTGTAATTGTAAGATGTTGAAAACGTTTTATAGAACAGTACCAAAGTGCGCGAGCCGTACAACATTAAATCTCCGTTTTGTATGGTGCCGGGGTTGGAGGCTTTTGCCGGAAGATTTTTGGACAGGTCATAGTATTTCTCATTGCCGTTCAGTTCAACCATAGTGATTGTCAAGGGTAACATTTCCTTAAATTCCTTTGCAGCAGTATTGCCGGCAAGTGTTGCTGTAAAGACTTGTGCATTGACCCTTATTTTTATTTTGCCGTTTTCCATATTATTCTCTCCATTGTTTTCTGTATTTACAATAGCATCGCTTTTGTTGCAAGATGTGGCACTACCTATCATGAATACCCAAAGCATCATTGATAAAATTGAACATTTCATTTCTCTTATTTTAAATGCTCTTTAAAGAATAGTTCCAATTTATCAAATGGGATCAGATCGGTCCTGTCATACAGATCAATATGCCTTGCATTGGGAACAACCAACAATTCTTTAGGTTCAGCAGCCTTTTTATATGCATCTTCACTGAAATACTGCGAAAATGCATTTTCCCCGACAAGAAATAAAACCGGACGGGGAGAGATCGTGTTGAGGTAATTTAGTAAGGGAAAATTGAAAAAAGACATATCACTTGTAACAGTGAATGCACCGGTAGCATTCGGATGATGCCCCCGTTTCATACCGTAGTACTCAAAGAACTCTCCGGATATGGGATCAAGACCCTCCGGGATTTTATCTACCGGAACGGATGGAAACGGAGACCCCAACTTTGGAGAGCCGCTGTCAACATCTTTCCAACGTTGTTCGGCAAACAGGTCAAGGCGCTTGCTTCGCTGTTCTTCTGTCATGGCATCCTTTCTTCCGCTACGTTTTGAACGGCTGATATCATACATGCTTGCAGTTGCAATTGCTTTTATTCTCCTGTCTGTCTGGGCTGCATTAAGCGCAAAGCCGCCACTTCCACAGATACCTATTGCACCCACTTTTGACCTGTCAACAAACGGTTGTGTTCCTAAAAAGTCTACCCCGGCACTAAAGTCCTCCGTAAATATATCAGGAGATGACACCCTTCTTGGCGCTCCGCCGCTTTCTCCGTTGTAAGATGCATCAAATGCTATTGCTACAAATCCACGTTCAGCCATATTTTGAGCGTATACCCCTGGTCCCTGTTCTTTCACTCCACCGTAGGGGCCGCCAATCACGATGGCGGCATGCTTTTGGGATTTATCTAAATTATCTGGAATATACAAATCTGCTGAAAGTGTAATGCCAAACCTGTTTTTATAAGTTACAGATTGTCTCGTAACCTTGTCGCTTAGTTCAAAAGTGTAGTATTTTTTTGGCTGATTTTCTTGTTCACTTGTTTGAGCATGGACTTTCCCTAACAACATGAAGGTTGCGATTGATAGGAATGATAAGAATGATAAGAATGAATGTTTCATATCTCTTATTTCATACTTTCTTTAAAGAATGCTTCCAGCTTACCAAAAGGAATTACATCTACCTTGTCGTATAAGTCCACGTGTACGGCACCTGGAATGATAAATAACGCTTTCGGTTCGGAAGCTGTCTTGTAAGCGTCTTCACTGAAATAACGGGAATGTGCTTTTTCACCCGCAATTAACAGCATGGGTCTTGGTGAAATTTCCTTGAGGTGGGTCAGGAGGGGAGCGTTCATGAACGGCAATACATTCGTTATCGTCCATGAACCGTTTGAGTTTAAAGAACGTTCATGATAACCCCGGCTTGTTTTATAATAATCAGCATATTCTTTTACAAACTGTGGTGCATCCTCTCCGATGCCCTCCAGTGACCTTGGCCCCATTTCAGGTGTACCATTTCCGGCATCTTTCCAACGTTGTTCACCCAGCTGATTCAACTGTTGCGCACGCTGCTCCGGCGTGGTAGCATTAAAGTAACCATCAGTATTCACCCGGCACATATCATACATGCTTGTTGTGGCGACGGCTTTCACACGTTTGTCAATGGCAGTAGCGTTCAGGGCAAACCCTCCGAAACCGCAAATGCCGATGATGCCTATTTTGTTACGGTCAATATTTTTTTGAATGCCGAGAAAATCTATAGCCGCACTGAAATCTTCGGTGTTGATATCAGGTGAGGCTACATGCCGGGGCTCTCCTCCGCTTTCACCTGTGTAGGACGGGTCAAAAGCCAGTGCGGCAAACCCGCGTTCCGCCATTTGGTTGGCATACAACCCGGATGATTGCTCCTTTACGGCGCCGAAAGGCCCGCTGAGGGCAAGTGCAGGCAAAGGTGCATTGCCATGATCTTTCGGAAGATATAAGTCACCTGTGAGCGTAATGCCGAAACGGTTTTTGAAGGTTACTTTTTCACGGGTAACCTTTTCGCTTAACTGAAAAGTGTATTGTTCTGTACTATCTGCATTGTTCGTATTATCTGAATGTTGATTGTGTGACTGCTTTTTTTGCGTGCATGCCTGCCCTAACAGCATTAAGCATGCAACTGCAACAACGGTTATCTTTTTCATCTTTGATTATTATTTTATTAATTCAAACATTACATTATTGAGCGTACCGGGAACATTAAAGGCATCAATCCCATCGGTTATTCTTCCTATCCTGATGAGGTCGCGGGAACCCGAATAACTGCCATAAAAAACAGCAATATTACCCCAGGGTGCATACACGTTAATATCCCCGGTCTCCGGGTCGCTTACGATTTTACGTTCGACAGTGGATAATTTTTGCGGAGGATAGAAAATTTTCTCCTTCCCGGCGAAATCTTCCATTTTCACCGTTAAGGGAAGCTGGGCAATAAAGTCCTTCGTTGCAGGATTATCATACAGAATTGCCGTAGCCTTTTTGTCTCCTATGGTTATTTTTAGCTTCATCGTATCTGTTGTTGAAACCTGTCTGCCGGTAGACAAGGCATTGTTTTTATCTCGGGGTATGTTCATGTCATTATCGCCTTTACAGGCTTGTACCTGCGAAACGGCGAGTATGATTGTCAGTAAATGCAATAGTTTTTTCATATTATTCAATGTCTTTAATAATTTTTGCGGGAATGCCGCCCACGATTGTATTAGCAGGAACATCTTTAGAAACGACTGCCCCGGCTGCTACGATGGCATTTTCGCCGATAGTTACGCCGGGGAGTATAGTGGCACCGGCGCCGATCCAGGCGTTCTTTTTAATGTGGATATGCCCTACTGTTAGTGAGTGCCTGTTGTGGGGAGATAGGGGGTGCCCCTCCGACAATAGGCTGACTTTCGGCGCTATCAGCACATTGTCTTCAATGGTAATGCCTCCCAGGTCCAGGAAAGTGCAGTCAAAATTGATGAATACATTTTTCCCTATCCTGGTGTGCTTGCCGTAATTGATATAGAGCGGCGTAAATACGGCAACGCTTTCATCTATTTCGGTACCCGTGATCCGGCTCAATAAACTCCTTATTTCAGCCGGATCTGCGGAATTGTTCATCTGAACGAGCCATTTTTTGGTGGCATACGAAGCATCCCTCATTCTATAGGCTTGCGGATCACCGGATGGAATGGTTTCTCCGTTTCGCAATCGTTCGAAAATATCTGCTGCTGTTGCTGCTGTTTGCATGACTGTACTTCAATTTATTATGCAAAATTAAAAAGCAGGCGCTTCGGCAACTTTGCTGCAGGGCTCAAATTATTTTGCTGTGAGGCTCAATTGCATTAATTGGTGATTTATTATAGTGCCGGTATTGTCCGGCGCTAATGACGTTTTGGTTTTAGAGCAGCACTGCAACTGTTGATTTACTGTTTACCACATGTTATTACAGTCAAAGTCTGCCCGAAAATACTTGCTTTAGTCAAGTATTTAATATAAGTTTGCACAATGAAAAAAATGATCAGCTCCGTTCGTGACTTTAACAGGTTTTACGTTAACCTTATCGGGGTAATGAAAAACCATATTTTGGATTTGAATTATTCACTGACTGAATCACGGATCATTTTTGAAATAGACAACAATAAGCAGATCACAGCCCGGGAGATCACAGCAATGCTTTCACTGGATGAAGGCTATGTAAGCAGGATAGTTAAAAAATTAATGAAAGATAAGGTCATTCACAGGAAGCAGTCTTTGCGGGACAAACGCACTTATTTTTTAGCCCTGACGGAAAAAGGGAAGAAAGTGGCAAACCTTATCAATATAAGGTCAGATGATCAAATAGAGCAACTGCTCGCTGATCTAAATGAAAAGCAAAGAACAAGGGTTGTTACATTAATGACTGAACTAAAGCACATTTTAAATCATAAATCCTGTGAATAATATAAAATACACGCTTGCCGGATCATTCTCTGAATTTGAGGAAGGCAAAAAATTATTTAAAATGTATGCTGAAGCATTGCCCTTTGCCCTGGATTTCCAGGGATTTGAAAAAGAGCTGGAACTGATACATGAAAAATATGCATACCCGGGCGGGGCTCTGATATTGTGCTTCCTCGATGAAAAGCCTATAGGATGCGTTGGGGTAAGAAAAATTTCAGATGGTATAGCCGAATTGAAACGGCTGTATGTGGAACCTGAATTCCGTTCGCTGAAAATCGGAGGAAAACTGATGGATATGGCGCTTGCAGAAGCAAAAAAACTGGGCTATGGTCTTATTCGTCTGGATACCGTTGCTGAAATGGAGGCGGCAATTGGTCTGTATAAGAAATTTGGGTTTTATGAAATTGAAGCCTATTGCTACAACCCGATTGAAACGGCTATCTATATGGAAAAGAAGTTATGATTTTACACTTCCGTAGGAGAAATACCGTATTGCTGTTTGAAAGCGGTGGAGAAATGCGAGGGGTTTCTGAATCCTACTTCTATATATACGTCCTGCACTTTTTTCCTTTCTTCTTTAAGCTTTATGTATGCGGTTTCCAGCCGTTTTTTTATCAGCCATTTTTGTGGTGTAAGGCTGCTGATCTTTTTAAAATCTCTTTTAAACGTTGCCAGGCTGCGACCTGTATATGATGCAATTTGTGCCATGGTCAGGTCGTCCATATAGTTATCATTGAGGAACTCCAGGATATCAACTTTCCAGGGTTCGGTAAAGTCGAATAATATCGGGAAGAAGATGTCTGAGCTGGCTAACAAGGCATAAATTCCTTCTTGTAATTTTAGCTGGGTTACACCCTCTGTTGGTTTTATATTATCATCAAAGTAAGGCGTAAGCGATTGGAATAAGCTTGTTATATCTGCACGTTGCCCGATTTTAAATACGTTTTCTTCTGAAAGCTTTACTTTTTTCGGTACATCGCTTTCCTTTAACCGGCTATAAAATTCCCGCAAAAGATTTCTGTTGAAAGTAAGTGAAATGCCTTTGTACAGCTCATCACCTTTACTGTTCTTATACATTGTCAGCCGGTGATTTCTCCTGATAAAGGCACATTCGCCGGCTTTTATGGTTATCCGTTCCTTCCTGTCTTCAATTACCTGCTCGCCTGAATACAGGTACAACAAAACATGTTCAGGCGTTGCGTGAATGCACTTTTCACTGTAATCTGAAAAGCACGAAAGAAATATGCCTGAATAGTTTATTGTTCTTAATTTTTCCGGCTGTTCCATTGTTGTAATCTGCTGTTTATGCTGCAAAACTAGTCATTGATCCATTCATTCCTTTGCCGTAAGGCTCATTTAATCTTGCTGACAGGCTCAAACGTCTTTACTTAATGACTCAGTAAGGTTTCCGGACCTTCCAAAGGTTCGGAAACCTGTTCACAAATGGATACAGCAATGATTTTATTCAATAAAAATATCTCCGCATTACATTACTTTTCTGAATCCGGGCCTGGGTAGGCGTTTATCTTCAGGTCTTTAAAATAACCCTCTGTACCTATATCCACCCACAGCGCAATTGATCCGCTTTTAACAGCTTCTTTCATCTCGTTCACAATAAACGAGGGATGCTTTTGGCCATTGATATAAAGCCTTGCTATGTGGTCATTAATTTCTAACCGCAAAGTGATCCATTCGTCCAGGCCTATATCAGCATAGGTTTCATACATTTCGGGGAACTCTTTCCGTAGCCTGTCGAATTTATAACCAGGATAGGAAAAGTACTGAACCGTATGGTTCCGGCGGAATTGATTTTCGTCCCTGCCATTGGCTGGACGAAGATATATGGATTGAAACCTGGCATTGCTGTCATCAATCCTGAATGCAATGCCTATAAACCCACGGGCAAAACCGGGAGCGGTTTCCTGTAAACGGCTCAATACCTTCACTTCAATAAAACCGTTTTCAAAGTCTGAACCTTTCAACCTGGCATAAGTGGGTTCGTCCACAGTAGACACCATGTTGTTTTTGTCAAAAGGTAATGCGGTTAAATCTCTTTCTATTTTCAGCACTTCCTGTCCCTTCAGTTTTACAACTGATGCCTTTACATTGTTTAGTTCAAATTCTTTCCCTTCAAATTTTACGGGTTGGGCAATTGCCGTATTCAGGAAAGCGATTGCTGTAAGGGCCAAACCTGTCATTGTTCTCCATTTCATAATATGCTTGCTTTAAAGATTAATAAAGTATTATTTCTCTTTTATTGAATAATAACTTTAACAATACAAAGTTGCATAGGAGTGTAGCCTTGCTCCAATAAACTACATCAGGAAATAGTATTGACCTGGTTTAAGACTTTGGCTTTGCCCTGCGATTCCGGAGCCTGCTAAGGAACTCCGGTGTGATGCCTAAAAAGGAAGCGATTTGTGTTTGTGGCAGGCGGCTGGATAAATGCGGATACATTTCCATAAAGGAATTAAACCGTTCTTCTGCCGTTGAGCTGATCGTTTGCAGCAAACGGTTTTGAAGCGTTACATAGCTGTTCTCTATAAGTACCCTGAAAATACGATTGAACCTGGTAGCTTGCGTATACAGTACAATAAGATTGTCGTAGCTGATTTGCAGCACCGTTGTATCTTCAAGGGCATCTATATTTAATTGTGAAGGTTTTCTTTTGTGAAAGCTGCCTATATCAATCATCCACCAGTTTTCAGCAGCGAACTGGATGATATGTGTATTGCCCCTGTCATCTGTTTTGTACATACGCAGGCAGCCTTTTATAACGAAATTGAACTGGTTGCACACATCTCCCTCCTGGAGAACGTATTGTCGTTTTCTGTACGATCTTGGCTTGAAATACTCCCCAACCAACCTGATCTCTTCTTCGCTTAACAGGATCAGCTTATTAAAATAATCAATCAGGGGTTGTGTTGACGATAGCACTGTTTAATTAATATATTGTTGTACTGTTACAAACCTACGCAAAAAAATATCCACTTATATACAACACTACCTGTCCAACCCTTTTTCTTTCAACCACTTGCTCATCAGGTCCGCCACTTCTGTGTTATTTAAATCTGAAAACGGGAAATGTGTATTGCCTTTAAGCCCTGCCTCAGGCAGGTGTATCACGGTTACATCACCGCCATGCCTGTTTACCGCATCTCTCCATAGCCTTGCCATTTCCAAACGTGCCCGCCATCCATCTGCACCAGGGTTGTCGGAGGGTATTTCCGGGATATTATCTCCATAATAAATCACGATGGGAATTTTGGTAAGCATCATAAAGTCTTTCATGGACACACTTGTTGCTTCAAGCGCGCCGGCCGAGCTTGCTATGGGTGCAGGTGTTTCGCCTTCGGGAAATACAAAACCACTACCGGGCTCGTAAGAAACGATTGCTTTTATATTTTGGTTTTTAATAGCGGTAAGCCAACCCATTCCCCCGGAATGTGAATGCGTAACAAGAATACCGGGGCCGATCTTATCGAACAACGCAGCAACTGCATTGGTATTTACATCGTAATCAATAGGGCCTATACTGGGCGTCATGGAACGGAAATACTGGTTCAGCGTTTCCGGGTCTTTTGAAAATTGCACACCGGGAAAATAGTTTGGCCAGATACCCACCCGGAATGTTCCAAACCAGTTTTGTTCATCAGGAATGGCTTCAATAGTGGCATTGGCTGTACTTCTGCCTGCATTGCCCCGCCGTGGCTGATCTAATACATAAACGCTGAAACGCCTGCGCAAAAATATATTCTGATACCCTTCGCGGCCATCCGGCGTTGTTTCCCATGTTTTGGAGAATTGCCCGATGCCATGCCACATCACCAACGGGTATTTACGGGCTTTGGCAGGGATTTGGTAAAATACATAAGCATGGTCGCCATGAAATGTTTGTCCCTCAGGCGTGCGTTTAACCGGGTCGTATTTTCCCGGGTTAGTGATCACCGTGCCGCCAACAGCAAAGCTGCCTTGTTCTTCGATCATCAAAGGGCTTTGCTTGCTGTTTTTTTGTGCGGAAAGGGACGAACTTATTGCCAGAAAAAGGCATGCTAATATTCTTTTCTTCATTTTCTTATTTATTTGTTGGATACCCGGTAGTATAACGCTCACCAACAATTTTCAGCGCTGACAGATCTGCTGTGAGCTTTTTCAATTCTTCTGTAGTAAACTGGTAATCTGCCGACCACATATTCTCCTGCAGGTGCGCCAGCTTGGTAGTGCCGGGAACAGGAACGATAAACGGCTTTTGTGCCAGCAACCAGGCTAAGGCCACCTGCGCCACGGTCAGACCGCGGTGATCGCCAAAGGCTTTTAAAATATCTATTACCGGCCAGTTGGCAATAATGTTTTCCGGATTGTAGCGTGGTAAGGTTGTTCTGTTATCATTGTCCGGATTGTATTTGGTGCGCTCATTGATATACCCGCTGATCAGTCCGCGGCTTAACGGGCTGTATGGAACAAATCCTATCCCCAATTCTGCGCATAGGTCCAATACCCGGTTTTCGGGGTTGCGTGTCATAACGGAATATTCACTTTGAATGGCAGTTACAGGTTGAATAGCATGCGCTTTACGAATGGCATCCAGGCCGCCTTTACTCGCATTAAAATCCCGTTCACTCAAGCCGAAGTGTTTTACCTTGCCCTCCGCGATCAGCTTTTTTACCGTTCCGGCAACTTCTTCCATAGGTACATTGGGATCAATGCGATGCTGATACAACAGGTCTATATAGTCCGTTCTTAGGCTTTTAAGAGAATTTTCTACCACCTGCCTGATCCTTTTCGGGCTACTGTCCAATCCCTTTTCCGGCCTGCCATCCATAAAACCGAATTTTGTAGCAATGATGACCTTTTTGCGAACGGGCTCCAGCGCTTCGCCAACCAGTTGCTCATTTACAAAGGGTCCGTATGCTTCTGCCGTGTCAAAGAGATTAACGCCCAGGTCAACTGCCTTCCTGATCAAAGTGATCATTGCCTTTTTATCAGGAACAAAGCTCCGGTGATAGCTCATACCCATACAGCCCAGGCCTAATGCCGATACTTCAATACTATGTTCGCCGGTGCCCAATTTCCGTTTGGGAACATCAGTACCGGAGTGAGCCATTTTACTATTATTGGATCGGGCAATACCGCCTTTCGGAACGCCTAATGTTCCCAAAGCCAGTGCAGATGTGGCCAATGCTCCTGCGCTAAGAAATTTGCGGCGATTTAGATTTGATTTTTTCATGTCATCATTTTTTGAGTTAACGAGCGTATTTCAGTTTCCGCTGTGCGAGGCGAAGACGCCTCGCACAGCCTCGCTGTCACTACCTGCCTGCGAAAAAACAAAATTCACCACATTAATTAAGATAACAGGTATATCAATTACTGTTTTTACTACCAATATTACTGATTGGCATATGGAGATGGTTATCCCGTAATGAGAAAGTTTACCTTTGTACTGGTAAAATATATCAGCAATGACACAGGTGCGCAATTTTGATATGATCAGTGAATACAATGCTTTTAACAACCACGAAACATTACATCCGCTGGTGAGTGTGATTGACTTTTCAAAAGCCAATAAAAGAACAGGGTCTAAAATGAATTTCGGGATATATTGTGTCTTCCTGAAAGATGTGGTGTGTGGCGATTTGATTTATGGACGTGCAACCTATGACTACCAGGAGGGAACCCTGGTGTTTGTTGCTCCGGGCCAGGTGGTTGATGTAGCCAATAAAACAGAGTATTATCAGCCGATGGGCCACGCCTTGGTTTTTCACCCAGATCTGGTACGTGGTACTTCGCTGGCAAAGAGCATCAGCGATTATACTTTTTTCAGCTACAATACCAATGAAGCACTGCATTTGTCGTCCAGGGAACGGCAGCTTGTGCTGGACCTGTTATCGAAAATAGAATCGGAGCTGCAACACCCGGTTGATAAGCACAGTAAAAAGCTGGTGGCTTCCGGCATTGAACTTTTCCTGAATTACTGCGAACGGTTTTATGACCGCCAGTTTATGACCCGTGAGAATGTTAATAAAGGCGTTTTAGAAAAATTTGAAGGATTGTTGAATGGCTATTTTTCATCCGGAAAATCAACAGAAGAAGGATTACCCTCCGTTGCTTATTGTGCTGCTGAGCTGAATTTGTCTGCCAATTATTTCGGGGATTTAATTAAAAAAGAAACCGGGAAGTCGGCACAGGAATATATTCAGAACAAGATCATTGACGTTGCCAAGAACAAGGTTTTTGACAATGATAAAACCATTAATGAAATTGCTTTTGAAATGGGCTTTAAATACCCGCAGCATTTTACCCGCCTGTTCAGGCAAAAAACGGGCATGACCCCTAATGCATACAGGTCGTTACAGCAATAGTATCGCGGGGTTGGCTGATAACTTCATCGCCATGCCGGCCGCCGGATATCACCAGTTGTATGTCTTACCCGTTTCGAAAAATGCTACGGCAGAGCAAACGCCATGATGGAACCCGCTGGATTTTCTTTAGTACCACCTACAGACAAAGCGATATACTGTTTACCATTTAAATAATAAGAACATACATTGGCGTTGTTAGCGGCAGGCAATACAGTTTCCCAAACCATTTTGCCGGTGAGCTTATCAAATGCCCATAATTTTTTGTCTTCAGCGCCACTGATAAAAACCAACCCGCCTGCTGTTACCATTGGGCCCGATCTTCCCAATAAACCTGTAATGGGCGCTCCCTCTTCCTGCAATTTTTCGTCATTCCCTAAGGGCACCTGCCATTCGTATTCACCTGTGGAAAGGTTCAGCGCGTTTAAAGTTCCCCATGGGCCTTTCATCGCAGGATTTCCTCCGGGGCCCGACCATGTTCGGTAGCCTGTAATATTGCCATATCGCACAACTTTGGTTTCCTCTGTTTTTGCTTCTGCCGCCTGTTTTACCTCTCCGCCTTTTTTGTCATACAAAAACGCAACTATCGCTTGTTCCTCATCAGTGGTCAGCACTCCTTTATAGCCAGGCATGGAACCTCCACCCATTCTTATTTTTTCCAAAGCTTCCTTTTCTCCCATTTTGTCTTTAATGGTTACCAATCCGGGAAAGGTTGGGGGAACACCCTTTTTCTCTGCACCATGGCATGCCGAGCAATGCCGCAAATAAGCTACCCTGCCTGTTTCAAAAACCGAGTTGTCACGGGCTGCAAAATGTTTGTCGAGATCTACTATGGTTATAATTTCGGGTAAATTATTTCCCCTGATGTAGAGATGGGTAGTAGCAGGGTCATAAGCGGCTCCGCCCCAATTGGCTCCGCCTCTTGTAGCAGGGAGCGATAGTGTTCCTTTTAAATCGGGTGGCGTAAACAACCCTTCATATCTTACCGACCGGAATTTTTCCAGGATGGCTTTGTGATCTTCATCTGAGTAATGATTCAGATCATCCTCCGTCATAAACTGTTTCACAAAGGGCTTCGGTTTTACAGGAAATGGCTGGGTTGGCCAGGCCTCTTCGCCCGGCATATTTGAAGCTGGTACTTTTCGTTCTTCCACAGGATAAACAGGTTCTCCCGTATCCCGGTCGAGCACAAAAACAAAACCCTGTTTGGTAACCTGGGCAACTGCATCCACCTGCTTTCCATCTTTTTTAAAGGTCACCAAATTAGGCGGGGCGGGTAAGTCATAATCCCACAGATCATGATGCACCGTTTGAAAATGCCATTTGTATTGGCCGGTAGCGGCATCCAGGGCCAATACACAATTACCGAAAAGATTCTCCCCTTTCCTGTCGCTACCATAGTAGTCGTAGGAGGGAGACCCGAGTGCCAGAAAAACCATTCCCCTTTTTCTGTCAATGCTTAGTCCTGCCCAGCAGTTAACCCCACCTGCATATTTGTAAGCATCAGGAGGCCAGGTTTCATAACCGGGTTCACCGGGATGCGGAATGGTATGAAATGTCCACGCTAATTTACCGGTCTTGCAATTGTATGCCCTGATGTATCCGGGAGGCGCTCCGTAAGCATCCGGGGTTCTTGCTCCAATAATGATTAAGTCTTTGTATATCCTTCCGGGCGTTGAAAGCGTTACCGAAATTTTTTCAGGGTCATCCCGCATACCTTCATTAAGGTTTACCCTGCCATTATTGCCAAACGACCGGATGATCTCCCCGGTCTTTGCATCAATAGCCATCAAATAATTACCGGAAGAATATAGTATTCGTTTATCATCTCCACTTTCCCAATACGTAACACCTCTGCTGGCTGCACTGGGCACACCTTCATCTAAGGTTTTACAGTGCCAGATTTCTTTACCGGTAGCTGCGTCAATGGCATAAACAGTTTGCTTACCGGAATTTGCGTACATCACGCCATCTACTATTATGGGATTGCTCTGGCTTGATACAAGGCCTTCACCCTTTGGCAGATCACTCATTTGAAAAGTCCATACATTTTCTAACCGGCTTACATTGGAAAGATTGATCTCATCCAGCGGTGCGTAGCTGGAACTGGCTTCATCCCCTTTGTAAAAAGACCAGATACTGTTATTATCGTCCGATGACTTACAAGACCCTATCATCAGGTATGCTGCCATGGTCACGATACCATAAGTTACTGCTTGCTTTTTCATTCCGTGTAATAATTCTGTGTGGTCAATGTCTGCTTAGTGGACAGTTTATTTTTTCTTCAATATACTGCATTATCGAGTATGAGGTTGATTATTTGGGCAAGTTTCACAATGTCGTTAAAGAATAATGTCGTTTTTTGCTGCCGTTGTTGATGTATAGATTTGTGCGTTGGCATAACCAAGCTGATTGCCGAAGCGTTACAAATCTTTTTTGCATGCTTTGCCTACTCGCCATGGTTCGTGTCTCACGAACCATAAAATCGTTCAAAACTCTTCTCTCAAATCTTTTAAAAAATCATACTCCTTTATGCCAGGTTCATAAAACCTCACCGATGAGTAGGTGTATTTTAAATAATCATCTATCAATTGCCAATGCTTTGCTGTAGGATTTCGATGCAGGTAGTCCAATTTCTGGTAAGCAACCTCCCGGGAATATAAATGAATGGCTAAGGAGTCGCGTTGCCAGAACTCATGCAATTTATTACTGGAATCGACGACATACAAACTAAGCATAGCCAGATTTTCACGCATCAAAAGCTTCCTGAATTCGTGCGCTGTATATTTGAGAAAAGAGCCTTGTGCTGTTTCTTTCCCATTCATGGCATTTATCCGCCATATTATATGGATGTGATTTGGCATAATCACAAAAGCGAATACATCAATCTTGCCGGCATTACTTAAATATCTGAATGAGTTAATGATAATATCTTTGTAACGGTCGTTCATCAATAATTTCATCCAGTTATTGATGGTAGCCGTCCAGAAATATATTTCACCAATGCGGATATACGACTTCCGGTGTTCTTCCTTGTAATGCATAACTACTCAATTTACAAAAAATTGTGGTAGTGGTTCGTGAGACACGAACCATGGCTGAGGGATTAATCGAAGATTTTGCTGATTTGTCATCCGATTTACATCCAGCTATCCAACCCGATAATGAAACAAACAGTGCTATGGCAAGACCTTTACCTAAGTGATGATTAATTGTATGTTCCATTTTAAATGAATTTACCACAGGATATTCTTAAATGAGTTTTTTATTTATCGAGCTGTTTCTCTTTTAACCATTTCGACACCAACAGCAAAGCTCCCTTGTTCCTCAATCATCAACGGGCTTCGCTTACCGTTTTTTTGTGCCTGAAGAGATAGAGATGGTAGTGCAATCAAGCATAAAGCAGCTAAATAATTGATTATTTTTCTATTCATTACTATAAAGTTTATTGTTTATTAAATGCCCTTTCTACCACATCCAACCCTGCTTTCCTTATATTGACGGTACTAATCGGGTATTTCATTTTTTCATCTGCCTAATCCAAAACAATTCTGTTGACTTGCCCTTTAGTTACCTCATTGGGCATATTCTTCATCAGTCACCGCTTCTAACCATATAGTTTCGCCTTTTTCCCGTCCTGTTATGGCTACCTGCACAAAAGCGGTATCGGTACTTGCTCCGTGCCAATGCGGAATATCGGGCGGACATTTTACTACTTCACCTTTTCTAATAACTATTTTTTCTTTTCCTTTCTCCTGATAGTAGCCTTCGCCATCCAGTGCCAGTATAATCTGCCCTGCCGGGTGTGAATGCCATTTAGTTCTTGCACCCGGCTCAAAGGTTACACTACCCACCGCATTCTGGTTGATGCTATCAGCAGTAACCAGGTTGTTCAACCAGGCAGTTCCTGTAAAATTGTTGCTGGTAATTTTTTCGCCTTTGGCAAAGGCAGGTTCCTGTATTTTCTCTTTCGTAGCTTGCTCCGATTGACCTTGTTGGTGGCAAGAAAATGCCAATGTTGCAAGAAGAAACAGTATTACTGTGTTTGTAAAATTCACCGGTTTAAATTTAAAAGAAAGTGTTGATAAAAATTCAACAATTTATTTACTGCCTGTGATACATATTCAGGCTTCCAGTATGTTTCAATATGGGTAGCTCCGTCAATTAAAAATAACTCTTTATTTTTTGCATTGATTGCTTTAGCAAACGCTTCATCCGTCATATATTTTGAGTCGGCTTTGCTACCTGCCATCATTAGTAGCTGTTGGTTAACCAGTTCAATCTGGTCGGTGGCATCCCAACTCATCAGGTCGAGCAGGCTGCTTACTGTATATGCACCTCCGGAGTTGGGGAAGGCTCCTGAATTGGGATGAGCGTGGGTACGTTCATAGTAGATAGTTCCTTCGCGGTACATTTCAAACGGCATTGCGGCGATCTGCGCATCTGTTGCTGCTGCACCACCACCAATATAAAGCACTTTGCCGCCAGCCACTTCCTGCGCACGGGCATCAGATGCTTGTTTTAACCTTTGCTGTATAGTTGACAATTGCGAGTTCATAAAACCATTACGTCTTACCTCACCCGAATTGAACATACTTAATGTTGCTACTGCTTTGAACCGTTTATCGGTTTGTGCGGCTTTTAACGTGTAACCACCTCCACCACAAATGCCAAGTACACCAAGCCTGTCCTTATCAACCCCCTTATATTGAGAAATGTAATCTGCCATGCCGTGTATATCCTCAACACGATTTTCAGGCTTGTCAGTATTGCGGGGTTGCCCGCCACTTGCTCCCTGGTAGGCTGCATCCGCAGTAATGGTGATATAACCATGCTCCGCCAAACGCTGGGCATATAAGCCCGCCACCTGCTCTTTTACACCTCCGTTGGGATGCGCAATTACCACTGCAGGATATTGCTGCGAAGCATCGTAGTTGGGCGGTGTATAAACATTGGCAGCTATTACAATGTCTTTAATTTTATAAGTAACCGGATGGATGTTTACTTTTCCTGTTACATTTTCGGTAATGGCTCCCTCATATACCAGGGTAAAGGGGTTTTGTTCCTTTTTGGGGGTAGATTGGGCATTGGCTATATCTGTTGCTACCATTGACATTGTTAATGCGATTATTGACGTTAACTTTTTCATTTTATCTTAAAATTTTATTATTGTTTGTTGGCTTTAAGCACTTCTTCCAAAACTTTCCGTGCTGCTCCTGCTTCTTTTTTACCGATTGTAGATTTAATGACCACTACAAATTCCTTTAACTGATCAGGTGTTAGCCCAACATTCAGACAATTGTTAAAATGTGAACGCAGCATAGGCTCAACGCTGCCGATACCGGCGAGCACCGATATTGTTACCAACTGTCTTTCAGCATAGGTCAGCACATCACGCTCAAAAAGATCTGCGAACAGATGCTCTTTCAGGAACACTTCTATTTCGGGAGCAAAAGCCGCATAGCCTGTTTTTGTTCCTGTTTCCTTTACGCCTGTCAGCTTTTCCAGGGTTTCCCTTCCACGTTCATACCTGCTGCGGTTGTTGTTTATCGGAGAGGCTTCTGCACCCAACACATCGGTAACACCTTTGGATTTGCGTTCATCAAGCACTTGCATAAAGGTTTGTAATCCCCGGATACTGCGGGGAAACCCGCAATAGGCATACAGGTGCACAAGGCTTTCTTTAATCTGGTTAACGGTCAACCCGGCATCAAGTCCTGTATTCAGGGCTGTTTTCAGCTTGTCTACATCTCCTTTTGCGGTCAAAGTGGCAATGGAAATAATACGCTGTTCTTTAGCACTTAGCACCCTTTCTTTTGTTGTTTTCTCCTGTGCATTTATATTGTTCAGGATACCAACTACTGCTATGAGTAATACTATTGTAGATTTTCGGATCATTACCTTCATATATGACACGCTATTTTGATTCCTGGTGATTATCGTAATATATTCTGTAATGTAAAATTGCGGGTAATTATTGGCCTACACTTATACCCATTACGGTATTACTTACCAATATTACTGATTGAGCGCCCAAACCTCAAAAGCTACCATTGATTTAGTAAATTTGTATGCTACTTTTTACAATACTATGCAATGAGCGATATTGTCAATTTTAACAGCATCAGGGAATACAATGCTTTCAATAATCAGGAAACCCTGCACCCGTTGGTAAGTGTGGTTCACCTGGACAAAGCTGAACCGAGAAAACACAGGCGCCTGCGTTACGAGTTTTATACCATTTTTCTGAAGCAGATACATTGCGGCGACCTGCGTTACGGATTGAACCATTACGACTATGAGGAAGGCACATTGATTTTCCTTGCTCCGGGTCAGGTAATTGGTGAAAGCAGGGATGAATATTATCAACCGCAGGGTATAGCGTTGGTATTTCACCCCGATTTGTTATTGGGTACTTCTCTTGGAAAAAAGATGGATAACTACCATTTTTTCTCTTATGCGGTAAACGAAGCTCTGCACCTGTCGGAGCAGGAAAGAAAGATCATATCGGATTGCCTGGCTAAAATAGAATATGAATTGCAACGTGCTATTGACAAACACAGCAAACAACTGATTGTATCTAATATTGAACTGTTTTTAAATTACTGTACCCGCTTTTATGATCGTCAGTTTATCACGAGAGATAATGTAAACAAGGGAATTTTAGAACGTTTTGAAGATTTGCTGAATGTGTATTTTTCATCCGGCAAGCCTCTTAACATGGGTTTACCCACTGTCGCTTATTGTGCAGGCGAGTTGAATTTGTCTGCTAATTATTTCGGGGACTTAATCAAGAAGGAAACAGGCGTATCTGCACAGGAGTATATCCAGTCAAAGGTAATCAACGTAGCCAAAAGCAGCATTTGTGACGGTGGTAAATCCATCAGTGAAATTGCTTATGATCTGGGCTTTAAATATCCTGCACATTTTACCCGTCTTTTTAAACAGAAAACAGGTATAACACCTAATGAGTACAGGAATTTGAACTGATAGTATCGCGGCGATGGACTATCCTTCTAAAACCACTACTCGTTTGTCAGTCGTTTTCAACACTTTGTTGCCGCTGTTGGTGTTGTACACAGGCTATTGTGCTTTGGCTTCACCAACAACATTCCACAACTCCCTGTTGTTGGTACGCCAACCGCATTACCCGCTCTGCATACCAACAACGGCGCTTGCTATCACCAACAACTGTGAAAAGTTCTTACCTGGTAAAAACATATCCCTTATACAATCCACGGATTGTGCTACCATTTTCACTGATTTTAACGCAGATTCACGGCAAAGGACGAAATAAGCGGTAAATTCATATTAATTTTAAATTGAAAAAATGAGTGAGATTTTAAGAATTGATACCGTAAGCGAGCACGATGCTTTTTATCATAAAGAGAATCTGCATCCACTGGTAAGCATTATGGATTTTGATGGTAGGAAGCCAGGAATCTGTGCATACTGTAACCGCTTCAAATTTTTAAATGATTGATTATTGGCTCAGCTCCAAAAAACCGGGAAATGGCTGAACTCTCCGTAGTCTTTAATTTTATCGGCATTTTTCAAGGTTTCCATATCTTCCATTGATA
>Ga0222429_100586_pt1 | contig 21434 bp, 20 predicted proteins | sample 1B50Ametagenome_FD_182475 | JGI IMG/M metagenome (GOLD analysis project Ga0222429, IMG submission 182475) | Enriched microbial communities from leaf-cutter ant dump, University of Wisconsin, Madison, United States - 1B50A (version 2) | ecosystem: Environmental > Terrestrial > Nest > Insects nest...
CTGCTGGATAATACTGATCCCGCGCTTGTTTTCCTGGAGATGGATGTATTCTGGACGAGTGCCGGCGGCGCGGATCCCGTCAGCTACCTGAATGATTATTCGGGGCGTTACAAGCTGATGCACCTGAAGGACATGAGTAAAAAAATGCGGTTTTCGGGAGATGGAAATAATTCAAAAGAATGGATCGAGCTGTTCCCCTACATGACCACTGCGGGCAATGGTGTGCTGAAGCTGGATGAAATTGTTGCGGTGGCGCAAAAAACAGGGGTTGATCATTTCATCGTGGAGCAGGACCTGGTAGCAGAGCCGGAAGTTGCATTAAAAAAGAGCTTCGGTTTTTTGCATTCATTATAATAAGGATTATGTGTGGTGATACGTTCCTCCCAGTATTTGATCTGTGACCTCTATCACTGTCCGATATATAACAGCACCTTTTCGATAGATTCAATCCACATTTGAGCTGCTGCAGGGGCAACGGGCTCCGTGGTTGTGTCACCCTCCTGACTTTTGCCGATAAATGGAAGGTAATAGGGCGTATTTACCTTCAGTGAAAAAGTTCTGCTCTCCGCTTTGCGCAGATTTCCGGTCGGTGTCCCCACCATAGGTCAACTTAGTAAACATGAGCAATAAAATACCGGAACCTTGGCGCCATGTGTTCTGCCTGCAGTGTTGGACCCAAAGACCTGCACCAGGTTGCCCCGCAGATCTACGGGGATTATTTTCGCTGATTTTGCAGGTAATCCCGGAAGGGGCAACGATCCTCTCTGCTAAATCTGCGTATAGGATTTGTATTCATCTGCGGAAAAGCACCGGCTGGGAGCGGGTTCTACGGGCCGATCCGCACCCACCTGTGAAAACCTGAAATACACCCGGATAATATATGGATATCCGGAAACCATTAACTTGCATGATGTCCTGTTTCAGATTATACCTGCTGCTGTTCCTGCTTGTTTCCTGCAAAGACAAACGACAACCGGTCAATGAGGTTTTGTCGCTGAAGGAGCTCAACGAGTTGGTTACAGTTGAATATGTAGTAAGCAAGATCATCAAAGCAAACGATGATCAAACATGGTATAAGCCGGGAGATCGCAAGATATTAATGACCTGTGAAGCTACGCTGAAGGCCGGGATAGACTTTTCGGCTATCCGGCCTGACAACATTTCCGTTACGGACAAGGATATCAGGCTGGTGCTGCCGCGCGCCACTTTGTTTTCGGTAAGTATACCACCGGAAAATATTAAAGTAGCGTATGAAGAAGTCGGTGTATTCCGGTCGCGGTTCAGTCCTGCGGAAAGAGATGCATTAGCAACACAGGCGCAGCAACAGATCGTGCAAAGCGCCGATTCGCTGGGCATACTGGCTGCAGCAGAAGCGAATGCCAGTCTTTTTGTAAGTAATTTCCTGAAAAAATTGGGATACCGCCAGATCAGCATACATTTTGATCATGATGGTCCTGCACAACGGTTGTATTAAAATGGTAAGGTTACTAAAAAAATATACGGCAGCTTTGGTGATCCTGGTCTTGTTGCTGGCATTACTTTTTGTTTTCAGAAAACAATGGATGCCTTCTTTGGGGGCATTCTTTAAAGCGCAGCCTGTTGTAATTGACGACACGCCCATTTTGATCCGCGAGATCAATGAGCTGGCCCAGCTCTGCACCATCAGCGCTTACAGTGAGGTGGTAGCAGACTCGGTAAGCGTTTCAAAAAAATCAGTTGGCGAGTCATTGTTGCCTGATTTTTCCGAATTTTCGGGACTACCGGTAACGGGCAAACGAATCGTGGTGATCGGAAGGGGAAAGGTAACAGCCGGTACGGACCTGAAAAAGATCGGGGCCAATGATATTGTTACAGTCGGGGATTCTGTTTTGCTCAGGCTGCCGGCAGCGGAAATACTGGAAGCCATCATGAACCCTTCTGATTTTGAGATATTCAGTGAGTTGGGAGAGTGGAACGCAGATGCTGTTACATCGGTAAAGATAAAGGCGCGAAATAAGATGATAGCGGAGGCCCTGGCGCAGGGAATACTTGACAAAGCAAATGAACGCAGCCGGTTGTTGCTGGAGAATTTCTTGCTCAGCATCGGGTATAACCGTGTACACGTAACCATCAAATGACAAGGACCCTGCCTACAGACATTACCGGTCTGCTATACCATTATCAAAATTCACAGCACACAGGAACAAGCCGTGCCCGGGCACCGAAAAATCAGCGTGGATGCAGTTTTTGCCCTCAATGATAGCGCGAAAAGACGGTATATCAATCTTGCCACGGCCGACCCTGAGCATCGTTCCTACCAGTCCTCTTACCATGCCTCTCAGGAACCGGTTGGCTTTTACATAGTACACGAGGCTATCATCTTTCGCCAACCACTCACTTTCCATGATGTTGCAGCGGAAGTTTTTAACCTGGGTATTCCGCTTGGAAAAGCTGGTGAAGTCATCATATTCCCGGAGGATGCCCGCGGCTGCCTGCAGCTTTTCCAGGTCGAGAGGATAAGGAAAAAAATAAGCCCGGTCTGTAAGGAAAGGATCTTTCCTGTTATATACATAATACCGGTATTCGCGGCTGGTGGCATCAAACCGGCAATGCGCTTCGGGAGATACGTGTATGATGTTCTTTACGGCGATATCGGCCGGAAGAATAGCATTGAGATTATATGCTGCCTGCGGGGGAATTGAAATATCCGTATCCACATGAAAATAGTTTTGCAAGGCATGCACCCCTGCATCCGTACGGGAAGATCCCGTAAGCGTAAACGGCTGCCTGAAATACACCCCTAGCGCCTTTTCCACTTCAGCCTGAACGGTCAGGGCATTTTCCTGCACCTGGAAGCCGCTGTATGCGACCCCGTTATATGCCACTTCAATAAAGTACCTGGGCATTGCTATTAGTCTACCAGGATGTTACCCGTCATTTCTTCAGGAATTGGTAGCCCCATCACCTTCAATATGCTCGGCGCGATGTCTCCCAGCTTTCCGCTTTTCAGGTTCCCGTGCCACTCGTTGTCTATTACAAAAAGAGGTACCAGGTTTAATGTATGCGCCGTATTGGGTGTTCCGTCTTCATTAATAATATAATCGGCATTGCCATGATCTGCTGTGAGGAATATCGTGTACCCGTTCTCCAGCCCGGTGGTCACCACTTTTTCAACGCAGGTATCTACCGTTTCTACTGCTTTCACCACAGCATCCCATATGCCGGTATGCCCGACCATGTCGGCATTGGCATAATTGAGGCAGATGAAATCGGCAGTCTTACCTTTTATTTCGGGGAGCAGCTTTTCGGTCAGCTCATAAGCGCTCATTTCCGGCTGCAGGTCATAAGTGGCTACCTTGGGAGATGCCGCCATGATCCTGCTTTCTCCATTAAAAGGAGCTTCCCGTCCCCCGCTGAAGAAGAAAGTAACATGGGGATATTTTTCTGTTTCTGCGATCCGTATCTGTTTCAACCCGTTGTCAAAGATCACTTCTCCGAGGGTGTGGGTGAGGTTATCGTTCTCAAATACAACATGAATATTTTTATAGGTTTTATCGTATTCTGTCATCGTGGTATAGTGCAACGGAAGGGTATGCATGCCAAATTCCGGCATATCGGTCTGGGTAAGCACTTCTGTTATTTCGCGACAGCGGTCGGTACGGAAGTTGAAGCAAATAACGGCATCTCCTTCTTTGATGAAACACTTAGCTGCATCTGCTTTGGTGTTGATGATGGGCTTAATAAACTCGTCTGTAACGTTTTCGGTATAGGAAACCGCTATGGCATCGGGAATATCATCTGTTTGTGTACCAATCCCGTTCACCAGTGCATCATAAGCCAGCTTTACACGCTCCCAGCGTTTGTCGCGATCCATCGCGTAATACCTGCCTGTTACGGTGGCAAGGGTACCTGTTGTCTGGCCGAGATGCACCTGCAGGTCATTTATATATCCCAAACCACCTTTGGGATCGGTATCTCTTCCGTCTGTAAAAGCATGTATGAAAACATCATGGCAGCCCTGTTCCAGGCATACGGAAGTAATGGCTTTGATATGGTTGATATGGGAATGCACACCACCATCACTTACCAACCCCAGCAGGTGAAGTGATTTGTTGTTATGCTTTGCATATTGGATGGCATCCAGCAGGGCTTTGTTCTTTGAAAACTCCCCGCTGCGAATGGCTACGTTGATACGTTGCAGCTCCTGGTAAACGATCCTGCCGGCCCCCAGGTTCAGGTGCCCAACCTCACTGTTACCCATTTGACCATCCGGCAGACCCACATCCTCTCCGCAGGTAACCAGGGTTGTGTGGGGATATTTATGATATAATGAACTTACAAAAGGCGTTTTGGCGTGTTGAATGGCATCGCTGGATTTTACCTTACCCAGTCCCCAGCCGTCCATGATGATCAGGATTACTTTTTTGTTTGTCATAGATGCAAAAGTACGCTATAATCGATATTTTTTGATGGAGGTGCTGCTGGTAGGTGTATTTACTTTCAGTGAAAAAAGTTCAATTTTTCGCAGGTGGGTGGGGACGCGTTCCTACCCGGCTGTGCTGTTCAGGCGGGCGGCTGTCATCCGGACGGGCACCCGCCTGTATGGTACACTACCGGTCGGTGTCTTCAGCATAGCCGTAAACTTTAGGAACACGATCGGTAAAATACCCCGAAGGGGTTTAATTTGAATAACCACTGGTTGTACCGGTGGTAAGTTTGAATCCGCCGCGGCGGATTCAACAGAAACTTTGATATTTACCTCCCAACTTTGTTGGGGGCTATTCACGTGTAAGCCCTTCAGGCTTAAATTGACGGCCATGATGTCTTCAGCGACCCGGAAACCTGCACAAAGAATAATGCCTGTTCTTTTTTCCCGCAGATCATGCAGATGGGCTGCTTCTGCAAAAATCTGCGGGAGATTTATGCGTCACATTTTCATTGATATTACACTAGTTAAATGGTAATGAACCTGTTATTAACATGTTGCACCCGGTGCTTGTAAACTGGCACATTTTTGGTAATATATTGCCCGGAATCCGCTAAAATGATCCAGTTTTTTAGAAATACCATCTTTGCCTGTTGCCTAACCTGTTTGTTCTCTTTTGCTCCGTCTTATTCCATTGACGATGTAACGGGCGCTATGAAAACAGGTAATGCAGAAATGTTGTCTCATTACTTTGATAACATGGTAGAAATAACGCTTCACGACAAAAGCCATGCTTACAGCCGTTCCCAGGCGCATGCCATTATCAGGGACTTTTTTAAATGTTACGGAGTGGAATCTTTCCGTGTGACCCATAAAGGCAACGATAATGGTGCAGAATATTGCGTGGGCGAGCTTCAAACCCGGCACGGCGCCTTCAAGACCACGATCTTCATGAAATCCCGTTCTCAAAAGCAGGTACTCCAGGAATTGAGGTTTTCCGGTAAAAAATAATGCTCCTTATTAGTTAAAAGCTCATCCCGAAGCTTACATATGTGCGTAACTTCCTGGCCTCGTTGCTATACATAGCGCTTATTTCAAGCGGCCCCAGCGCAAAATTGTATCCAAACGTGAGCGCATAGCCGGAAAGCATATTGGGATTATTAAAAAAAGGACTTTTAGTGATGAAATTGGTATAGAGGATATTTCCCTTCCCGGTTACATAGGTATTGGGAAACACTTCATGCCGGTAGCCGGCCATAAAAGCAGCGACTGTAGGAGCATAGGTAGTAGCTTCCGGCAGCCCGGCAAAGGTAATCTGGTTGTTATACAAAGGGATCAACCCGCCTATGGAAAACTCGTTCAGCAGGTTATTGGTATAGTTGAAGTTGATGCCTGATTGCATCGAAGCCAGGATGGTGCTGCGGTAGGATACCCTCATATAGCTTTCAATATTCAGCTTTGCACGGAGATAGGGATGTGTTGCAATACTGTATTCGTTTCTGGGCACTTCCACACCTTCCTGCAGCACTTTCAGCTTTTCATTTTGCCTGAACACCCATCCGCCTTCGCCGTATATCTTAAGTCCCCGTGTGGGATATACCTGTTTGTTCAGCGAGTTATAGGTAAAGAAACTATAGGCGGTCGGGAAGTTATTACGTCCTTTAAATTCAAGGGGTGCGGAAATGATGGGTGAAAAATAGAGCAGCTCCATCCTGAAGCCCAGCCCTGTGGCTATCTGTCTGCCGGGAGAATAAGCCGCGTTCAGGTCGAAACGGGTATATTGTCTTTTGTAGAGTCCCGCTTCTTTATAAGAGTTGTAGGCATTGTAGGGGTTGTATGCATTAATGCCGAAGCGGTCGTATTGCACTTCCAGCAGCGAGGAAAAGTTTTTGTGGCGGCCGATATATTGCAGGTGCTGTCCCCTTGCACGGAGGTTATCACCGATATTCAGCGTTACCAGGCTGCGGGAATTGGTTACCAGGAAATTTCGCCCGGTAAGATTAAGGATAGCGCTGATACCACTGAAGCCATCGTAGTGAAGTCCTACTTTGGCAAAAGTGAGCGGGTTCTCTACAATGTCGAAAACGATCTTGTAGGTTCCGTCTTTAAGCTCCTCCAGGGAATACAGTATCCTGTTATAATACCGTGTTCCGAATGCGTGCCGCACCATCCTCGATATATCGGCTGCCGAATACCAGTGGTGCAGCTTCAGGTCCAGCGTATTCACAAAAAAATCTATGGTGGTATTTTTCAGCCCGGTGAGTTCGTAAGAGCTGATATTGATCTTGTCCAGTTGCGGCAGCCGGTTGCGTTTCAGCGGTTGTTTACCATAAATGGCATCAAGAGAATCTGCAAGCTTTTTCAACCGGGGGTATAGCCGTCTCCCTTCTTCGATACCTGCTTCCAGTATTTTATCGGCAGAGCCAAAGCTTCCCATACTGTACCGGGACAACGGTTGGGATACGTAGATATCACAAAGCGGGATTTCATGGCGGCTATCTTCCGCTTCCCTGAAAAACGCTACCTGCAGCAAAACCTGGATGGCATTGCTGACCTTATCCGATGCCAGTAACCCGGACGACACATTGTTACCGATCACTATATCGGCCCCCATTTCCTTGACGTCCCGTACCGGGAAGTTGCGGACAACACCGCCATCGATCAGCCTGCGTCCGTTTACGTTCACTGCCGTAAAAAAAGAGGGAATGGCCATGCTGGCCCGGATAGAAGAGATCACTTCTCCCTCCTGCATGACAACCGCTTCCCCGGTTCCCACGTCTGTAGCGATACATTTGAACGGGATGCTGAACCGGGAAAAATCTTTGATATTGCTTACCGGGAAAAAAAGCTCTGAAAATTTTAGCCACAGCTCCTGCCCCTCCAGGATACCCGTTGGCAGCTTGAACCGGTGCTTAACCCTTGGTAGTTCCACGATGTATTTGCCGTATTCATCTTTTTCTGCCATGAACACGCTGCTGAGCGATGACTGGTTGCTGAGCAGCAGCTCCCAGTCTATCTGGCGGGCCAGCGTTTCAATAGAGTCTGCAGAATAGCCTATGGCATACAAACCACCGATAACGCCTCCCATACTGGTGCCGGTGATATAATCTACATTCAGACCCGCGGAATCAATCGCCTTTAAGATACCGATATGCGCAAGTCCCTTGGCCCCTCCTCCGCTTAATGTTACACCGATCCTGGGACGTTTAGGCTGCTGTGCCATCAAAACATCCAAATGAAGGATCAGTACGAGGAATATTAACAGAGGTTTCATGAAAATCACCTAGTATTCTTGTCAATCAAACTCAGGATGGCAGTAATCTATTGAATGAATGAAGTAGTGCATTTATTGCACAGGCAATGTGTTTTTTTTGAACAGTCAAATATACCATTTATCAAACAATTAAAGGACCCTCCGGCGCCGGCATATCCCAATCTTTAATTTATGCAGGTTTTCCGACCGGTAGACCATGATCATCAACCTAAGTACCCCATTAGGAGCTACTCCATCATTGAGCCGTGACATATAAGGTAAACGACGATAAATTATCCGATTTCTTTTTTTGTATTAATATATCAAGGGTCTGTAGCCGAAGCTACTGTAGCACAACAGCTACATCAATACCGCATTTGCAGGATGGGGAATTGCGGTAATCCACCACGGCGGACACGTTATTCCCCGGCGGCTTTTTTGCAACTTTTTCCGCAAAAAAGCTGCAAAAAACATCAGGGAGTTTAGAGGTAAAAGGAAGATCTCACTTTTATAGGCCAGATTAATATTTCGCTGCGGCTCATTATACTGCTTACTACTGCTTACTACAAATATTCATATTCACGGTGCGCTGCACCTCTTTGCAGATCGTTGATTCTTAGTATCTTACCCCGCCCTGTCATTGGCAGGAATAGGAGCACTAACATACTCCAGACGCAGTTTTGTTATAGCCAGATTATTATAACCTATTACCCGGGAACACTATGCAGCTACCGGTAATAACCATTAAAAAATTAAGAATACATTAAGTGAAAAGACTTAATATATCTTAACTTCCCAATGTTCTGTAAAAGCAGATATTGGCTTTTTTCATGAACTATATGGTTCCTGTTGATAACTGTCCAGTAAGGACAACAGGTAGTAGCAATATTATGGCCGCAGCAATGCGTCTTTTCAGGACGCCAGGTGCTTTAAAAATTCAGCTCCGTCGGTTTAGTGACGTATATAGTGGAGATGCCTGCCTGCGTCGCTTTTTTAACAATATCCTGTAAGGAAAGCCTGTTATTATTTTATGAACGGTAGTAAACAAGGCGTTCTTCACGTTAATTTTACAGCAAAAAAACAGGTGATATGCAAACAGCGCACGAGATAGATTACCGGATATACGGGGAGGAAATGCAGTACGTGGATATTGAGCTTGACCCCGGCGAGACTGCTATTGCAGAGAGTGGTGCGTTTATGATGATGGACGATGGTATCCAGATGCAAACCATTTTCGGCGACGGGTCAAAAAAGAGCGGTGGTGGTTTGATGAATAAGCTGTTCAGCGCGGGAAAAAGACTATTGACCGGTGAAAGCCTGTTCATGACGGCTTTCACGAATGCAGGACAGGGTAAAAAAAGGGTGGCGTTTGCTTCGCCTTATCCCGGCAAGATCATTCCGCTGGATCTCTATGAATTGGGAGGAAAGGTGGTGGTGCAGAAGGATGCATTTTTGTGTGCCGCCCGTGGCGTAAATATCGGCATAGAATTCCAGCGCAGGCTGGGTACCGGACTGTTCGGAGGCGAAGGGTTTATTATGCAGAAACTGGAAGGCGATGGCATGGCCTTTGTACATGCAGGCGGACATGTATTTCAACGGGTGCTGACGGCAGGAGAAACGCTTCGTATAGATACCGGGTGCCTTGTTGGATATACCAGGGACGTTGATTATGATATCCAGTTCGTGGGTGGTATCCGCAATACCATATTTGGTGGGGAAGGACTGTTTTTTGCAACATTGAGGGGACCGGGTAAAGTATGGATACAAACATTACCCGTAAGCCGCCTGGCAAGCAGGATACTTTCTTATGGAACCGTAAACCGGAAGGAAGAAGGCAGCATCCTGGGCGGATTGGGTAACCTGCTGGATGGTGACGGAAGATAAAAGGGAAATAAATAATGCGTTGCAAAAACCAGGACGTATTATTTTTGCTGCCTAATACACCTGTATGCTGATATACAATCCCAAGGATTGGTTTAGTATTATTTTTCAGTTTCATAAGTCGGATACATTTCGGAAGCTGGCGCCTTTGATCGCTGTTATTACGGTCTATTCGCTGCTGGTAGCCTACTGGGAAATTGAATATTTACACCTGTCGTCCCAGAGCTGGGTGAAGAATATCCCGGTGATGCATAACCTGCTGGGCTTTGCCATTTCCATGCTATTGGTCTTCCGGACAAATACTGCTTATGACAGGTGGTGGGAAGGACGCAAGCAATGGGGCAGCCTGGTAAATGCAAGCCGCAGTTTTGCTCTTAAGCTCGACGCCATGCTGGATAGGGGCGATGTTTCGGCAAGGGAGTTTTTCAAAAAGATGATACCGATGTATGCAGTGGCGCTTAAAGATCACCTGCAGTCGGAGCAAACGCGTTTCATGCTGGATGAAAAAGAGCATGCAGAATTTTACATTGATGTTAAAAAACATATTCCGGTTCAGATAGCAGGACTTATGATTAAGAGAGTGAACCTGCTATACCATCAAAAAAAGCTTACCGGAGAACAACTGATACTGATCAACACCGAGATCACCACCTTCACCGATGTTTGCGGCGCCTGCGAGAGAATTAAGAATACTCCTATTCCTTATTCTTACAGCGCATTCATTAAGAAGTTTATTTTTATTTACGTGATGACGCTTCCTTTCGGATTTGTTTTTTCACTGGGTTACTATGTAGCGCCGATGGTGGCGTTCGTTATGTATGTGCTGGTCAGTCTTGAGCTCATCGCGGAAGAAATTGAAGATCCTTTCGGAAACGATGTCAATGATCTTCCTATGAGTAAGATAGCATCCAATATAAAAAAGACCATAGATGAAATCCTGTAGTCATCCGCCTGTTACAACCAGTAACATCGAGGCAGGTAAGTAAATAATTGTAATGCTGCCGGTGATATAGGGCAAGCTCTTGTGAAAGTTGCATGCGGATACACAACCTGGCGACCCGCTCCGTTACCCGATGCGGATCCGCACGCATCGTTTGGAATATTTCCTACTGATCTACACAGATATTCCCTGGATAGCACGGTTTTGGAACGCTAAGCAAATCTCTTTTCCGGACTTTTCTTTCCGGAAAAAAATCTTTAATATATCCTTTATACAATAACAATAAGCAGTGAGAATTTTTTCTTAACTGTCATTACATTTTTATTATGAAAGGGAATTAAATAAATATATTCCCTGGGGTACTAAAACTTTACGTTTATAGTTATTAATTTCACATAAAAGAAGATACATGGATATTAAGGAGCAATTTGAAAAAGCGGTTGCGGAGAGCAAAAAGATCATGGAAAAACCCAGCAATGAAACGTTGCTGTTATTATATTCCCTCTACAAACAATCTACTGAAGGCGATAACCTTTCTTCCGGTCCTTCCAATCCTTTTGATTTTGTTGCAAAAGCAAAACACGAAGCATGGACTGCCCTTAAGGGAAGATCCCGCGAGGAAGCCATGCAGGAGTATGTTGACCTCGTTAATAAATTAGCCGAGTCCTAACAGGACATGACACCACGGAAGTATCCGACGGATTCCGCCAGGCCCGGAACAAGATCCTTCATGTCCTTTTCGAACTCCATGCTGCATTTACCCGAATAGCTGATGCTGCGCAGCGCATCGAGGAAAGGCTTAAAGTCTATAGCGCCTCTTCCTACTTCAATTGCTTTCGCGTCAGGGGCAGCAGCATTCACATCTTTTATGTGCAGGTCGAATATGCGCGGAGCAAAATCCTTTACTGCTTTGGGCAGATCGCTTCCCGCACGCAGGGCATGCCCGATATCCAGGCAGATCCCCATCCGCTTATCCATGTTGCTGATCCTGTTGTAAATATCATCAGGCGCGGGATACAATTTGTCTTCCGGGCCATGGTTATGGATGGCCATTTTGATGTCGTATGCCTTCACCTTTTTTTCTGTGTAAGACAAAAGGTCATATGTTGGCACACCCACGATCATGTTTACTCCCACTCTTTTGGCGTAATCGAAAGCCCTGTCTATTTCAGCTTCCGTTTTCATGTATATTACCCCTACGGTATATACTTCTATACCGGCGGCTTTGTATTTTGCCAGCACTTCTTTTATTTGTTCGGGAGTGCTGTCCAGCGGCAGATGAAAGTCTTTGACGGATATGTACCGGATATTCAACCGTTTCATGATAGCAATGCTGTCGTCCAGGCTGTAGTTAACAAAGGTATAGCCGGCAATACCGATATCCATCGGAGCGGCTTTCGGCGGAATATTCCGTTTCGTAAAGGAAAGAAGCCCTGTTGCCGGAATAAGCACGGCAGTTGATTGAATAAACTTTCTTCTTAACATACCTTTTGGTTTACGTAGCGTAAATATATTAACTTATGAGGTTCGTCTTACTATTTTTTAGTGGATGAACCGGCGTTTGTTAATTCTTTGCGGGCAAAACAACAGGCTTTTCGGCTATAGTATATTCCTTATATTTGCGGCTTAATGAAATCAGATGGATGCGAACTTTAACGCTGACAAACAACATACGCTAAAATCGGCAGTGGCTATTTCCGGAACGGGCTTACATACCGGGATTAAAGTGGATATGACATTGAACCCGGCTAACCCCGGGTTCGGCATACAGTTTCAGAGGGTAGATCTTCCCGGGCAGCCCATTATAAAGGCAGATTGTGAGCTGGTGACTGATACGTCCAGGGGAACCACGCTGGAAGATAATGGCGCGAAAGTGAGCACAGTGGAACATATTCTTGCTGCGTTGGTGGGGATGGGAGTAGATAACTGCCTGATCGAGATCAATGGTCCGGAGATACCGATCATAGACGGAAGCTCGGCTCCTTTTGTGGAGATCATCGAGGAAGCCGGCGTACAGGAGCAGTCTGCTAACAAAATATGGTATTCCATCGACACCAATATTTCCTTCTATGATGAGGAAAAAAGAGTGGAGATGGTGGCGGTCCCTTCCATAGATTATAAGATCACCACCCTCATTGATTTCAACAGCCCGGTACTGGGCACACAACACGCCGGGTTAAAGCATATGCGTGATTTTAAGTCGGAAATTTCGCCCTGCCGTACTTTCTGCTTCTTACACGAGCTGGAAATGCTGCTGGATAATAACCTGATCAAAGGAGGGGATATCAACAACGCGATCGTGGTAGTAGACAAGCCTGTTACCGAGGCGGAGATGAACCGCCTGGCAAAGGCATTCGGCAGGAACAAAATGGAAATAAAAAGCGGGGGCTACCTTAACAACCTGGAGCTGCGCTTTCCCAATGAGCCCGCACGGCATAAGCTGCTGGATGTGATAGGCGACCTGGCACTGATAGGGGTGCCGGTAAAAGCACATATCATTGCCAACCGCCCGGGGCATGCCTCGAACGTGAACTTTGCCAAAAAGATCAAGCAATACATCAAGAAGAATAAGCAAACGCTGGATATACCGGTGTATGATCCCAACCAGGCGCCTATTTACAATACGCAGGAAATAGAAAAAACATTACCCCACAGGTACCCGTTTTTGCTGGTGGATAAGATCATAGAGCTGACCGATACAAAGATCGTGGGGATCAAAAATGTAACATTCAATGAACCGTTCTTTGTAGGTCATTTTCCCGGAAATCCTGTAATGCCCGCCGTTTTACAGATCGAAGCTTTGGCCCAGACCGGGGGTATCCTGGCGATCAATTCCCTGCCTCCTGGCGATTATGACACCTATTTCGTGAAAATGGATGACGCCCGTTTCCGCCAGAAAGTGCTGCCCGGAGATACTATGATATTGAAAATGGAGATGATGGCACCCATCAGGAGGGGTATGTGCGAAATGAGGGGAACCGTGTACGTAGGCAATAAAATTGTAACCGAAGCCACCCTGATGGCACAATTGGTGAAGAGATAGATGCGGAATATTATCTTTTCCTTATTTTTGCGGCTGTCAGGCAGAATGCCTGACCTTTTTTGTATGCAGTTTTTCCTGAAAATCAAAAAGGCGGGGTGTAATGGCGCCCTTCATTCATAACTTTTCATTTAATGATCCATCCACATACTTATATTCATCCAAACGCAAAGCTGGCAACAAATGTAAAAGTTGATCCTTTTACAGTGATACATCACAATGTGGAAATAGGCGAAGGTACCTGGATCGGCAGCAGCGTGACTATTATGGAAGGCGCCCGTATCGGTAAGAACTGCCGGATTTTCCCCGGCGCTGTAATTTCCGCCATACCACAGGACCTGAAATTTAACGGAGAAGATTCTCTTGCCGAAGTGGGCGATAACACCACCATCCGCGAGTTTGTAACCATCAACCGCGGCACGAATGAAAGAGGAAAAACAACAGTTGGAAACAATTGCCTGATCCAGGCGTATAGCCATATAGCGCACGACTGCGCTATCGGCAATCATTGCATCATAACCAATAATACGCAGATGGCCGGCCACGTGATGATGGGAGACTGGGCCATCATCGGCGGTATGTGCGCCGTGCACCAGTTTGTAAAGATAGGTGCGCATGCTTATATTGGCGGCGGCTCACTGGTGGGGAAAGATGTTCCGCCGTTTATCAAAGCAGCCCGGCAACCTTTGAGCTATGCAGGTGTAAACTCTATTGGCTTAAAAAGAAGGGGCTTTACGATCGATAAAATAAATCATATCCTGGATATTTACAGGACGATCTATAATAAAGGATTAAACACTTCACAGGCGCTGGAATATCTCGAAGAAGAGTTCCCGGCAACAGACGAGCGGGATGAGATCGTTACTTTTATACGTGAAAGCGGCAGGGGTATCATAAAACGCTATACCAAAAACAGCGTGGATGACGATATCGCTGACTAATACCGGCAAACGCTTCAACAGGGAATGGATCTTCCGTCACATTGACTATACTTTTTCCGGGGGTATGAATTACGCTATCACCGGGCCTAACGGTTCCGGCAAATCAACCTTATTGCAGGTGATCGGCGGTGCTGTGTCGGCCAGCGAAGGAAAAGTGCTTTATCTGGAAGGAAAGCAGGAAAAGCAGCCTGCCGACATCTACCGGCAACTGGCAATCGCTGCACCCTATCTTGAGCTGATAGAAGAAATGACCCTCCTGGAGTTCCTGCGTTTTCATTTTCAATTCAAACCCTTACTCAAAGGGCTGGACATTGCCTCTGTAATAGCTGCGGTAGGCTTACAAGCCGCTTCCGGCAAGCAGGTGCGCTTTTTTAGCAGCGGTATGCGGCAAAGGGTCAAGCTGGCGCAGGCCGTTTTTGCAGATGTACCGTTGTTATTGCTGGATGAGCCCTGCACCAATCTGGATGTAGAAGGCATTAACCTGTACCTGCGTCTCGTGGAACAGTACTGCCAGGGGCGGCTGATCATTGTGAGCAGCAATGATGAAACCGAATATTCGTTCTGTAAAGAGCGGATTGATATGAGGGATTTTAAATAACACATGCACCCACCTCTTAGCTGGCTGGTGCAACACAGGTCACTTGTATCGCATCATTCCGCCCTGATTGTATCAGGGAAAAAGGATCATCAACCCGGACACAGTCCGGTAAAATTAATGGGCAACCAGTCGTCCTGCGGAAGACTGGCGCCAGGAAAATAAGCTGGTGCAGGTGTTCGGATTGCCGGTCACTTGTGCCCTACAGTTTCGCCTTGATCGCATCAGGGCGAAAGTTATAATAATAGCGCGTTGGCTTATCACCAGTGTAGATGATTCTTTATACAATTAACGACTAATGGGGTTACAAAAGTAATACAGTGTCACAGGTCTGCTTACCCACATTCCATCGCTACAGACCTGCGCCAGATGAGCTTGTTATCTGTAACTACCCACTTAACACTTACCACTTGCTCCTTGCAACTTGAGACCTGCAACTTGCTCCTACCACCCCAGCAACCAGGCAAAGATCAGTGGCGCTACAATGGTGGCATCACTTTCCACAATAAACTTTGGCGTATGGATGTCCAGCTTACCCCAGGTGATTTTTTCATTCGGAACAGCGCCGGAATAAGAGCCGTAGGAAGTAGTAGAGTCGCTGATCTGGCAGAAATAGCTCCAGAAAGGAACATCATGCCATTCCAGGTCCTGGTACATCATGGGCACTACACAGATCGGGAAGTCGCCGGCAATACCGCCACCGATCTGGAAAAAGCCTACTCCTTTCCCCGAACTGTTTTGGCGGTACCAGTCAGATAGCCATACCATGTATTCTATTCCGCCTTTTACGGTGGTAGCCTTCAGCTCATTCTTGATAACGTAGGATGCAAAAATATTTCCCATGGTACTGTCTTCCCAGCCCGGCACTACGATCGGGATATTTTTCTGCGCAGCAGCCAGCATCCAACTGTTTTTGGGATCTATTTCATAGTATTGCTCCAGTACGCCACTGAGCAGCAGCTTGTACATGAATTCATGTGGAAAATAACGTTCTCCTGCAGCATCTGCATCCTTCCATATTTTCGCGATATGTTGCTGGATCCTCCTGAAAGCTTCTTCTTCCGGGATGCAGGTATCAGTTACCCGGTTATAGTGATTCTCCAGCAAATCCCATTCTTCCTGCGGACTGAGGTCACGGTAATGAGGCACTCTTTTATAATGCGAATGTGCCACCAGGTTCATGATATCCTCTTCCAGGTTGGCCCCTGTACAACTGATGATATGCACTTTGTCCTGCCGGATCATTTCGGCAAGCGATAATCCAAGTTCTGCAGTGCTCATGGCGCCCGCCAGCGTGATCATCATTTTTCCCCCTTCCAGCAGATGGGCTTCATATCCTTTTGCCGCATCCATTAACGCCGCGGCATTGAAATGACGATAGTGGTGTTCGATGTACTGAGAAACAGGACCTTTACTCATAATATGATCATTTAAGTTATTCGGCGCAAAAATAGTATAATTCAGTGGGAAGTGGACGGTCGTCAGTGGGAAGTGGTTAGTAGACAGTTTAGTTACAAGATGCAGGTTGCAGGGGGCATGCTACTTGCAACCTGCATCCACTTACTACTTATCACTTGTTACTGATTACTTACTTCTCACCACTGCTTCCTAAGGTACCGGGTCATATCCATGTCCGCCCCAGGGGTGGCAACGGCTGATGCGTTTGGCGGTCAGCCATATTCCTTTTATCAGCCCGTACTTTTTAAGGGCTTCTATTCCATACCGGGAACAGGTAGGTGTAAACCGGCAGGATCTGCCCATCACGGGCGAGAGGATGATCTGGTACAGCCTGATCAGCCAGATGAAGGGTATCGCAAGTACCTGAAGTAATTTTTTCATTTGTATTACTAAGCTTTCTGCTGTGTTTCGTTTATCCCATGTATTAGTTTGTTCAGAACAACGGCTATCTTTTCCCTGGCTACAGGAAACGGGGGCAGTTCGTTCCCGGTATAAATAAAAAAAATATCCATTTGCTGCCCCTGCTGCTGTAGTTTTTGTTGCAGTTCCTCTTTCTGCAGCCGGTATGCCTCTCTCGTTATCCTTTTGATACGGTTCCTGTCAACCGCTTTTTTGAATTTCCTGGCGCTGGCGCTAAACCCGGCCTGGACAGGATTTTTATCTTCCGTTCCGGCTTTCAGCAGGTATACTACCCTGAAAGGAAAAACATTTAACGTATTTCCCTCTTTAAACAGCAGCTCTATCGCTTTCCTGCTTTTGAGACGATCTTTTTTTTGCAGCGTTAATTTCAGATAAAAGTTTTAGCAAAGTTCGTAATATGAGGTGACAAATGTTCATTATTTTCCCTGCGTTCCGTTTTATTGATTATCAACAAGGTCATTTATCTTATCTTCGCACCGCAAATCTCCATTCATGGCAACTAAGTATAAACGCGTTCTTCTTAAGCTTTCAGGTGAGTCATTAATTGGTAAGAGTAATTTTGGACTGGATCCGGATATATTGAAACAATACGCACTGGCAGTGAAAGAAATTCATGAGCAGGGTGTAGAAGTGGCTATCGTAATTGGAGGTGGTAATATTTACCGGGGAATGAACGAATCAGAAACCGGCATTGAGCGGGCACACGGCGACTATATGGGTATGCTGGCTACCGTGATCAACGGAATGGCTTTACAGGCTTCCATGGAAAAAGAAGGACTGTTTACCCGCCTGCTGAGCGCTATTAAAATGGAGCAAATAGCGGAGCCCTATATCCGAAGGAGAGCGATACGCCACCTGGAAAAGAAAAGGATCGTCATTTTTGGAGCAGGCACCGGTAATCCCTACTTTACTACAGATACCGCAGGTTCGTTGAGAGCCATCGAAATAAAAGCCGACGTTATTTTAAAAGGTACACGTGTGGATGGCATATATACCGCCGATCCTGAAAAAGACCCTACTGCTACCAAATACGAAGCCATCACATTTAAAGAATGTATAAGCAAAAACCTGAAGGTGATGGATATGACAGCATTTACGTTGTGTATGGAAAACAAGCTTCCCATTATTGTTTTTGATATGAACAAACCCGGAAACCTGACCAGGGTAGTAAGCGGGGAAAGAGTAGGCACGCTCGTAGAAGGGTAATTCCTGATTTTGAATTTTTGATTTTCGATTCCTGATTTGATATTCCAAATTAGCAATTTCCCGATCCTGCATCGGCAATCTTCTATCAGCAATCCTCCCATCCCATATCAGCAATCCCACCTGCCCATTATTAATTATGAGCTGAGTTATTTTTTAATTAATTTAGATATCCTAATTATCGGATCATGGACTTCACCGATTTTTTTCAGAAAAATAAAGTTTTGCTTAAGGAATACCTGGAAGTAAGATTGGAACTGCTGAAGCTTCAGGGTGTAAAATTTCTTTCAAAAACGGCAGGGTTGTTTACCTGGCTGATGGTAATATTATTCCTGGTATTTTTTATTTTGTTGTTCCTGGGAATGATGTTTGCCTGGTGGATAGCGGATCTGACCCATAGCAATATTATCGGGTTTGCCAGTGCAGCGGGTATCTTTGTTGTTTTGTTGATGATATGTTTTCTTTTCAGGAAAAGTCTTTTTCAGAAGCCAATTGCAAAACTGGTTATTAAAGAAGCGTTGGAAGAAGATGAGGAGGATCAGAACACTAAACCGTAATTATGTCAAAGCCGCAAATATATGACATGGCATCTCTGGATGCCGAAATCAAACGCCTGAAACGCAGGTCGAAGGAACTGGAAGAGAGAATGGAAGATAGTGCCGATGAACTGAAAGAAAATTACGGCAACATGGCTTTTAATAGCTTTATCGGTAACCGCATAAAAAATATACCCATCCTTGGTGCAATCCTATATCCCTGGGTTATTGATGAGTCCGTGCAGGAAACCATTCAGCAGTTTTCAGAAAGGTTTTTTAAAAAGAGCGGCGAATACCTGCAGAAACTGCTTTCGGCCATATTTGATAAATAACGGGATCACGTTAGGCGTTCCGTGTTCTTCTGTCACGCCGTGGATCTTTATTATTACAACGCAGGCGGTCCTCTTTTTACCCGGCGATCCCCTTTTTATCCGTGCAATAAAAATTTCCAAAATCATGCGGGGATTGTTAAATTGTGTAAGTTTCATCCATCAATAATTGCTTATTATGAAAAAAAACATTGTTTGCTTAATTGCACTAACCCTCTTCATGTCCTTTGCCTTTGCGCAAACGAATGTGATAACGGGCACTGTTACCAACAATAGTAATGCGGAATCTGTCAGTGCTGTTTCCGTTATTTTGAAAGGCACATCAGAAGGTACGTTCACCGATCCGCGCGGCAACTTCCGGCTCACCACTTCAAAGCCGTTTCCAGTTACGCTCGTTTTTTCATCGGTAGGCTTTACAACGAAAGAAGTGGAAGTTACTTCGTCTGAACCACTTGCTGTGGCGCTGGAGCCATCTTCCATTATCGGAGAAGAAGTGGTAATAGCCGCTACCAGGACGGCAACAAGGGTAATGGAGTCTCCCGTTTCTATCGAACGGATCAGTTCGTCTGCCATACAGGCTTCTCCTGCCTCCAGCTACTATGACATGATCGCGCAAATGAAGGGAGTGGATTTTACTACCTCCTCTCTCACCTTTAAAACGCCCAGTACAAGAGGGTTTAATTTTTCCGGTAATACCAGGCTGAATCAACTGGTGGACGGAATGGATAACCAGGCCCCGGGACTGAACTTCTCTCTCGGAAACTTTATAGGACTTACAGAACTGGATGTTGATAATATGGAACTGTTGCCGGGCGCATCTTCGGCATTGTATGGCCCTGGTGGTATAAACGGTACCTTGCTCATCAACAGTAAAGACCCCTTTAAATACCAGGGATTAAGTTTCCAGGTGAAAACAGGCGTGAACCATATTGATAAAAGCCAGCGTGCCCAGGCGGGATGGTACAACGACTGGTCGGCAAGATGGGCACAGGCGGTAAATAATAAGTTTGCTTACAAAATAGGCTTTCAACTGGTACAGGCAAAAGACTGGATAGCGAATAATGCCAGCAATTATGACCGGCTTCAGAGAAAGTCTTTAGCAGGCAGCAGGCAAAGCGATCCTAATTATGATGGTGTGAATGTATATGGAGATGAAACAAATATGAGAGATAACGGGTTGAGCATGCAAAGCCTGGCGATGATGGTACAGCAGCAAACGGCGGCGGCGTTTCCTTTTGATCTTATAGGTATGCTGGATGCGGGACTGCCTGCCAATGCCACACCGGAACAAATAGGGATGTTACTGGGATCCCTGCCCGAAGCAGCAAGAGGTCCTGTTCAAAATATGTTGCCATTTTATTTCGGACTCCGCAACGGTGTTATTCCTACGGAGAGTGTTTCCAGGACCGGTTATGCAGAAAACGAAGTGATCGATCCGAATACTGTAAACTTCAAATTGCACGGAAGTCTTCATTATAAGATCACTCCCGATGTAGAGGCCTCGCTGACAGCTTATTTTGGTACGGGTAATACCGTATATACCGGCGCCGACCGTTATTCTCTGCGAAATGCCAAGATCGGACAGTACAAGCTGGAAGTGCGTGGCAGGAACTGGTTTGTAAGAGGATATACCACGCAGGAAAACGCGGGGGATGCATATAATGCTACCATCACTACCCGCAGGATGAATGAAGCCTGGAAACCCAGCACCACCTGGTTCCCGCAATATGTGGCTGCTTTTTCACAGGCACGGCTGGGCGGCGCTGATGAGACAACCGCTCACGGGATGGCCAGGGCATTTGCCGACCAGGGAAGACCCCTGCCGGGAACAGGGAATTTCAACAGCCTGTTCGACCAGGTGCGCGGCACACCTATACCTGCAGGAGGACGGTTCCTGGATAAAAGTGATCTATGGATGACCGAAGGGCAGTATAATTTCAGGGATCTTATTCCTTTCGTGGATCTGTTGGTAGGCGCTACCTGGAAGCAGTATGTGCTCAATTCACAGGGCACTCTGTTTATTGATTACGACGGACCGATAAAAATAAATGAGTATGGCGCCTATGCGCAGCTGACCAAGAAACTGTTCAGCGATTACCTGACCCTGAGCGTTTCCGGACGTTACGATAAGAACGACAATTTCAAAGGGCGGTTTACACCGAGGGCAACAGCGCTGGTGAAGCTGGCGCAGGATCATAATGTTCGTGTAAGTTACCAGACAGCTTATCGTTTCCCAACCACCCAGCAGCAGTATATTAACCTTGAAATTGGCGGAGGTCAGTTCTTAGTCGGCGGGCTGCCCTGGATCCTCGAATCACAGCTGAAGGGAGGAAAAGCAGGTCCCAACCTTGGCACGCAGCCTGTATATCGTTTGAACAGTAATGCTGAAGTAATAGGAACCTACCAGTACCGCGAGCTGAAGCCCGAATCGGT
>Ga0222429_100587_pt1 | contig 21218 bp, 21 predicted proteins | sample 1B50Ametagenome_FD_182475 | JGI IMG/M metagenome (GOLD analysis project Ga0222429, IMG submission 182475) | Enriched microbial communities from leaf-cutter ant dump, University of Wisconsin, Madison, United States - 1B50A (version 2) | ecosystem: Environmental > Terrestrial > Nest > Insects nest...
TCGCACCGGTATACCACAGTACACACACAATGATCAAAATCGATATGACAATACCCCCCGCAACAGTTGTGATATAACTTTTTCCGTCAAACATCAGTGTCTTTCTATTGATGTAGAAGTTGACAAAGACAGTATCGTTAATTCTCAGGTCGGGACGGAACGTTTTTATTCCACGAATAAAATATGCACGTAATTCACGGTGATTCCCCGAGAAATAACTATACCCTGCATCTGTCTGTACGTTGACAATAATATGTTTGCCATCTTTCACCACCTTCAACACAGGCGGTCCCTTCTGCATAATCGGTACGCGATAGGGCGTAACGCTATACACATCACCCAAAAAACGGTTATCATTCCGCTGCAGGTCTTTATATCTTATGGAACTGGAGCTGCTATCTTTATGACGGTAATGAATACCCACCGCATCCACTTTTATGGCTACCACCGCTTTCGGTCGAACCGACCAGATATACCCGGCCAGTAACCAGGTGAGCACTATCAGTATCGGATATACGATTAAAAAAACAATCGGCTTCGTTTGCGGCAGTTTCCCGTAATAAGGGTCATATGCTATTGCAACAGGCAATCCATACAGGCAAATCACTAAAACAGTTCCAATCAAAACCAACACTGCACGTATTACCCATGTCAAAGCATGGTGCGGAACAGAAACCATCTCTGGAAAATTATGCCTGTTGAAGTCTGTTTGCATCATTCAATCTTTCAGTCCTATAACAATATCCATCACATTGGTCTGGGTGGGTCCGGTAATGACCAGTCCGCCGGTTTGTCCGAAAAAAGTATACGCATCGTTGTTGTCCAGGTAGGTTTGAATATTCAGATTGTTTTGCAACGATTGATAGGCCACATCAACATCTGAGATAGCTCCTGCGGCATCAGTGGGGCCATCTGTTCCGTCTGTTCCTCCTGATAATACGGTGGTATTTTCAAAACCTTTACCCTGCATCACCGCCAACGCTGCCAAGGCAAACTGTTGGTTGCGTCCGCCTTTTCCACTTCCTTTCACCACTACAGTCGGTTCACCACCCCACAGCAGGCAGGTACCTGCGGAACTGTCTTTCAGCTCTGATACAAAACGTCCCGCCTGCGTTTCCGCGTCGCCTGCAAGCGGGGGGGATAGTATCTTTGCCCGGTAACCTATTTCCCTAGCCTTGGCCGCCGCGGCTTCCAGCGCCATATCATTGGTAGCTACCAATACATTTTTTACTTTATCAAAAACCGGGTCACCCGTTACAGGCGTGTCAGGTATCTCAAACCTTAATCCCCTTTCTATCCATTCGCGGGCTTTCTCAGGAAGCTTTTCTGTCAATCCATATTTTTCCAGAACGGCAGATGTATCTTCGAAACTGCTGTCATCGGCTACCGTTAGTCCACTGGCTATCACCGACAGATCATCTCCCGGAACATCACTTAATACCAGGGAAAAGACGGGGGCCGCCGTATATCGGACTAACTGTCCTCCCTTTATACGAGACAAATGCTTCCGCACCGTATTTATTTCATCGATAGCTGCACCGCAGTGAAGTAAAAGAGCAAATACCTGTTGCAAATCCTCCAGCGAAACGCCGGGAGGATGGTCGGCAAGCAAAGAAGACGCGCCTCCGCTGATCAATAGCAACACCACATCGTTGGGGTCTGTGTCCTGCAGCAGCAATACCACTTCCTTTCCCGCCGCCACACTGTTTTCATCCGGCACAGGGTGGGCTGCTTCAATAGTAGTGAAATACCTTAGCGGCAGACCATGATCGTATTTGGTAACAACCAGGCCCTTTGTAATACGTTCTCCCAATATCTTTTCTGTTTCCAAAGCCATGGCAGCCGCAGCCTTGCCGGCCGCGATCACCACTATTCTTTGACCTGCATCAACAAATAATATTTGGTCGCCGATGCGCAGCTGATCGTCATTGAATTGCAGGAAACGCGGCATGAACCGCCCCGGGGTTACGGCAGCAACACCGGCTGTAAATATCGATAGGGCATTTGCTCGCGACATGCCCGAAATTAACATTAGTTTTTAATCCCGCCACCCCTCGTTTCTCAACCTATTTTATCTTACCTTCGATACAGATTAGTTGTTTAGCTAACTAATTTTTGCTTGCAGAATTGAATCATTGCCGTTATCGCAAGCTTCCATTTTATGGCCAATCAAAATATTATATGAAACGGACTATCAAAAACGTTGCTGTTCTGGGTTCGGGAGTAATGGGTTCCCGCATTGCCTGTCATTTTGCCGGTACCGGCTCCCACGTATTGTTGCTGGATATAGCACCCACTGAACTAACCGAAGCAGAAAAAGCAAAAGGGCTTACCCTGGAACACCCGGCAGTGAGAAACAGGATTGTGAACGAAGCATTGACTGCAGCAGTGAAATCCAATCCATCGCCGGTATATACGCAGGACGTTGTTAAAAAAATAAAGACGGGGAACTTTACGGACAATATGAAAGATATTGCCGGATGTGACTGGATCATAGAAGTGGTGGTGGAAAGACTGGACATCAAACAATCTATTCTTGCAGAGGTGGATAAATATCGCAAGTCCGGCACATTAATCACATCCAACACTTCCGGAATTCCGATCCACCTTATGGCAGAAGGCAGGAGCGAAGATTTTAAAAAGCATTTTTGCGGCACACATTTTTTCAACCCGCCGCGTTACCTGAAACTGCTTGAGATCATTCCGACACCCTATACCGATAAATCCGTTGTTGACTTCCTTTTGCATTACGGAGATCTTTTCCTGGGCAAAACAACTGTGCTTTGTAAGGATACGCCGGCGTTTATTGCTAACCGTGTGGGCGTATACAGCATAGCCGCTATTTTCAAGCTGGTGGAAAAGCTGGAACTGACCATTGATGAAGTAGAAGCATTAACAGGCCCTGTGCTGGGCAGACCTAAATCCGCTACCTTCCGTACAGCAGACGTGGTGGGCATAGATACCCTGGTGAAAGTAGCGAAAGGCGTATATGAAAACTGCCCGGATGATGAAGCCAGGGAAACTTTTATACTTCCTGCATGGGTAGAAAAGCTGGTGGAAAACAAATGGCTGGGCGACAAGACCGGACAGGGATTCTTCAAAAAAGTTAAATCTGCAGAAGGTAAGTCGGAAATACTGGTACTGAATATTTCCACCATGGAATATGAACCCAGAAAAAAGCCAAAATTCGCTACCCTGGAAGCAGCTAAACCAATTGACGATCTGAAGCAACGTATTAAAATGTTGCTGGCAGGACAGGATAAAGCCGGCGAGTTTTACCGCCAGTTCCACTACGCATTATTTTCTTATGTATCGCATCGTATTCCCGAAATATCAGATGAAGCCTACCGCATAGACGATGCCATGAAGGCCGGGTTTGGCTGGGAAATAGGCGCTTTTGAAACCTGGGATGTGCTGGGTGTAGAAAAGGCGGCGAAGGCTTTAAAAGATGCAGGCAATACGGTAGCCCCATGGGTGGAAGAAATGCTGGCTGCGGGCAATACTTCCTTCTACAAAATTGAAAATGGCAAAAGGCTTTGCTATTCACCCACCACAAAACAATATGTATCGGTAGTGGATGAAAAAACAGCAGATGCCTTTATCATCATGAAAAATTTTGCCGGCCAAACGGTATGGAAAAACAGCGCCGCCAATGTGTATCACCTGGGTGATGATGTATTGGGACTGGAATGGCATACCAAAATGGGGACCATCGGCGGTGAAGTACTGGAAGGCATTCACAAAGCAATTGGGCTGGCGGAGGAAAAGTATAAAGGTGTGGTGATTGCCAACGATGCCCAGAACTTTTCGGCAGGTGCCAATGTGGGCATGATATTCATGTTTGCCATCGAGCAGGAATATGATGAGCTGGATATGGCGATCCGCCAGTTCCAGAATGCTATGACGAGGGCACGCTTTTCCAGTGTGCCGGTAGTGGTAGCGCCGCATGCACTCACCCTCGGAGGCGCCTGCGAACTGAGCCTGCATAGCGACAAAGTGGTTCCCGCCGCGGAGTCCTATATCGGGCTGGTAGAGCTGGGCGTAGGATTGATTCCCGGCGGCGGCGGCACCAAAGAATTTGCATTACGTGCTGCAGATGAATTACATGCCGATGAGCCAGATAATAATACGCTCAATAAGCGCTTCAGGACCATTGCCACCGCATCGGTTTCTACAAGTGCCTACGAAGCATTTGATCTTGGTATCCTGCGAAAAGGGCTGGATGAAGTAATCGTGAACCAGGACAGACGTATAGCTGCCGCCAAAAGAAGCGTAATCGACATTTATGATAACGGGTACGTGACACCCGTACCCCGTACAGATATTAAAGTATTAGGTAGGCTGGGCCTGGGCGCACTTTATGCCGGTATCAATGGTATGTGGCGCGCCCACTATGCTACCGATCACGATGTGGTAGTGGCTAAAAAGTTGGCCTATGTAATGTGCGGCGGCGATCTGAGCGAACCTGCTTATGTAAGTGAGCAATACCTGCTGGACCTGGAGCGGGAAGCCTTCCTGAGCCTCTGCGGTGAAAGAAAAACACTGGAACGCATCCAGAGTGTGCTGAAGGGTGGAAAACCGATCAGGAATTAGGAAGCCTGGCAAGGTTGGTTGAACATCCTTACGGGAGATTTTCCCGCAGATGCAGGCAGATTGTATGCAGAGAAACCACGTTCCCCGGATAATATATTCCCGGTCCCTAAGCTGCGCGCTATCTAACAGCTTTAATTCACCCTATTCTTCGTCCTTATTAAGGGCGGGAATGGTTCTGCCTTTTACCAGCCATGCAACACCAAAGAATATGAGCATGATAGTTTCCATCAGGTATACAAACCAATAAGGTAACCATGCTGTTTTGCTCAGCGGAGTAAAGCTGTAGACAGCCAGTATTAAAAGGCTCGCGATCATACCGCATCCGCAAACAAGGTATAGTTTTCCCTCGCGGTCGGTCTTCAACTTCCTGGGTTCATCAGGATGCCTTCTGAAATTGATGATGCAAAAAACAGACATTGCCAGGAAAAACAGCGCTGCAAAAATCAGGTGCATGCTTCCGGCTCCTTCAGAGGCAACATAGATATGGATATTATCCGTGATTGGTTCGCCCGATCCCGTTGGTAGCGCTACAATACCCAAAGCACAGCTTGCAGCAAATGTAGCCAACCGGTTATCCGTCAGCCAATACCAGTAGTCCTTTCTCCTCTGCAGCGGATACCCTTTATAACAAAACAGGAAAATGGCAACCGTTATCAATATGCCGGTAAAAATGGGACCGGCCGCGGTATAATAATAATGGCTGATGGAGGATTTTAAATTTACGCCTGCCAGGTAAGGACGACTTTTTTCATCGTCGATAAACCTTGAGTCATTCAACAGGTCGAGCCCGTTTACAATGGAGTTAACACCCAGGCACAAAAAAGGCAATGCCAGGCCCAGGATACCTATCAACTTCCTGATGGCATGGTAAGAGATAACATAACTGGAAGCCGCCATAACGAATATTTTACAGATGACGAATTTTGTATGTTAACAGCAGAGCACGGCTTATGTTACCTTCTTGCAGACAACCTCCGGCAATTACCTGTAAAATGAAAGCATTTCTTTAAAAATAGTATTGAGCTTCTTTACAGGAATGTCTTTGGCAGGATCAATCAGCAAGATCTTCATCCTTGCCCTTTTTTCCAGCAGCAGGTCAGGGTGACTCATCCGGTTTCCCTCTACAAAACCGATATAGGGCTGCAGCAGCTTTTTATGTATCCATAAATAACACATCATCCTGCCATCAAAATAATAAAACGGCATACCATATTTCCACTCTTCTGTTATGTTGCTATCTAAAGCCGGTATCATTTTTCTCAGGTATTCCAGACAACCTTTCACCGGCTCTTCTTTTTCCTGGAAAAACACATCGATAGGTCTGAGCATGCTGTAAGATAACAAAATAGTAAGACCTGTAAAATAGTAAGGCTGTAATACCACAAGATTATAAAGATAACAAGACCATGAGGCCGTAATATCTCTAAGAATACCTGCTATCCTGCATTTTAGTGCAGATCGGAACCGATCAGGCGGATGAACTCGCTGCGGGTTTCATTTTTCTCGAACTCACCAAAAAAAGCAGAAGTGGTGGTAACAGAGTTTTGCTTTTGCACCCCCCGCATCATCATGCAAAGGTGTTTGGCTTCAATAACCACGGCTACCCCCAGCGGCTGTAGCGCTTCTGTAATAGCATCCAGGATTTGGGTAGTCAACCTTTCCTGCACCTGCAGCCGGCGGGCGTATACATCCACCACACGGGCTATTTTACTGAGACCGGTTATCCACCCGTTAGGGATATACGCTACGTGCGCTTTTCCGAAAAAAGGCAACATATGGTGTTCGCACATGCTGTAAAGCTCTATATCCTTTACAATGATCATTTCACTGATCGGTTCATGAAATTTGGCGGAATTTAGTATAACCCGTGCATCCTGCTGGTATCCCTGCGTTAGCACCTGCATTGCCTTTGCCATTCGCTCAGGAGTTTTAACGAGTCCTTCCCGTTCGGGATCTTCCCCCAGTAAAGACAATGCCTCTCTGTAAGTCGTGATCAGGGATGAAGTGATCCCTTCATCATAATGTTCATTTTTTTTGTATGCCATGGCTCTTCTAATAAATAAAATAATCAGGCAGGATATTCCACAAAATTACGGGGAGTTTCAAAAAGCCTTACCTGCATCTCCTTGTCCGTATCAATATACGGGCGAAGTATATTATAAATTGTAATTGCAATATTTTCTGCTGTCGGATTCAGGTTCCTGAACTCTTCGGTATCAAGATTCAGATTTTTGTGATCAAACCGCTCTGTTATTTCTGCCTTGATCAGTTCGGACAATACTTTCATATCCATCACAAAACCCGTATCCGGGGCAGGTTCACCCACCACTTTCACTTCCAGTTCGTAATTGTGTCCATGATAATGCGGATTGCTGCATTTTCCAAACACTTTAAAATTCTCCTCCTCACTCCAGCCCGGGTTGAACAACCTGTGGGCTGCATTGAACCTTTCCCTCCTGTAAACCGCTACTTTATTACGCATATTTTTTATATCAGGTTGCAAAAATACATACATTCGGGCGAAGGCCTGAAGGATTCATTAATCCCTGTACCTGGATTTGCCAACAGGTTTTATTTCAGTGCCTTATAACAAGTTTTCCTATCTGCCTGACTATTTTTAAATTGCAGCCGATGTCAGACAGAAAAATTGTGATTACCATTGATGGCTGGTCGTCCTGCGGCAAGAGTACCCTTGCCAAAGAGCTGGCCAAAAAACTGCACTATACTTATATAGACTCCGGTGCCATGTACCGCGCCGTGACACTGTATTTTCTGCGAAACAATACAGACTGGAAGAATACGGATGCCGTGAAAGCGGCGCTGCGGGATATAGAGATCACTTTCAGGATAAATCCAAAAACAGGATTGGGAGAAGTGTACCTGAACGATGAAAACGTCGAATACCTGATCCGGGACCTGGTAGTGGCAGAAAAAGTAAGTGAAGTAGCCGCCATTAAAGAAGTACGGGAATTTGCCGTAGCACAACAACGAAGGATGGGAACGGATAAAGGCATTGTAATGGATGGAAGGGATATTGGCACCGTGGTTTTCCCGGAGGCAGGGCTGAAGATATTCATGACAGCAGATAATGCGGTGCGGGTGGAAAGGCGGTTTAAGGAATTATATGCCAAAAACCCGAACATAACCATTGAAGAAGTGAAGAACAACCTGGAAATGCGGGATTATATTGATTCCCATCGTGAAGTAAGCCCCCTGCGGCAGGCGGAGGATGCTATTGTGCTGGATAATACACATCTCTCTCCGGAGGAGCAGTTTAAGCTTGCTTTGAGTTGGGTAAAAGAAAAGACCATCTGAGTTGATCCGTACCTGTTCAAAAAATTTCCGGCATTTAAATAATTTTTGAAAAGCAATGTTATCTATCACCTCAAAACTTCCCGCGGTAGGCACGACCATTTTCACTACCATGAGCTCGCTGGCCCTCGAATACAATGCCGTGAACCTTGGGCAGGGCTTTCCTGACTATCCTATGTCCGACAGGCTGATATCGCTTGTAAACGAAGCCATGAAAAAAGGATACAACCAGTATACCCATATGAATGGTTACCTGCCATTGCGCGAGGCGATCGCGGAAAAGATTACCGGTCTGTATGGATTGTCCGTGAGTCCCGACAGGGAGATCACTGTTGTACCCGGTGGCACTTACGCTATTTATACCTCTCTCACGGCAGTGCTGCACCCCGGGGATGAAGTCATCGTGTTTCAACCCTGTTATGACAGCTACATACCGAATATTGTAGCGAATGGCGCCATACCGGTTCAGGTGCCGTTACAGTATCCCGATTATACGATCAACTGGCAGGCGGTACGGCAGTCCATTACACCCCGCACCAAAATGATCATGCTGAACTCTCCAAACAATCCTACCGGCTCGGTACTGCGGGAGGCCGACATCGCAGCATTAAGAGAAATTGTAAAAGATACAAATATCTTTATACTCAGCGATGAGGTATATGAGCACCTCATGTTTGATCATACGCCGCACCAGAGCATGTTACGATACCCCGACCTGTATGAAAGGAGCTTTGTTTGTTTTTCCTTCGGAAAGACCTATAACTGCACCGGCTGGAAAATAGGCTATTGTGTGGCGCCGGCAAAGGCAAGCGCCGAGTTCAGAAAGGTGCATCAGTTTAATTGCTTTTCTACCGACACACCCAAACAGGTAGCACTGGCAACCTTCCTGAAAGAAAAAGACGAATACCTTCATCTGGGAAAGGCGATGCAGCAGAAAAGAGATCTTTTCCTGAAGCTGATGCGGGCATCCAGGTTTAAAATGCATCCGTCGGCCGGCAGTTATTTTGTGCTTGGCAGCTACGGACATTTCAGCAGCGAACCGGAAAAAGATATTGCCATCAGGATAACCAAAGAATCAGGTGTGGCAACCATTCCCGTCTCTGCTTTCTACACCGACGGTACGGATAATAAGGTACTGCGGTTTTGTTTTTGCAAAAAAGACGAGACCCTGGAAAAAGCGGCTGAAAGATTATGTAAAGTATAACTTCCGGCACGTATATTTTAGGTACGTACCGGAAATTGTTATAAAGGAGGAGGCTGTTATTCTGCCGGTACAAAAACAAATCTTGCGTCAGGTACCAGCTGATCATCACGGAAGCCTTCGGCTTCAAATTTCAATGAACCGCTTTTCAATTCATTGATCACAGCTTTTTTGTACTCCCCTTCAAATTCATACAAAAAGGTACCAGGTTTTTCGGCATCCCATGTCCAACGCATTGTTTGTGCCAGCTGAAGCGTGTCAGGAGCATTCTCTGTTAATCCTAAAGCATAACGTTTCAGGTAATAGGTTCCCGTTTCTGAAAACCGTACCAATACCCTATATTCTTCAGGATGTCCGATGCCGTAAATGATGTTGCCGGTTGCAACAGAATCCAATATCCACGTCCTGCATATCAACCTGATATTGGGATTGTCCGGAATAGCTTCTGCTTTATTTGCAGAAACAGACAATTTCCCCCAGTCAGAAGTTGATATATTAAACGACAGGCTTTCATCAGCAAAAGTAATATCGGTAAGCAATCCTAACCCATCCAGGCTAATTACGGTTGTGTCCTCAAGGCTGAAATCGCCATCAATAACATTTCCGTTCTCCAGTACCAGTATATAAGTAGTATCACTTAAGAACTCAATTGAGACAAATGAAGGTGGTCGTTGATTTTTAGCTGATGCCACATTATGAATTGTCTTTCGCGTAGAAGCATTATTCATCTCCCATTTACCAAGAACCTTTTCAAACAGGCCGGGCCGGGGATCAGGAGTTACAGGCGCATTATCGTCTTTTTTACAGGAAATAAAAGTGCCGACAATAAGCAATAATAATCCCGGAATGCAGGATATTTTCATTTTCATAAGAACCGGTTTTAATACGATTTAAGAAATGAAGAACGGATTTTCCTGCCGGAAATTGCCTGTAGTGAACTTTACAATGAAGCCCTGGTGGTCAATCTGAACGGTACGTAAATATGTTCCTTGCTGCCGGTAAGGATAAGCTCTGCAGCCTTTACACCCATTTGGTAGAAATCGGTAGAGATGGTGGTAATGCCATTCAGTATAATCTTTTTCAAAGCGGTTTCATTGTAGGAGATCACTCCTATATTCTTACCCACCTTAAATTTCATGGAGATCAGCCGCTCAATGAGGGTCACAAGGTCTGCTTCCATAAGATTAATATATACTTCACCGGAATGAATAGGCTCGGTGGCAATATCATGCACCACCTTATGGTTAAAAGCATATTCCTGGCAAAACCGGTTAAATCCTTTTAATATCTCGCGGGGATAATAACTCTTCTCGGGGAAAATTATTTTCAGGGTATGGTACTTTGCCAAAGGTTTCAACGCCTTTTCCAGCGCCTGGTAAATATCCTTTTCAAAGTTCTCGTAAACACCGGCATACTCTCCGTCTACTTTTGTAATGCGCTTATCCAGCAGCACCAGCTTGTGCTTGGGGATAGTATTGATGATTTCGTGCTCGTTGTCTGCACCGTCAATAAAATGCGGTATGATCACATAATGCGAGTAGTCCTCACTGTTAGAGTTCCGGAGCAGCTTTTTAAAGAAGGAGTAATCGTTATTATATACGTAAAAATCTATAGCGGTGTTTTCCCCCAGGGTTTCTACAAATGCGTCGTAAATGATCTTTTTATGAGAGCTGAGCTTATTGAATAGGAGCATTACCCTGCGATCCTGCTTAATATCATCATTCACAATATAATATCCTTTACCGGGTACTGAGCCCAGAACACCCATTTTTTTGAGGTATTTGTACCCCTTTTCAGCGGTGTCGCGGGATATTTCCAGCTCAAAGCTGAGCTCATTGATGGAAGGTACCAGGTCGTCTTTTTTCAGGTTGCCGGCTTCTATCGCATCCAGTATGGAATGGGTTAATTGCAGATATTTAGGCGTAGCAGAAAATTCATCTACCTGCACATGCTCAAAAAAACGCTTAAATTTCATATCACAATCACAAAATATGCCGACAAATGGGGTTAGTATTTGGATTGCCAAAGTAATAAAAATAAACGAAACGGAACGCTTCGTCCCGATTCACCCTATCTTTAACGATTGTAAGAGGATAACATATGATAGAAGCAGGAGAATATTATACGCTGAAAGTTTTGAGGATCGCTACGCCCGGAGCCTATCTTGACGATGGGAAGGAAGGTATTCTTTTACCCAACCGGTTCCTTACGCCTGACATACGGGAAGGAAGCAGCGTCCGGGTCTTTGTTTATCACGATTCTGAAGGAAGAGCAGTAGCTACCACCGAGAAGCCATTGGGGAAAGAAGGCGATATCGTACTGCTGGAAGCTGTTTCGGTTACACCCCAGGGCGCTTTTCTGGACTGGGGGCTTATGAAAGATATTTTTGTTGCCAAATCGCAGCAGAAAGACCGGATGTATAAAGGCGAAAAATACCTGGTAAAAATATACAGGGATGACCAAACAGGACGTATAGCCGCCACAGAAAAAATTGACCGCTTTTTAAGCAATGAAAAACTAACGGTGAGAGAAATGGAAGTCGTTGACCTGGTAGTTTACCGGCGCAGCGACCTGGGATACGTAGTGATCATTAACAACCGGCACACAGGTTTGATACACTACAACGAGGTATTCCGGAAAATGGAGCCCGGAGACCGCTTTAAAGGATTTATTAAGAAGATAACGGAAGACAACAAAATAGATGTGGTTGCCGGAGAGCCGGGATATACCAAAGTAGATACAGAAGCGGAAAAGATACTGGAATTATTACATGAGCACAACGGCTATCTTCCCTATAACGACAAATCAAAGCCGGAAGACATCTACGATTTCTTCGGCATGAGCAAAAAGACATTTAAGATGACCACAGGAGGGTTATATAAGCAAAAGAAAATAGCCTTTACTGAAACCGGCATCCGGTTGCTGCCGGAACAGTAAAGGCTAAAAAGAGATCGTCAGCTTAGAAGTTGAACCCGACACGCAACGACGCCAGCGAGATAGTGGATTTTTCTTTCTTCAGAAGGGTACTTTCATAACGTAAGCCCAGTTCCAGCTTACCGAGGTCTACACCGATAGTTGGGGCCCAGGTGAATCCTCCGGTACTATACTTTGAGCTGCGGATATTTTCATAATCGGTTTCTTCATCAATGGAAGCAGCATAAAACGAGTAGATGCTGTATCCGCCCTCTGCCATCACAAAAAACTTACTGGCAAAATTATATTTGTATCCCAGCTTTAAGGGTATGCTTGTTCCTACCTTCACGTCCTCATCAATCTTCTTGGGTATCACGACCATTCCTCCTGGCGTAAAGGTTATATAACCCGGTCCTGCTTTCACGGAGAACCGCAGGTTTAGTCCTCCCTGGAAGCCGAAGCCTTCCTTCATGCCTTTGTCTCCAACAACAGGTCCACCTTCGAAACCAAAACCAAAACTGAAAGGCTTATCGCTTTGCGCTTGTAATTGTGTAGCAGATGTGATGGCAGCAAATGCCATCACCAGTGCCAGTATTTTTTTCATAAAAAGGATTTAGTTAGGGATAATAACCCATTTCCCTTTTATTTATTGTCTGCTGCTGACAACAGCTTACTTAAGAAGGCGATACCCGAAGCAGGCTTCAAAATTTACAGCAGTATATTTCCCGCTAAACAGGTTTTCCGACCCTCCGAATATACTGGTACGTGTAAGAGAGAGCAGATCAGTATTCTGGTTGTTGCCCGGCAGGTGATAGGACACGTTGTTATTGCTGGAGCCCAACGCCAGGCTAATATCAAACAGGAACCGTTTGTCCTTGCCGAAGGCGGACTGCATCCCGGTTTTACCCATAATGAACCATTCCCGGTTGATCGTGCGGTAAGTCTCCCAAACAGCATAGCTGTTGCCGGAAGGATTTTGCCAGTACCAGTCTGAAACAGCCGTTCTCACATATTTGCCGCCCCCGGCTATGGCTATATAAGGCCAAACCCTTGACCGGCTGTTGATCAACCTGTTTCCAGCTATATAGTAACGCAGTTCCTGCCGCAACCTGCCACCGCTGGTATTTCGAGATGAGCCGGAATAATTTCCATAAATATAGTCTGCCGCCGTTCTGACGGAAAAGGATGGATGAAAACGATATTCCCCGCCAATTGAAGCGGAAACATCACTATTCCATAGTGATAAAGGGGTAAAGGAAAGCGGCCAGCTTTTCAGCAAAGGTGCCTGGTGACTTTGAGCAACCAGGTTCAGTGACAACAGTAAAAAAGCGGTACATATTAAAGAGGTATACTTTATCATCCATTCAGTATTTCAGACAGGTAAACAGGCTCCGCGGGATTACTGATATCATATAATACCATTCCATTGGTAACCATAGTGATCAACAGGTTACCGATAGGAATACAGTCGATAAAAGTATGTCCTGTTATGGTATTCAGCTTCTCCGGGATGGCTGCATCCGTTATATCAAATACTACCAGTCCCGCTTCAGCGTCGCATACATACAGGTAATTCCCGGATAAGCCCAGTCCGTGAGGGTTGGATAATTGTATCGTAAATTTCAAAGCAGGCGATACGGGATTTGTAACATCAAATCCCTCCAGGGAATTGGCGTTTCCACCACAGTTATTTCCCGTCCTGACAGTAACATACGCATACTGGCCGTTAGCTACAACAGGATCACAGGCTGTTACATGAAAAGCGGAGCCCTGGTATTTGGGTTCGCCGGCCCGGGAGATAGAGATGATATGCATAGCGCTCATCGTACCGATAAAAAGCTGATCGCCCCAGGGATAAATAGTTTCCACCTCTCCTTCCAGGCTGAGCATGAGTGACCCCAGCTTCACCGGTCCGGCAGGATTTTGCAGTCCGAAAGTATGCAGGCTATTGCCATCTACTACATAAAGGTGGTCTTTCGCAATGGTAAACCGTGCCAAAGAGCCCCCTGTTCCTGTACCGGGTCCCAACTTACTATCTTTACTGCAGCCTATTAAAACGATCAACAACAGCAAAGCCGGCCTATATATCTTTCTCATAGCGTCAGTATTTGCATTTAGGTGAATAAAGATTTTTTTGCTCCCATCCTTTTACAATGCCTTTGGAGGGGTCCACACACTCAAAATATCCATGTGCAGGAGGTAACGCATGCTGAACAATTGTGAAGGCATTTTCTATCCTGCTCACTATCGCTATCCGGGACAATTGGGTTATATCCAGTACCAGCAGGTCATTCCCGTTGTTGGTATACAAAAAGTTATGCAGAATACTTAATTCCTGCGCTCCCGGTACGGAAATGAAACCAAGCCGTTCCGGTAAGGCCGGATTGTCAATGGATATCACATGTATTCCTTTGCCATTCTCAACCTGGTACAGGCATAAACCTTTCGTATATATCTTACCGGCATCTTCAATGGGTCGTGCTTCTTCAAAGCTAACAGTACCTGTAGTGATCTTCGCTTCATACACAGGCGCATAGCCGGTTACTTCGTCAGGTGGCTGCTGATCGTTATTGCATCCGGTAATAAAAAGCAGGAGGGTTGCCAACATAAGAGTTTTGGTCATAATACTGGGTTATGCAGATTAACATACCAGTATACTACTAAAACCACCGCATGGTTGGGTAAAAAGATTTTTTACAGTAGCATGACACTATCTCAATTGTGCCAGTGTTTTTACCAGCTTATGCAGCTGCTTATCGGTCTGATAGCCTTTAACCGTCTCTACCGGCTTGCCTTTATGGTAAATGGTCAGGATGGGAATTGCTTCTACGTTCAAATCCCTGGCCAGGGCTTTGGCTTCGTCTATATTTAACCGGTATACCAGCAACTGACCCGAATATTTTTTTGAAAGGGCATTCAGCGCAGGCTCCATTTGTTTGCACGGACCGCACCAGGGTGCGTAAAAATCAATCAGCAGTTTAGGATTGTCCTGTAAAAGCCTGTCAAAATCAACCCGGGTGAACTTATCCGGCGCCGCCTGCCCGTCTGGTTGAAAAAGAGGCAATCCGCGGTTCTCCCACGAAAGAATGCCACCGGTGAGCTCATAGACTTCGAAGCCCATTTTAACCAGTTCTTCCGCAGCTTTGGCGCTTCTGCCGCCTACCTTACAATACACAAGCACAGGCTGGTTTTTGTCCAAGGCTTCCAGTCGCTGCAAAAAATCGCTGTCGTAAGCATTTATATTTACGGCATCCTTTATATATCCGCTCTTAAATTCTTCCGGAGTTCTTACATCCACCAACTGCCCCCCAATCGAGTCATGCAACTTCTTAAAATCTTCCGGAGCCAGCTTCCGGGTTTGGCTGTAGCTGCTTACACCGGCGAGTAAAAAGAATAATACCAGGAATCTCGTATACATAGCCATTATTTTTTTGAACTTCAAAATTATGACCTTTCAACAAGACAATGCGTTTTGTGTATTAAGTTTGCCGCTATGAACATACTTGAAAATTTTAAGAAAATAAAAACATTCGTTTTTGATGTAGACGGCGTAATGACAGACGGATCCGTTCTGGTGCAGGGTGGCAGGGAATATTTTCGTTCGTTGAATACTAAAGACGGATATGCACTGCAACTGGCTGTAAAATCAGGGTTCAATGTAGCGGTCATCACCGGTGGCTATATGCCGGCGGTCATCGAAAGAATGGAATTTCTGGGGGTTACAAAAGTATTTCAGTCAGTAAAAAACAAGGTTACCTGCTTTGAAACATACTGTATTGAAAATAATATAAACCCGTCTGAAACGCTGTATATGGGTGACGATGTACCCGATTATGATGTGATGAAAGCTGTGGGACTGGCATGCTGCCCGGCAGATGCGGTCTCTGAGATAAAGGAAATATCCCATTATATTTCTCCACTGGCAGGAGGCAGGGGATGTGTAAGAGATGTATTGGAAAAAGCGCTGAAGCTTAACGGGTGCTGGGAACTAAACACCAGCGTACGCAGCATGTAATAACCGTCTGCTGTACAGCTGTTTGACATTTTCTATAACCTTTTATATACCTTAGCTCTAATTATTTCAAACTCTACTTAAACAATAGCTTATGGCGGCACGCACCGATCAGTTTATCAGTCCCGATTATGTATTGCTGGATGAACTGTTTACGGAAGAGCAGAAACTGATCAGGGAATCGGTAAGAGCTTATGTGAAAAAGGAAATATCTCCTATCATTGAGGAATATGCCCAGAAGGCTTCGTTTCCCGAACATATAGTGAAACAACTGGGAGAGCTGGGATGTTTCGGCCCTACCATCCCGGCAGAATATGGCGGAGGCGGCCTGGACTATATCAGCTACGGGCTGATGATGCAGGAACTGGAGCGGGGAGATAGCGGTGTAAGATCCACTGCCTCCGTGCAGGGAAGCCTGGTGATGTTTCCTATTCATGCATACGGCAGTGAGGAGCAAAAGAAAAAATACCTGCCTAAGCTGGCCTCCGGAGAATGGCTGGGCTGCTTTGGCTTAACCGAGCCGGACCATGGGTCGAACCCTGCCGGGATGCTGACAAATTTCAAAGATGCAGGCGATCATGTGATCTTAAATGGTGCCAAAATGTGGATCAGCAATGCCCCCTTTGCACAGGTAGCTGTTGTATGGGCAAAAGATGAAAACGGAGATATACGCGGGTTGATCGTGGAGCGCGGTATGGAAGGCTTTACCACCCCCACCACCCACGACAAATGGAGCCTTCGGGCCTCTGCCACCGGTGAACTGGTTTTTGATAATGTGAAAGTGCCCAAAGAAAATATTTTCTCTGAAATAAAAGGATTGAAAGGCCCCCTGGGCTGCCTGACCAAAGCCCGTTTCGGCATTGCCTGGGGCGCTGTAGGAGCTGCTATGGATTGTTATGACACAGCCCTCCGCTACTCAAAAGAAAGAGTTCAGTTTGATCGCCCTATCGGTGGATTTCAGCTACAGCAAAAAAAGCTGGCGGAAATGATCACGGAGATCACCAAGGCCCAACTGCTGAACTGGCGTATAGGCGTATTAATGAATGAAGGAAGGGCTACACCGCAGCAGGTAAGCATGGCAAAAAGGAACGCATGCTTTATAGCTACCAACATATGCAGGGATGCCCGGCAGATGCTTGGCGGCATGGGTATCACCGGCGAGTATTCGGTGATGCGGCACATGATGAACCTGGAAAGTGTGATCACTTATGAAGGTACGCACGACATTCACCTGCTGATCACTGGTATGGATGTTACCGGCTTAAACGCTTTTAAATAAATTTTGTCAAATAATCCCGGATTGAAAATATTTCTTCTCGGTTTCATGGGAACCGGCAAAACATATTGGGGAAAACGATGGGCGGCAGAGCATAACCTGGAATTTTATGACCTGGATGCCTGCATTGAAGAAGCGACCGGGCTGACGATCCCCCAAATTTTCGCAGAGCATGGAGAAGGCTTTTTCCGGAAAAAAGAACAGGAATTGTTACACAGCTTTGCCGGCAAATCAAACTTTATCCTTTCTACAGGTGGAGGCACGCCCTGTTTCTTCGATAATATGGACTGGATGAACAGGCACGGTAAGACCATTTACCTGGAGACCCCGGTAAAAGTGTTAAAACAGAGACTTATCAGCGAGAAAGATCATCGTCCGTTGATAAAAAATTTAAAAGATGATGAAATAGAGATATTTATAAATAATAAACTAAATGAACGCAACGTTTATTACCAGCAGGCGGCTATAATATTAGATACGGTATCTGTTGAGAATAGTACATTTTTAAAAATCAATTCAGACGATGTCAACTAAACGACTTGTTCAAATAGGAGCCATTTTGGGTGCGCTGAGCGTGATCCTGGGGGCTTTTGGTGCGCACGGTCTTAAAAAACTGGTTTCGCCGGAAGCAGTAGCAACCTTTGAAACCGGCGTCCGGTACCAGTTCTACCACACTTTTGCTATTCTTGGCCTTGGGTACCTGTACAGGCGTATGCCCGGCAAGTTAATGGAATGGTCCGCTATATTTTTCCTGTCCGGGATTGCGCTGTTCAGTGGCTCGCTGTATGTACTGACATTCCTGGAAGCAACCGAAAATGTAGGATTAAAAGGTATCGGGGCGATCACGCCACTGGGTGGATTATGCTTTATCGCCGGATGGATCTGCCTATTTATCCAGGCATCTAAAGCCGGAAAGAACGAAAACAGGGAAAAACGAAGGGAAAGCTCCTCAGATCATTAAGTTATAAATGAATTTGAAGGAATACATAATTCTCCCCGTTCCCGGATATGACTTTACCTGTGCCTTCTATCGCCTCCATTCTTTTCCGAATAACTGGTTTTATACGTTCTTCCATTTTACTGACCTGCCCGCCGGCATAGCTTAATTTTATAGTTATACCATCATCAGCACGAATAACGATCATTACTTTTTCCACTTCAAGGTTTCTCAACCCTTTTAACACCTCCTTATAGGAAAGAAAAATATTCCGGCGCTTAATCCCGGACACCTCCGTTTCAGGAACTGATTCCGGCGTCTCAATCTCGTAAGATATATTACTGTTCTCAAAATATTCATGGGTAAAGCTCTTGATATACGACACCAGGCTTTCCAGCGTATCATTAGCCACTTTCATGCTCCAGATAATGGCATTCATCTTATAAAGCAGATCATTGGCCGAATCCGATATCTTTTCTATCTCCGGCAATTCATTGGCAGTGGTTCTTTGTTTGGCCAGCTCACTCAATAACCTGATGGCCGTCATCCCGCCCCCTAATTCATCATGCATGTCAGCAGATATACGATTTCTCTCATCCTGGTGCGTTTTCATAATGGCCAGCTGCTTTTCCAGCTCCAGCTTCTCTTCCTTTTTTGTTATAGCTTCTTCCCGCTTAACACGATGGATCAATTCCATCCGGCTCTTGTAGGTAAGTCCTACCAGGAAAAAGGAAAATTCACCTACAATTCCCATTTCATAATAAAACAACGGATGCGACAGAACGGTATCCTGCAAAACAGGCGCCATCGTTATGGTAAGCGAAACAAAGCCAAATACTATAACACAGGCATTCCCGTATACAATATAATTCATCAGGCGGTTCCGTTGTCTTAAACCGATAGCTATAAAAAACATCCCGCCTGCAACCAGGATATATTTCATAATCACCTCTATCAATTCCAATCCATTGAGGTTGTCCGTTAAAAAATACAGCAGGGAATACACAATACCTGAAATAATGATAAAGGCCTTTGAATATGTCACTACCTTATGCAGCAAGGGATAATGTCGGCTGTTGATAGAAAGGAATTTCCGCAGAAATGCGATATAAAATAAAAGCCCTCCCAGGAAAAGCATGAAATCCAGGTACTCTTCAAAGAAATAATTAAACGACGAATTGGAGAGGTTAAGCTGCGCTTTAAGAAATAATACGGTTGCTGTAGTAAATGCGTACAAGCTATAATAGAGGTACTCTTTTTTACGGTTAAACAAATAATTTGAAAATGAAAAAACAACCATCATATACATGATCCCCACCAATATGAAAGTGATGATATTAAGCAGGTCATTGTTGTTATGTATTTCCTCTATATGTAGCTTCAGGAAGTTCGGATGAACCAGTTGGGGCTTAAAAGTGTTCACCTGTATCTTGACAGGCTGCAGCAAGGCATAATAAACATTTTCTCCTCCGGGCGCTATGGTAATACTCCTGTAAGCATCATTGAACACAGGGTTTGTTACAGGCACCATCCCTTCCGCTGACCGCCTGAATACCTGAAAAGATTTGAAATAATGCCCGGGATACAGAAAAATGGACTTCGCCGTATCCGATCTGTTTGCCAGTCTAATCTTTATGTAGATGTATTTTGAGTTGATGTTTTTACCAAGCTTCCCTGTAGCGGGAATGACCGCCCCGATCGGCTCATAATCAAGAGAAGGAATATCGGCGACAGCCGTTAACGTGTGGGTGACCGCTACCTGGTATTTCTCCGGCGGCAGCGCGTAACTGTTTTGTATGGTGGCAATATTTATAGTAGGGTCAGCCTGTTGCCCTTTCGCCCTGGTAAACAAAAAAATAACAGTGATAAGAATGAGTAATAAGCGGCAGATGTTTGGTAATTTTATTAACAACATTCCATTTTGGTATTCAAAGGTTATGGTTGCAAATCCGCTCAGCCAAGCATAGTTGTAACACCTTATCTTTGCAGGTAATATTACAGAATATTTTTCATGGCCAACACATTAAAAAAGAAAAAAAATAAGCCTGAGGAAGAACGGCAGAAGTTTTCAGCCGACAAGGAAGAAAAGGTGACCGTGAAGGAGTTGGTAAAAGATGAACGTACGTATAAGATATTGGGGAGTTTTCTTTTATTGACCGCCTTCTTCCTTTTTGTGGCTTTCACATCCTATATTTTCACATGGCGGCAGGACCAGGACAAAGTATTGGGGGGCGCCTCCAAAGCCCTGTTTGAAGATGGCATTAAGACGGTTAACCTGCTCGGGAGGGTGGGCGCCTGGGTATCTCATGTGTTTTTTTATAAAGGATTCGGGATCTCATCTTATCTCTTCTGCCTGCTTTTTTTGATCCTCGGCATTAACCTCCTTACAGGAAAAAAGATATTCTCGGTAAAGCGGAACCTGCGATACGTTCTTGTGGGGTTGATATATTTCAGTACTGTCCTGGCATTCATAACAGGTGGAAGTGTTTTTTCCTGGGGAGGTGAGATCGGGAATATTTCCAGCGGGTGGCTTACCGGCTTATTGGGAACGCTGGGTACCACAGCGCTTCTGCTGGCTGCAGGCTTTGCTTATTTCATATGGCGTTTCAATCCTCATTTTGCCTTTAGCTGGCCCCGCCGCAAACAAAAGCTGCAGGAAACCGTAAAAGATATTCCGGTTGACAACTCCTTCACCGATGAAGCAAGGAGTTTTGTGGAAGACATAGAAAAACCGGTGCGGGAAAACAAGTTGAAACAACGTAACAGCGGCGTGGTTGTGATCCAGCCGGATGTGCCGGAAGAGGAACCGGAACTTAAACCGGATAATAAAGTCATCACAAAAAAGAAGACGAATGAAGTGGACCTGGAACTGCAGATAAAAACGACCGGCAGTGAAGCGGAAGAAGAAGAAGAACATATTGAGGAGGAGGAAGAGGACATGATCAAAAAAGTAGAGAACCTGCCGCCGTACGAC
>Ga0222429_100588_pt1 | contig 21191 bp, 18 predicted proteins | sample 1B50Ametagenome_FD_182475 | JGI IMG/M metagenome (GOLD analysis project Ga0222429, IMG submission 182475) | Enriched microbial communities from leaf-cutter ant dump, University of Wisconsin, Madison, United States - 1B50A (version 2) | ecosystem: Environmental > Terrestrial > Nest > Insects nest...
AAATCCTGGTGGGAAAAATCCAGCAGCTGGTATTCGGGGCCGGAAGCCCAGGCGGTAGGATTGTCGGGCTTTTCAGCCACATTGATAAAAACGCCGCTGTTACCTCCCTCCGTTATCTTCCAGTCAAACTTCAGATCGAAATTTTCGTATTCCTTATCTGAAACAAGGTCGCCATGTGGGAAATCACTGCCGGTCCGGCAAACCAGTTCCCCGTCTATTGCCGTCCATGCTGACGGAACCTCACCCTTGTTGTATATATGCCATCCGCCTGTTGAAACACCATCAAACAGCAGTTCCCACCCCTCCTCTGCCTCCGCCTTTGTCAGCTCATTAGGTTGTTCTTTTTTGCCCAGACAGCCTATCCCCAAAACAATCATTAATATGGTCAGATATCTCATGAATAACCCGGTTTTAATGTTTCCTGATAGAAATTACCCGGCTGATCTTATTCCAGTATAAAACCGGGAAAAAACAAATATAAATATGTACCACTCCACAAACAAAGTATCTGCTGTAAAATATATGTCCAAATGCAGCCAAAGAATAATAAAATACAGGTAGAAGCCTGTATATATCCAGATCATTTCTTCAGCAGGTAGGCTATAGCCACCAGTATCAGCAAGGCGACCAGACATCCGAATGCTATCGCCAGAGAAAACTGATGCGCCACGATACCCAGCAAAGCAGGTCCTGCAAGCTGCCCGCCATACCCCAGGGTAGTTACTACAGGAATACTGACCGTGGGCGGTATACCGGGTAGCTTGCCTGCATCCGAGAAAAATATCGGAACAATATTGGCCGCACCTGCTCCTAATAACACGTATCCGGACAATACACCATACAGCCCCGGGCTTACAATAGTAATAGCAAATCCAAGGGCCGCGATCAGGCTGCCACCTACCACCATTGTTTTGTTATTCCACCGCTCCACCAGCTTATCACCGGTTAAACGGACAAAGGCCATCGCGATAGAAAATGCAGCATAACCGGCTCCTGCAAATTCCGGACTTACGCTCTTATCGTCCCGCAAAAAAACAGCGCTCCAGTCCAGTACAGCCCCTTCCGACAGGAAAACTGCGAAACACATCAATCCCAAAAATACTACACCCCCGTTCAGCCACGAAAGCCGGTTATTGTTCTCCCCGGCAGGCGGTGGCTTGTAAAACTGCCCGATCACAGCTTTCTCTTCCGTAAAGCTGAAAAGGTATTTAAACTGGCTGACAGCAATCATGACCAATAATACGGATATGCCAATGGCTGCAGGAACAGGTTCCAGCCCGAATTTAATAAGCAATCCAAGTCCAAGCGCTCCCAGCAATCCGCCCACGCTGTACAATCCGTGCAAAGAAGACATGATCGGGCGACCATACAGGTTCTGCACCTGCACGGCATGGGCATTCATAGCTACATCAATAGAACCAATGCCCGCACCGAAAAGCAGCAGGGCAGCCGCCATCGTAGTACCGGAATCCAATATCAGCAGCAACGGTAACATCAGGGCGATGATCAGCGCGGAAAACAATATTACGATACGGCTGCCGAACCGGTTGGCCAACATACCGGCAACGGGCATCATCACCAGGGCGCCGCCGCCTAAAAACAACAGGAGGATACCCAGGTGCGCATCATGCATCGCCAAACGATCCTTGGCATAAGGTACCATCGGCGCCCAACTGGATACACCTAATCCGCAAACTAAAAAAATCAACTTTGTTGCCCACCGGGTTCTGCCTAATCTTTTCAGGTCTGTATGCATAAGGGCCTGAAAATATGTAAAATAATACAGTTTCGATCAACCCCGTCTCCTTTTCCTTGTATCGTTGAACCATTAAGCGTTTAAGGAACATTAAGAAGTTACCTCCCGCACCCGGGGCATTGGCTCTACAGAAAGACACCGGTATTCACGAATCTTTATCCTTCTTTCGCGGGCTTTGCATGCGCGGTGTATGCTCGGGCTACAAGAATGTTGCGACAGGAAAGGCAGTCCTCAACCTATCAAAAGATCCCTGCGAAGTAAAAGAATATCAACACTCCGTGTTGCTTTATCCCAATGGTCTCCCGGATAAATATTCCTCAATGCACCTTATTGATCCGTCCGCAGGCAATCCTATTTCACAGTAGTCCCCTCTCTTATTTCATCGGATGCATGCAGGATGATCTCATCCCCGTTATGCAGGTCGCCGAAGATCTCCGTAAAATCATTGGCGGTAAGTCCGACCTGTATATCCCTGTAAGCAGCTTTACCGTCCTCAATCTTAATAACATATTGCCGTTCTGTAGAACGCACAATCGCATGGTTGGGGACCAGCAGGGAGCTGGCGCTCGATAAAAGCGGGATATATACTTCTGCATACATACCGGGTTTCAGAAGCTGGCTCTTGTTTTGAATATCGATCTCGATAGCCTCGGACCGGAGGCTGCTGAGTGCATTAGCCGACCGGCTGATCTTTGCAGTGTGCTCTTTACCCGGCATGGCATTGTAAGTAAACTTTACAGGACTCTTCAGATCTACCTTATCCACATACGCTTCAGGTATAAACACTTCCAGTCTTAGTTTTTCCAGGTGCTGCAGCACCAGCAAAGGCAGGTCGGCTTTGCTTCCGGGTCCCACCAGGGTGCCGGCAGACACGTTCCGCTGGATAATAACACCATTAAAAGGAGCCGTTACCTGCAGGTATCCTTTCACGTTACTCATCGCTTCCATATTCGATTTCTCCGACATGACCACTGCGTCGTCCGCTTTCATTTTCGACAAAGCGTTGTCCAGGTCCAGCGGCGCCACTGCGCCCACTTCTTTGGAAGCTTCCAGCAAACGCCGGTATTTATCCCGGCTCGCCGCCGCATTTTCCTGCGCATGTGTAAATTTTGACATAGCCGCCTGTACCTGCGATTCCAGCTCGGGCGCCTCCAGTGCCAAAAGCATCTGGTTCTTTTTTACAAGGCTGCCCCGGTCTACATTAACGGATTTGATGAACCCGTTCACCTTCGCGTAGATATTCACTTCTTCAAAAGGCTTCAACTGGCCCGGCAGCTTTACATAGCTGGCAAGCGGCTGCTCCACGATGGCGCCGATCTCATACTTACTTTTATTATCCAGTACTTTACCGGCGCCCGTCATATCCACAGGTTGCTGCTTTTGCTTACAGGCAGCCAGCACCAGTAAAAATGTCGCATAGCTCAGAAATTTATAAACGCTCATATCCGTAATTTATAATTGTGATTCATTGCTTGTTTCAGGTAATAATGAAGGGGATTTTCTTCCGGCTTTTCGCTGCAGCCAGGCAAATACCTGCGGCAGCACAAACAGCGCTGCAAAAGTAGAAGCTGCCAGTCCGCCCACTACAGCACGCCCGAGCGGCGCCGATTGCTCGCCGGCATCTCCCATTCCCAGCGCCATGGGCGTCATTCCCGCTATCATGGCAATACTTGTCATTAAAACAGGACGCATTCTTATACCGGCGCTTGCTATTGCAGCCCGGGTGGCATCACCATGCTGCAGCCGCAACTTCTCTGCATTGGTCACGATTAAAATGGCATTGGCTACTGATACACCGGTGGACATGATCATACCCATATACGACTGCAGGTTAAGTGTAGAGCCTGTCAGCAGCAGCAGGGTAAGAGACCCGAGGATCACCGCCGGAACCGTAGATAAAACCGCCAGCGATAATTTAAAGGACTGGTAGTTGGCTGCCAGTAATAAAAAGATGACCACCACTGCGAACATCAACCCCGACTCAAGACTGGAAAAAGTATCTTTCAGCAAACTGCTCATACCGGTTACCTGCACGATCACTCCCCTCGGTGTATGTTCTATTTCATCCAGCTTCCGCTCCACTGTTGCCGTTGCTTTCCCGAGATCCTCCTTATGGATATTGGCGCTTACGGTGAGGATACGTCTCGGCCCGGCGCGGTCATATTGCCCCGGCACATACATAGTATGAAAGCTGGCGATATCCCCCAGTACAGGGCTGCTTTGCCCACGCACCAGCGGTATCTCCCGCAGCTCGTCCATATTGTTCATCACGTATTCCGGTATCTGCACCTGTATCTGGTACGTGTATGCCTTTTCTTCATCCAGCCACTGATTCTTTTCCGTAAAACGGCTGGACGAAGTGCTGGCTGTAACAGAGCGGGCTATCTCCTGTACATTCAGTCCGAACTGTGATACTTTCAACCGGTCGAGGGTAATATTCACGACCGGAAATTTCAGCGGTTGCGCAATCTGCACATCTCTCAGGAAGGGTATCTCCTTCAGCTTGTCCAGCACCTTATAGGCATGCGTTTCTATCTCCTTCATATCCTTTCCCGCTATCTGTACTTCTATGGGTGTTGCAGCGCCCAGGCTCATTATTTTTTCCGTCATGTCAATAGGCTCAAAGCTCAGGCGCAGTTCGGGCATGCTGTAGAGTATGTTTTTGCGTAGCACATCTTTCAGTTCGTCCATATTTACTTTATAATGACCGGATAAATTCACCTGCATGACTGCCTCATGTGTTCCTGTGTTAAATACATACAGGTTGCTGGTGCCATAGCTGCTGGGAATCAGTCCTACATAAGCAGAGCTGATGGCCACGTTGTTATTGACCGTGGTATCAATTATCTGCAGCACCCGCCTTACTTTTTCTTCTGTCCGTTCCAGCCTTGTGCCATCTATATCTTTAATCCGCAACTGGAACTGGCCATTGTTCAGCTTCGGCATCATATCCTTGCCGATCATATAAAAGCCACCCGCCACCAAAACCACCGTGATCATCATATAAGCTAATACCACGGGTTTTTTAAATTTCATCAGCTTTTCTACTACCGTCAGGTAACGGGATTTAAACTTTTCAAATGCATCTTTCTTATCATCATTTGTTTTATGCACGTGCTGATACCTTCCTTCTCTGATCAGCCAGTTGGATAATATCGGCACCAGTGTCTGGGCAAGTACAAAAGCCACGATCATGGTAAAGCCAATGGCCAGCGACAGCGGCAGGAACATGGCCCGGGGCACGCCGGTCATCATAAGCGCAGGTGCAAATACCGCCAGTATACAAAGCAAGATGAGCAGCAAGGGAAAAGTTATTTCCTCGCAGGCTTCCAGGATGGACTGCCGCTTGGACTTTCCCATTTCCAGGTGCTGGTGTATGTTTTCAATGGTGACCGTTGCCATATCTACCAGGATACCGATCGCCAGCGCCAGGCCGCTCAGGGTCATGATGTTGATGGTTTGCCCCTGCAGGTCCAGCAGCAGCACACCTATAGCAATAGATACCGGGATGGTGATCACCACAATGATACTACTTCGCCAATCTCTTAAAAACAACAGTACCATCAGGCCGGTCAGCAAAGCGCCCAACGCTCCTTCCGTTACCAGGCTTTTCACCGCGTTGACCACAAAAACACTTTGGTCAAATTCATACGTTACATTTACATCCTCCGGCAGCAGGTCCCTTATTTCCGATAACCTTGCCTTCAGGTTCTGCACCACATCCCAGGTGGAAGCATCCGCAGTTTTAACGATGGGAATATAAACAGACCGCTTTCCGTTTATCAACGCATAATCCACGGTAATATCGGTTCCGTCTGCCACCCTGGCAATATCTTTTACCAGCACCGGCACCCCGTTCTTGGTCACCACCGGGATATCTGCAAACTCTTCTATCTGCTGCACCAACGTATTGATCGTTGTAAGGAAGGTAGTATTATCCAACCGGATATTCCCCGACGGGGACATCACATTAAACTTCGCCAATGCATTTACTACTTCATCCGCAGTTAAGTTATAGCTCCTCAACTTATTGGGATCCACATTCACGGTAATGGCCCTTGAGTTGGCACCCAGCGGCGGTGGCGCAGACAAGCCCGGTATGGAGGAAAACATAGGGCGAACCCGCGTGGAGGCCAGGTCATATATTTCCTTCAGGGTTTTACTTTCGGCGGATAATACCAACTGCCCAACCGGCAGCGACGACGCATCGTACCGCACTACCTGCGGCGGCAACGACCCGGGTGGAAAATAACGCATCACGCGGTTCACCTGGGTGGATATCTGGGCGGAGGCTTCTGCCATATCTGTATCCTCATAAAACTCCAGCTTTATGATGGTAACGCCCTGGATGCTTTTCGAGGAAATATTCTTTACACCGTTTACGTACAGGAACTGATCCTGCATACGGGTAGCAAAAAAACCTTCCATTTGCTGTGCCGACATGCCGCCATAGGATTCAATTACGTACACGGTAGGCATATTCAACCTGGGAAATATATCGATCGGGATCTTAATTGCCGTGATAACTGAAAACAGTATCATACTGAATATGATCACCACTGTACTAACAGGCCTTTTAAGCGCCGCGGTTACTATTGACATGGAATCAGTTTAGGGTTTGTAATAATGCCGGTAATTGATTTTCGAGCATGGCCTGATCAAAAACCGCTTTGCTGAAATTGAATTTTGCTTCTGCATAATCTCTTTCTGCCCGGTACAGTACAGCAAGCGCTACATTCAGCTCGATAATATTCGTCAGCCCGTTTTTATATAATGCCAGCTTTTGCCGGTAGGCAGCAGTTGCAGCCTGCAGTTGTTTGGGAATTTCCTGCAGCCGGTGATAGGCGGTGGTAAGCTCTATCATATTCTGCTTCATATTATTTTTCAAAAGCGCTTCCTGTTCCTCCAGGCGCTTTTCCGCATAAACCGTAGCTGCCTTCTGCGTATTTTCCTGTAATTGCTTTCTCTTGTAATCAAACAGGTTGTAGGTAATACCCAAACCTACAAGATAGTTTACCCGCTCAATACCCACACCGGTGTACAATGGCCGGTACTCATCCTTTGCGCTCAGGCTGGAACCACGCCCCCATACAGAAGCCTGCAGTAATACCCTGGGCATATATTCCTTTCTGATCTGCTGCTCCCGCTCAAGACTGTTGTCTTTCATGGCGCTGAAATATTGCAGCACCGGATGGACACCTGTTTCCCGCTGTTGCTTTTCGAGAAAAGCTATATAGCGGGCAATAATTTTATCCTCCAGCAAACTGTCTACCGCTATCGATTCAACGGCAAGTCCCGTCAGATAGGAAAGATGGTACCGGAGCTGTGTGAATTGTTTGATAAGATCGAGCCGGAGCAGCCTGGCACTGGACAATTCCGCATCTGCAATGCTGGTATCTACTCCTGCTTTTATACCACTGATCGCCAGGGCCCGGATCGTCTTTTTAATTTCACTGTTCCGCTCAATAGTCTGCTCCTGGATGCCCACCATCTCATTCAGCAGTATAAGCTTCAGGTATACGTCTATGCCTACCTGCTGCAACTGGTACTTAGACTGTTCATAATTCAATCGCTGCACCTGCAGGTCCGATGCCGCCACACGGTTGCGGGCATCAAATGCGCCGAAATTGTAAACCTCCCAGTCAAAAGTCGCCACCCCCAGGTCGGTAAGTATTGTATTGGCGCTCCCCTGGTTACGGACACGGGAATTGGAAGGCACCAGACCATTCGAAAAAAATCCGCCCGGCAGGTTGTTATTGGTGCCGACACCGATCTGCATATTTGCACGCAGGTTCGGCCACCAGCTATAACGTGTGGCCTCCAGTTGCTGTTGGAAAATATTGACCGCTACAGAATCGCTTACCAGCGAAGGAGCATTTTGCTTCAGCAGCTCCAGCACCAGCGGAAGCCTTATATAAGAAGATTGACCTTTTGTTACCACACAGGTACATAAAAAGCAACCCATCAGAAAATATCTGATCATCAAAACATAAGATTAAGATGGATAAAACAATTACGTGTTCAATTACAAACAGAAATGATTATGCAGCAGGAGGTCCCCGCAATTGTTTCTCCGCCGCCGGTTCCTCTGACGTCTGCCGGACCAGAAATGAAGTTGTTTTGATATGGTATTGCAGCAATGGCGAATTGCCCGGCTCCGGCGCCAGCTCAAAAAAATCAGTATTGCTGAATTTTTTATTCAGCCTGAGCCCTGCATTTTTACTTTCCTGCTGAAAGCCCGTAGCATCCACCAGCTTTTTTGCCTTCAGTTCCTGCGGAACAGATTGCGTAAAAACAAAAATACTGGCATGCTGAAAAAAGGGATTGACGGAAATGAGTTGTGTAACGAAGAATAAACCGTGCAATATGATAATCGCACAAAGCCTGAAACCAGCCTTGATCCCTTTATTCTTTCTCATTATGCCGAAGATAATGAATTTGCTTTTTTAAATAATAACAGCAACGAAGTTATTAATTAGCTTGTGGCAAAAAAATCAGCGATCCGGTATCCGGAACGGAAACTAACGCTACAGGATAACCGCTGTATGCAAACCTGTAAATAACAGGCAAAATATAAAGCTGCTACAAACTTTACAGGAGCCGCATGCATAAAAAATCAACTGCAGAAAACAGACTGCCGCCTGTTGAACAAAGCGGGCTAAGGAGATTTCTTAAAAAAATCATAAAACCGTACAAGTGCAAATTATTTATCATATTTCTTCTGTAATGTTTTTCCTTCGGTAGTCGCTAAAAAAAGCGAGTCTTCCTCTATTTTTTTAACCGTTTTACGTAAAATTTATTCCAACAGCGACATACCTCTCGCTTTTTCTGAAAGCCTGTGGCTTTCCCATCCCGGATCAGCTTCCTTCCGCCCGTAAAAAACTGCCTGATGTAGTGGATTTCACTTGGTTACGAACAAATTGGAAATTATTTTTGCCGTAGCTATGAACACAATAATGAAATCGATAACCGCACTATTTTTCCTGCTGGCTTTTGCAGGAGGTGGTATCGTGCAGGGTATTATTGTGTCCAAACAGCAACTCGCTGAAACATTTACGGAAACATCTTCTAATCAACAAAAGGAAGATTCATTAAAAGAAAATGAAATCGCGCGGGATATACACCATGCCTTTGATATTTTGCTGGCAGGTTGCCTCGCTTCCGAAAATGATCTTCAATGTCCAACGGTAATGCATGGCGTTCTGTCGGCATTTGACGCGGTTTTTTCGCCTCCTCCCAACCGTTATTTGTCCTGACACTGCTTCTATGGCAATGCGCCATCACTGTTATTGATAACGAAGGTTATTGTAAACTTTCGGCCGTTTTTATATTCAAAACTTAAAAATCTGATACATATGTTTTCTATTAAAGCATCTACATTACTCATTACGTTGTCCGCTTATTCCGTTTTAAGCTTTGCCCAGCCAGATGCCGTGTATACAAAAAATACAGCGCCTGCGGAAAAGGCAGATACCGGCGCTCCTTCTTTTAAATACATTAAAACAAATTCGCAGGGTCCGAATGAACTTGAGCAGGAACTCATGCAGATGTTCCCTGAACTGGTTAAAGAAAAAGAGGTTACCTATATGTATGGTAAAAATGCTTATCGCACTAAAAAAGTGAAAGTCCTGGACGAAGAAAAGCTACCCCACAAAATGGTGGCCCTTATAAAAGCGCAACAAACAGAGATTGAAAAATTAAAAGCTGAAATAGCTGAATTAAAAAAATAAAACAATCGAGGTTTTTAATAAAAAAGCTGCCCAATGGGCAGCTTTTTTATTAAAATTATTAACATATTTTATTTAATAATGTTAAAAACTGATTATTAGGTTTAAAATTTTATTTACTGATAATCAATAATTTAAATAAAAAATATCTTCTTTAACGCCATATTTAAAATATCAAAGCTTTCAAATAAATGAATTATTAATTTTAAAATATAAATAATTTTTTATGAAATTATTCAAAACATATATAGTTTTGTTTAAAAATTACAAATTATTTATTTTTTTAAAATCAAATTCTCAGTCATGGCAAAAAGAACGTTAAAGCAGATTGCCCCCTTCGTAATCCTGGTAGCCATAGCGCTGGCTGCCATTTTTATCAAGCCGGTTCCGGACTATGTGGCGGCAGCGGACACCTACAGCGCCCCGGACATTGCCTGGGTGATCGTAGCCGCTGCCCTGGTATTCCTGATGACACCCGGACTGGCTTTTTTCTACGGCGGTATGGTGCACCGTAAGAACGTAATTTCCACCATGATGAAGAGCGTGGTTGCCGCAGGTGTGGTAAGTGTCCTTTGGATCTTCGTAGGATACAGTCTTTGTTTCGGGGAAGACATCGGTGGCTTTATCGGAAATCCCGCTACCCATTTGTTCTACAAAGACGTAGCCTCGGGTGAGCCATGGGTAGGAGCACCGACGATACCCAAAACGCTATTCTCGGTCTTTCAGTTAATGTTTGCCATTATCACGCCGGGGCTGGTAGTGGGTGCTGTCGCAGAGCGGATCCGTTTTACCTCGTATATTCTCTTTATTTCTTTGTTTGCTGTTCTTGTATATGCTCCCCTGGCCCACTGGAGCTGGCATCCCAAAGGATTTCTCTTCGAAATGGGTGCGCTCGACTTTGCAGGAGGTACGGTTGTTCATATTTCCGCAGGATGTGCCGCTTTAGCGGGTGCACTGGTGTTAAAACGCAGAAAGGCACATATGGAACACAAGGAAATACCGCCGGCCAACATTCCCTATGTATTGATCGGCACAGGTTTGCTGTGGTTCGGGTGGTTCGGATTTAATGCCGGCTCGGCGCTTGGGGCAAATTCCCTGGCAGTGTCCGCCTTTGCTACCACCAATACGGCAGCGGCAGCGGCTGGTCTTGCCTGGATGTTCTTTGATGTAGTCAGGGGTAAAAAGCCTTCAGTAGTCGGATTCTGCATCGGAGCCGTTGTAGGACTGGTGGCTATTACACCGGCAGCAGGATTTGTTGCTATTCCCCAAAGCATTTTTATTGGGGTAGCCGCAGCGCTGGTATCGAACATTGCCGTGTATTACAAGCAAAGATCAACGCTGGATGATACGCTGGATGTCTTTCCCTGTCACGGGATAGGCGGAATGGTGGGTATGTTGCTCACAGGAGTATTTGCTACCACAGCCGTGAACGAAGCAGGCGCCAACGGATTACTTTATGGAAACCCCGGATTCTTTTTCACCCAGTTAAAAGCTATGCTGATATCGGCGGGTTACAGCTTTACCGTCTCCTTCCTCATCTTCAAGTTCATCAATTTTGTTCTTCCGCTCCGCGTAAGCGCCGAAGAAGAAGAGATCGGGCTTGATGCCAGTCAGCACAACGAAAAATACCTGCAGGGAACCCTGATAGTACATACCAACGGAAAAATAACCGAGGAACAGGCAACTCTTTAGCCAAGGACACTTTCGTCAACTACTTTACATGGAAAAGGTACAGTTGATCATAAACCTCTGACCAGGTCTACAACTGTACCCTTTCATAAAACTTAAAAATCAACTGCAATGTTAAGAAAATTTCTAACACTATCGATGGTCACGGTCTCAGTTTCTACAGCATACTCACAAGATTCGACTACAAAAAGCGAATTTAAAGTTTCGGGGTTCGTAGATGCATATTATCGTTACAATTTCAGCAACCCCAAAAATGCATATGATGGCAACGATAACCCTGTATATAACAATCTTACGAGTTTCACCAATTCACAGAACTCGTTTGAATTGGGAATGGCATCTGTAAAAGGAGAATATACAAATGGGAAAATATCAGCCACTGTAGATATTGGGTTTGGTCAAAGGGCCAGGGAATTTTCCTATGCGGAAGCCGAAGGAGGCATATTGCAGGCAATCAAACAGGCCTACGTAACCTATTCACCTACAGAAAAAATAAAGTTGACGATGGGTAAGTTTGGCACCCATGTAGGATATGAGCTGCTGGATCCGCAACTGAACAGGAACTATAGTATGAGTTATATGTTTTCCTATGGTCCTTTTTCCCATACGGGCATCAAGGCCGAATTTGGATTAGGTGATCATTTTGGACTGATGGCCGGAATTGCCAATCCCAACGATTTAGTGAGTGCAAGTTTCGGAAATAAAAACTTTCTTGCTCAGCTCAATACCACTTACGAAAATTTCAGTGCATTTTTAAACTATGCCGGAGGAAAGGATATGGCAGACGGAACCGGTCATCAGGTTGGATTGACAGCCACAGCCAGGTTGTCGGAGAAATTCAATCTTGGATACGATGGTACCGTAAAATCTTATCAGCCAAAGGGAGGAAACTCCGATAGCTGGTGGGGATCTGCCTTGTATCTTAATGTAGACGCAACGGATAAGTTCGGATTGACATTACGCGGAGAATATTTTGATGACAGTAAAATGGTTACAGGAGCCATCAATACCAGTGTGTTCCAGACTACTTTGTCCGTTAACATCAAGCCACACCAAAACATTATAATTATTCCGGAATTTAGGCTGGATAACGCTAAAGATCCTGTGTTCTACAAAAAAAATGAAACGAGTCCTTCAGCTACATCAACCGGCACTTTCCTTCTTGCTGCAATCGTTTACTTCTAACAGAATAAATTTTTTAAAGAAAGAACAAACAATCAAACCATTTAATATGACTAAAGTAAACAGCGCTATACCCTTTGTTCTATTGACCATATTCTCTGTTGCAGGTATTTTTATGCCCCTGGTTGCCGACTTCGATGGCAGCGAGGTATATAATGTGGCAGATATCACATGGGTATTAATATCTTCCGCCCTCGTGCTGCTCATGACACCCGGGTTGTCCTTCTTCTATGGAGGCATGGTCGGTAAAAAAAATGTGATCTCGACCATGCTCCAAAGCTTTATTGCTACCGGACTCATCAGCATACTCTGGCTGGCGCTGGGATTCGGACTGACCTTTGGCGATTCTATCGGAGGATTTATAGGTGACCCCTCTGAGTTCCTTTTCATGAATAAGCTGAATGCACATGCTCCGTGGGGTGGCGCTCCCACCATTCCTATTCTGCTGTTTGCTTTATTCCAGATGAAATTCGCTATTATAACACCGGCACTGGTTGTCGGTGGAACAGCCGAGCGCATCAGGTTTACCTCTTATGTATTGTTTATGTTGCTGTTCAGCATTTTAATATATACCCCCCTGGCGCACTGGACCTGGCACCCCGATGGCATGCTGGCAAAAATGGGTGTGCTGGATTTCGCCGGGGGAACCGTGGTTCATATGTCGGCCGGCTGTGTCGCCCTTGTAGGCGCTATTGTTCTGAAAAAAAGGAAAGTGCTCGTTAACAGGGAAACGGTAAAACCGGCAAGGATCCCCTACGTATTACTGGGTACCGGTTTGTTATGGTTCGGCTGGTTTGGGTTCAACGCAGGATCTGCGCTGGCTGCCAACAGCCTGGCAGTGGATGCATTTGCAAACACCAATACCGCATCTGCCGCTGCAGGACTTTCATGGATCTTCTTTGACGCAATCAGGGGCCGCAAACCATCCGCGCTTGGCTTTTGCATCGGCGCAGTGGTGGGACTGGTTGCCATTACACCTGCTGCTGGTTTTGTAGGACTTCCCCAAAGCGTTTTCATAGGGTTCATTGCCGCCATCATTTCCAACCTGGCGGTTCACTGGAAAAACAAAGTAGGGATAGATGATACCCTGGATGTTTTTCCCTGTCACGGAATAGGCGGCATTGTAGGAATGATACTTACCGGCGTTTTTGCCAGCACCAAAATCAATCCTGCCGGAAAAGACGGGTTGTTATACGGGGGCACGGAATTTTTCTTCACCCAGTTGCTGGGATGCGCTATAGCTGTAGCTTTTGCATTCATTATGGGATTCATTGTCTTTAAACTGGTAGACATCATCCACCCCATACGGGTAAACGAAGAAGAAGAGGAAAAGGGATTGGACATTACACAACACGACGAAAGTCTGTAAGCATATTCATATTTTTTCATAGGGCAAGCAATCGTTACAACCTCCCATGTCTATGGGGGGTTCTTTTATTTAAATAAACCCCACATGGCATAACTTAAGTTAATTTATTTTCTGAATTTTCAATAATTATTGAAAATTCAGAAAATAACATATACCTTTGGGTCAACATTATACATTATGAGCCTACAAGCATCAAAGCAAACATTTATAGACACCTGGGGAGCGCTGGGTTCCGAATGGGGCATCAACAAATCCGTAGCGCAGGTGCAGGCCCTGCTGCTGGTGGCAGATAATCCGCTTTCTACAGACGAGATCATGGAGGCGCTGACCATTTCACGGGGAAATGCCAATATGAGCCTGAGGCAGTTGCTGGACTACGGCATCATCTATAAAAAAGTGATTGCCGGCGATCGCAAAGAGTATTTTATTGCGGAAAAAGATATCTGGAAATGGGCGTTGAAAATTGCGCTGATGCGTAAACAAAAGGAAATTGATCCCGTGATCAATGTGCTGCAGGAACTGCAGATGGAAACAAAAAAAGATAAAACACCGGAAGGAAAAGAATTCCATAAAACCATCAGCGAAATACAACAGTTCAGTGAGCAACTGAGCCTGCTGGCAGATAAGGTCTGTAATTCCAACCGGGGTGAGCTGCTGCTGAAATTACTGAAAGTAATCATGTAGTTATGAATCTCAATATACTGGCCTATATTATTTATACGGTCATCACACTTTACATTATTTTATGGGTAGGAAGAACATTTTATGTAAACGGCAGGATGTTTATTCTCCGCCTTTTTCATAACAATGCCGAACAAACAGATGCGACCAACAATATCATCCTGATCGCGTATTACCTGTTCAATACCGGTTATGCTATCCTGCAGTTCCAGGCCTGGGAAAAGGTAGAAAACCCGGCAACACTTATCAGTTCTATTGCAGGCAAAACCGGTACGCTGGTAACAATATTAGCCGTTACACACTACTTCAATATGTTTCTCATATTCCTATTGTCCCGTAAACTGAAAAACAGATCTATCACCTTTAAAAAATAAATACAATGAAAAATTTAATCGTTGTCGCCTACCTGGTGTACCTGCCTGTCATCCTTTTTCTCACTTTTTATGTCGCCAAAAATTTATTCAAAAACAGCCTGGTGTATATGAAAGACATTTTTAACGGCCGCGAAGAGATTGCCATAGCCACCAACACACTCTTCAAGATCGGGTTTTACCTGTTGAACCTTGGGTTTGCCCTGTACATCCTGGAGATCCATTATACTGTTTCCAATGCACAGGAGGTAATAGAAGTATTGAGTGGGAAAGTAGGGGGATTCAGCATCTATCTCGGCATCATGCTGTTCCTGAACATGTACCTGTTCTTCCGGGGCAAAAGAGCAGCCAGGCAGAGAGCTTTCAATGCGCAGCGCAGCCTGGATGCTTTGAAATAAATATTACATCATGCGACAGAAAATTGTAATTGCAGGTGGTACCGGTTTCATCGGCCGGTACCTTACCCGAAAGTTTTCAGCAGACGGATATGAGGTGCTGATCATATCGCGAAGCGGCAATTTCATTCACTGGAACGATAACGAAAAGATAAAGGAGGCGCTGGAAGGGGCTGCCCTGCTTATCAACCTGGCAGGAAGATCCGTGGACTGCCGTTACACGAAAAGGAATAAAAGGATCATCCTGGAATCCCGGGTACATACCACACAAAAATTACAGCAGATACTCGACACCTGTTCTACCCCACCTCCTTTGTGGATCAACTCCAGCACCGCTACCATCTACCGTCATGCAGAAGATCGCCCGATGGATGAAAAGACCGGTGAGATCGGCCATGGGTTCTCTGTAAATGTGGCCAAAGCCTGGGAAGCCGCCTTCTTTGAGAAGGCAACGCCCGGCATCCGGAAAGTAGCCTTGAGAGCAGCTATCGTGCTGGGGAAAGAAGGTGGCGTAATGAAGCCATACAAAGCGCTTACCCGTTTTGGGCTGGGGGGTGTGCAGGGAAACGGCTGGCAGCAGTTCAGCTGGATACATATCGAAGACCTGTACCGCATCATTTGTTTTGTGAAGGAGAGCGATTCACTGACCGGTGTATATAATGCCGCCTCCCCTTACCCGGTTTCCAATAAAGTATTCATGCAGGCAATGCGCCAGCGTATCCGTCCCTTGTTTCATATGCATACTCCTTACTGGATGTTACACCTGGGCGCTGCGATCATCGGTACAGCAACCGAGCTGGTGCTGAAGAGCCGTTGGGTGATTCCGGGAAAACTGCAGGAAGCCGGATATCAATTTAAGTATGCTACCATTGATACAGCCCTGGATGAGGTATTGGTATCGGAATGACGGGAAAGATTGATGATTTAGAGATACAGGATCTTTGATTTTGATACACCACATCGGAAATCTAAAAATCCAAAATCAGAAAACAACACCCTCACCCCGACCGGAGGGAGGGATCTCTTGGAGGTTCATAAGATTCCTCTCCAGCTTTGCGGGTATCGGAATGACAAAAAGATTAACGGCGCGTGGGGACACGTGCCGGGGCAGCCCGCAGCCCGGTTGCGTGTCCCCACGCAACTTTCGCACGTTGGATATTTGAAAACTACCATTTTTTCAGATTGTTGATGAACAGATACTAGTGCAATGTATCATTGGCGCCGAAGAGAAATTCCTTCGGTTCATGAGATTCCTCTCCAGATTTGCAGGTATCGGAATGACGAAAAGATTAACGGCGTGTGGGGACACGTGCCGGGGCAATGGAGGCGTCGCCCGGTTGCGTGTCCCCACGCAACTTTCGCACGTTGGATATTTGAAAACTCCCATTTTTTCAGATTGTTGATGAACAGATACTAGTGTAATGTATCATTGGCGCCGGAGAGAAATTCCTTGCCGGTTCATGAGATTCCTCTCCAGCTTTGCAGGTGTCGGAATGACGAAAAGATTGATGATTTAGAGATACAGGATCTTTGATTTTGACACACCCCCATCAGAAATCTAAAAATCCAAAATCAGCAATAAAATCTGTTTCGTATTACTGGTGATAAATCTTTATCTTATTGCTCTATACTGTAACATGAAATCATCAAGACTGTTATCGCTGGATGCCCTCCGGGGTTTTGATATGTTGCTGATCGCCGGCGGAGGCGCTTTTATATACGACCTGAAAGGTGTGACCTCCTGGTCCTGGGTAGATGCTGCAGCCGATCAACTGACTCACCCCGCCTGGCATGGATTTACATTCTATGACTTTATATTTCCCCTGTTCCTCTTTATAGCCGGTGTATCGCTTTCCTACTCGCTGAGCAGCGTCGTTAAAAAAGGAGCGGATAAAAAGACACTGTACAGGAAGGCCTTCAAACGTTTCCTGATCCTTTTTCTGCTGGGCATACTGGATAAAAACATTCCACTGGATATTTTTCATCCGGGTGATATAAGGTATGGTACCGTGCTGAGCCGGATAGGCGTTGCGACCCTTATTACCACTTTCCTGTACCTGAATTTCAACGGAAAAAAAAGGCTGATCTGGATTGCGATTATGCTTACCGGTTACTGTGCAGCGCTTTTCCTGGTACCCGTTCCCGGTTATGGCGCCGGCAACCTGTCCTTTGAAGGTAACCTTGTGGGCTGGTTCGACCGTACCTTTATGCCCGGAAGGCTGCTGCAAAAAACCTACGATGAAAATGCCTTACTGACACAGATCCCTGCCCACTGTCTCACCGTTTTCGGGGCAGCCGCCGGCGATTGGCTGCGAAAAACACAAAGCGAACATAAAAAGGTACTGGGTTTACTGACAGCAGGCGTTATCTCCATTTTAATCGCCTTACTGTGGAGTTTGCTGCTGCCTATTAATAAACATCTCTGGAGCAGCTCTTTCATTATGCTTACCGCCGGCATGGCATTTATATTCCTGGCGGCTTTTTACTGGATCATTGATGTAAAAGGCTTTCAAAAATGGACGTTCTTCTTTAAGGTGATAGGTATGAATGCCATCGTGATTTACCTGGCATACCGGTTCATCGATTTTGGCTATACATCCAGGCTGCTGTTTGAAGGTTATTACCAATACGCGCCGGAAGCTTATCATCCCGCACTGAACTCCCTTGGCGCCCTGGCGCTGGTATGGACCATGATGTATATCCTCTACCGGAACAAAATATTCGTCAAAATATAATGCGGAATACGAACCATTACCGGTTCACTTCAACTGTGCATGCTAATCCCTCAGGCGGTCAACACTTTTAACCAGCTTCTGATCGTTGTAAATGCCCTTTATGGCAAGCACGAGAAACACCGGTACCAGGAAGTAGCATACAGAGGTTAACGCAAAGTTGCCGGCACTGAAGGCTTTTATTTGCAGGTAATACAAGAAGGCTGAAAGAATATACAGCAGCAATGCAGCCAGCGACAGCTTGATCTGCAGCGGCCTGTTCTTGTAGAGAAAGATGGTGATGACACACAGCAGCCCGATCGCGACGGTCACAACCATTATGAGGAAGCTGCTGCTGGCGGTGAGGTTGGTAAACAACGTAGCTCCGTTAAGCTCCCGTGTACCGGAATATACATTAAACCGGACGGTCAGAAAGCTCAATACACCTGCCAGTAATAGCCATAAGCTCTGTATTCGTTGCAACATATTTATTCCGGTTTAATGTTATAAATCAAGTCAATTAAGCCAGTGCTGGATACAAAGGAAAACGCTTCATGAACGAATGAACAGCTGTTTTTACCTCTGCAATCTTTCCTTCATTATCAATATTGGCAAGTACCGTATCGATCATGTCCACCACAGGTTCCATATCTTCTTCTTTCATACCGCGGGTGGTAACAGCCGGGACACCTACACGGATACCCGAAGTAATGAAGGGGCTCTTATCGTCAAAAGGAACCGCGTTCTTGTTAAGTGTTATATGGGCCTTGTCCAATGTTTCCTGTGCCTTTTTACCGGTAAGGCTTTTATTCCTCAGATCAATCAGCATCAGATGATTGTCGGTTCCGTTGCTGATGAGGTCATAACCCCTTTTTACAAAAGCCTTTGCCATAGCCTGGGCATTGGTGATCACCTGTTTGGCATAGGTTGTATAATCATCTGAAAGCACTTCGCCAAAAGCCACCGCTTTGGCGGCAATTACGTGCTCCAGCGGTCCGCCCTGTACGCCGGGGAAAACAGCCAGGTCCAGCAGGGAGCTCATGGAACGGATATTGCCTTTGGGATCTTTTACACCCAACGGGTTGTCAAAATCATTCCGCATCATGATGATACCGCCCCTGGGGCCGCGCAGTGTTTTATGCGTTGTAGATGATACGATATGACAATGTTCAAACGGATCATTTAATAAGTTCTTGGCAATCAAACCTGCCGGATGTGCTATGTCCGCCAGCACCAAGGCACCCACTTCGTCTGCTATGGCACGGATACGTTTATAATCCCAGTCGCGGCTATAGGCAGATGCACCGCAGATGATCATCTTAGGTTTCTCTGCTTTCGCTACGGCTTCCATCTGGTCATAGTCCACCAGACCGGTTTCTTTCTTTACGCCGTAAAAGACAGCCTGGTAGTTTTTACCGCTGAAATTCGCGGGACTGCCATGCGTAAGATGTCCGCCCATGCTCAGATCGAGCCCCAGGATCTTATCACCTGCTTTCAGGCAGGCCAGAAATACTGCCGTATTTGCCTGTGCGCCACTATGGGGCTGCACATTTGCCCAACCGGCATTGAATATTTTCTTCAAACGGTCAATTGCCAGGCTTTCCACTTCATCCACAATTTCGCAACCGCCATAAAAACGCTTCCCCGGATATCCCTCCGCATATTTATTGGTAAGCACAGATCCCATTGCCTGTATCACTTCCAGAGAAGTAAAGTTTTCAGAAGCAATAAGCTCTATTCCGTTGCGCTGGCGGTCTAATTCCTTGTTGATCAGGTCAAAAATGGCGGTATCTTTTTTCATCCGAGTAAAAGTATTATTTGTTTGAAGCTGAAAGACGATGCATATACAGATATTTTCAAATATTACACCTGTTTTTCAGGCGCAAAAATAGGATATGCCTAGTTGTATTTCAAATGATTTGTTGGGCCTGCATGTAATTGTGCATAATTCAACCTTAATTCACAAAATTCCAGAAGATACCAAACCTGTACAGGAAGCCCGGATAAGGATAAAGAGGAGCGGCAAAATTGTTATTAAGAAACCTGAAGCGGTTGTTTACATCTATCGTATTAAGATTCTCGGCCCGGATAAACACAGAAAAGCTCCTGATGCGGAAATGAACAAATGCTGCAATATCCGGGAGATTGGAAATCCTGACGGCATCCTGCGGAAAGAACTGCCCTGTTACAGGGGAGTAATTATCCGGGGTATAGGCTGTATAATAGCGGCTGTCCAACCCTGTTGCAATATGCAGGTTCCGGAAAAACTGCCCCTGAAAAACCAGGCGGTTGCGGACGTACACCAAAGGCAGGTTTACAGGGGTATTGCCGGCCGTTTGCTGCAGCACCAGATCGAGATACCAATGCCAGTGTTTACCTATCGGAAAATCTTTGCTGGCTTTTATCTGCAACACATTGAAAACACTGCTCTGCTCTACCTCGGTAAAATTTTTGAAATAAGTATAATTTCCCACCAGGAAATAATGCCCGCTGAGCGACATTTTAAGCGCAGGCAAACCCAGGTGTGCAAATAAGTGCGTAATATTTTCCTTTTGGGTACCATCCGGGGGTGTCACCACAGGGTAACCTGTATTGTTGCGCATCAGGTAAGATGGTGTCCGGTTGGTGTTCTGCCCTCCTATTTGAAGATAACCGATCTTCCTGCTGATCTCCCGCTGCAGGCTGGCATAGGCTGTATAATCTCCCGCATTGAACCCGGCTATATGCATCTGCCCGTTGAGCTCCATTTCCCATTTCCGGTTGCGTGTCCTGTTGCGGTATTCTCCGTGCAGGAAAAAATTAAATGGTCTTTCCTGTATTTTGTTATCCCATAATACGGCCAGGTTCTGCGCTGCCGCACCCACCCGCAGGAACTGCTGCTGGTTTTTTATATCCGGAAACGAATAGATAGAAATATCATTCACTACCTCCTCCCATTTCTGGCTGACCCTGAAAGTATCTGTCATGGTAGACTGCATCGGGATGCGCCACGGATTAAGATCAAGGTTATAATTATTACTATAAAACTCAACTTCGGGTACTGCATCCTGGTAGAGATAATCGTACCTGTTGTACTGAACAGTATGCTCAAAACGGAAGCGGGGAAAAAATAATTTGATGACCGAAGAATCTGTTACCAATGAATCTTTTTTACCGAAATCATATTGCTGCCGCAGCAAAAAATTAAAGCTGCTGTACTTATTGCCGGTTCTCAACTGGTTGCTGAAAACATTCAGCGTTCTGGCTGAGCTTTCAGCAAGGTTTGTCGGCACCGAAAACCGGTTCACATACGTTTCCGTAAGCTTGCTGG
>Ga0222429_100589_pt1 | contig 21180 bp, 28 predicted proteins | sample 1B50Ametagenome_FD_182475 | JGI IMG/M metagenome (GOLD analysis project Ga0222429, IMG submission 182475) | Enriched microbial communities from leaf-cutter ant dump, University of Wisconsin, Madison, United States - 1B50A (version 2) | ecosystem: Environmental > Terrestrial > Nest > Insects nest...
TGTGCTGCAGCTTGTTGACCTGTTGCAGGCTGCTGCCTAACTGTTGTTGGATGTCTTTTGATCGGGAGACCAGGTTCTTTGCGTCTTTCAGGAAACCCAGCATCCCCTGCAGGGAATCGAGGGAGGCAATGTATTCCCCGGAAAGCAGCTTTTCTGTTTGGGTGTTTGCTTCCAACAAGCCTTTGGAGAGCTTTTCATAGGTTGCCTTTCCGGACTGCAGCATAACAGCCGCGGCGCCTGAATCTGTTTTGGATAAAGCCTTCAGCAGCTTTTCTTCCTGCTTCGCAAAGTCTTTGAGATATTTTTCTGATTGACGGGTGAGTCTTTTATCGAGGGAGCCGATGTTTTGATGGATCGAAGTCTCCAGTCCTTTGGGAACCTGCACCAGGGAATCAACCGGCAACAGCTCCTGGCTGAGCAACGGTGGTGTAGCAATGATAGCAATAAGGCATAACAATGCCCTTAGGTGTAAGGTCATAGACTGGTTTAGTTATAGGGATGTCGTCAGTTAAAAAGGGTACGGGTTATAACTAACGGTCAGGCATTAACGAGCCATCTTTTACAGGAATTTAATACCGTGAATTATCGATGCAGAAATTGGATTAAGAAATACTGGTAGGATTAAATGACGGTGCGAAATAAGATGTAATAAACGGTTCGGCCAAATTTTAACAAATAAATTTTTCCATTTGATTAAAAATAAGGGTAACCACTTAATGACATGAATTCCAACGCCGGATAAAATTTACTTTGGCTTTACTATTTATGATAAATAAACAAAAGATGACGTACATCATTGCCGCCAATGTGCAAAGGTTGTATATTTTTCTACCTTTTTTAGGAACCACCCTTTCGGGTAGTAATCATTACCCGACAGGGTATATTATTGAAATGTAGGCACTTATTCTTGTAAATTGCTTGTATCGGGATGAGAAGCAAAGTTAAAAAATGAGTGTAGAAATTCATATAAAACCCAAAAGCTCCGGAAGAGGGATTTCAGTTGGCAAGCTGCCAATGGGTTACAGTTATGTCCAGATACCGCAGGAAACAAGTTGCCTATGCCCCAGCATATAGCATTCACCAAAACTAATCGCCTTGGAAAAAATAAACATAACCCTCGCCAACGGCACGCCAATTTCTTTTGGCAACAAGGTACCTTTGCACTTGTCCCATTACGCAATTAAAGGTGCACATGTAATGGCTGCCCAGGAAGCTTTTGGCACACTGTTTATCCAGGCAATTACCCTTCCCCAATGGGGAACACAAACCACGACCCCCGCTGATATCTGGTCATTATTAAAGCTTCCGCACAGTCACAAGTGAGCTAATACACATTTTTCCCTGCAAATCCATGCCTGTACGGAAGGTAATTGGGATTGCGAGCCTAATCCTGTTCTCCATTCAGGTAATGATAATGTTCTTGACCTGCAGATGTAAAGCTGCCCATAAAGCCAGGAGATTTTTCTTTCTCGTTTTGGGGTGTAAAAAAATTATTTCTTACAGCCCAGTCATAAGCGCCTTCATTTAATGGGTATAGCGTAAGCATACCCGTGAGCTTGTTCACCCGAATCCAGGCCTCAGCCTTATCCAAAAAAGCACCACCGGGGAACCTGCTTCCTTCTCCATTAAATATCCAGACTTCTTCTCTGATGTTTTGCATTTTATTGATTGATTTCGGCCATTAACCATCTCATCATTGAGTCCAGTCAGCAGCTTCTTTGCCTGCCATTTCACTTTTTATTATTCGCCACGCAAATTCCTGGAGCCATCCGATCGGCCCTTTTATTAAGAACCCGTTTGTCCATAATCCTCTATAAATATTTCCTGCAGGCGGTTTACATTATGAAGAATAATTCCTTCAACACCTAATTGGGCATACGCATGCAATTGCTCCCGTAATGCCGTCATATCCGTGTATACAGGGATCGCTTTTCTGACCTCTTCTGCGGTGACTGATTCTGCCGCTTTATCAAACTGCTCCACCTGCGAAAGATTTGCGAGGTGATCTATAGGTAATACATTAGAGCGCCATTGATCATAAGCACCTTCCATCGCTTCCTCTTCATTTCTTGCATAGGAAAAAGCAAATTGTATATATACCGGCTTACCCTCCCCACCGTTATTGCGGAATACTTCCATTTTCCTCCGGATGTCGTTCACGTCGCCAGCCGTCGTCAGTAAACCATCCGCAAAGGTGGCGGTCCATGCGGCCGTTTGTTCGGATATGGCAGCACATAACAGGAGTGGCTGATGTGACGGCAGGGTATACAGCTTCGCCTGGTTAACCTGCACATGCCCGCGGAATGTGACTTCCTTTCCCTCCAGCAATTGCTTTATAATGTCATAACTTTCCTTCAAACGTTCATTTCGGTGTTGCTTTGAAGGCCATGGGGTGCCCGTTATGGATTCATTCAGGGCTTCCCCGCTGCCTAATTCTATGCTAAAGCGCCCGGGAAACATTTCCGCAATTGTAGCAATTGCCTGTGCTACAATGGCGGGATGCAACCTCTGCCCCGGCGCACATACCATACTAAAGGGAAGCGTGGTAGCCTGCATGGCAGCGCCGATCCAGCTCAAAGTAAACCCGCTTTGCCCCTGGCGTTCGCTCCAGGGATGAAAATGATCGGAAGCATGGATAGCATCAAAACCCGCCCTTTCCGCCATACCCACCAATGATAGTAAATGACGGGGAGAGAACTGTTCGTGTGAAGCATGATAACTGATAAGCGCCATAGCTAACTTTTATTTGTGTCTTTTAATATCCATACTGATACCTTGCCGGGTTCAACCTTAAAAAGTCCGTCACCTTTTTCATTGAGTGTAATTTCGTGGCTCGCATCCCCCAGCGCATTCACGAGCGTTTTACCTGCATTTCTTTCTCCCATGCACATCCATTTTTCGCCACCCTCCGCATGGGTCAGCAGCACCGCACACCCACTATCCGGCTGGTCATCTCTTCCCGTCCGTGTCCACCCAATGATATCCGGGGTATCTAAGTAATCATATTGATCGCCGTATGCATATGCTGAACGGATCTTTATAAGCGTTTCCAGTTCTCCTGTGGGCAGAATATGTATCTCGAGCTGTTGTCCGTCTTTGGTATCCGAATAATCGGCGCCATATAACGCCGGGTAAAAAACAGAAGGTATTCCCTGTTCCCTTAAAAGTATTATCGCATACGCATGTGGTTTAAACCACGCTTCCACCCAGGATTCCAGCGATTGAAGCGGCTGCGTATCGTGGTTATCCACAAAAGTAATTGCCAGTTCCGGTCTTGCCTTTACCAGTGTATTATCAAAAATGGTGCGCAGATCAAATCCTTTTCCCTCTTTGGAGGCCTTATGAAAATTAAAATGAAGGGGCACATCAAATAACTGGATCATACCTGCGGTAGCGTCTATATAACTTAGCAGGGCATCTGTATCTGCTTTCCAATATTCACCGATACAGAGGAAATCTCTCTGAAAAGAATCTTTTAAAAACGGTACCCATTCAGGAAAAAAATCTGTAGCAATATGTTTGACGGCATCCAGGCGGAAGCCATCAATTCCCGTAGCTTCTACATACCATTTGCCCCACTTTTTCAGCTCTTCCCTCACTGCCGGATTCCGGTATTCAATATCGCAGCCCATTAAATAATCGTAATTCCCGTTCTGACGTTCCATTACATTTTCCCATTCACCGTTTGTATGCTCGCTTAAAATGATATAGATTTCATCTCCCTTGCTCACGCCGGAGAAGCTATGCCAGTTCCAGATATAATCTGAGTATTTCCCGCTCCTTCCCGGAAATGTAAAACGGGTATAGGCCTGTAAAGTGGTCTGATCCGATATTTTTTCAAGCCGGTTGTCTTTTTTCACCTGCTGTACGGGAACATCTTCTTCTTCATCTCCTCCCAGCTTATGGTTCAACACAATATCCGCCAGTACCCCCATCTTCCGCTCATGTATAGCTTTTATACATCCCAGGTATTCCTCCCGCGTTCCGTACCGGGTCCTTACCGTACCCTTCTGGTCAAATTCGCCAAGGTCGTAGAGATCATACACCGCATACCCCGGCTCATCCGTACCGCTTGCTGATTTATAAGCCGGCGGCAACCATACATGCGTAATTCCAAGGTCGGTCAATCTTTGGGCCTGCTCAGACGCGTGATTCCACAGATTGCCGTCGACCGGAAAATACCAGTGAAAAAACTGGAAAATTGTAATATTCATAGTTAAACAATTAACAAAGTATCTGATCCGGCTCTCTTCTTTTATGCACCCGTTTCACTATGCGGAGCATCCACAGGCTTAGATTGAGGCGATCCCTTCTGCCGCAGAAAAACCGACAATACCACGATGGCGAGTACCGACAAAAACTCACTTTGCCAGTTCTGAAAAGATTCGAACCAGAGCCGGCTGCTTATAATGTAATCTGCGGTTGTCTCCGGCGGCAACCCCTTTTCCAATAGCTGCTCATTTTCATCCCTGAGGCTTCCATACAAATGTGCAACAAAGGACAGGGTAAACAACAGCAACAATACAATCGTCAACGAATGTTTATAGACCGCTGCTATCCATCCTCCCTTACGGACCGGCCAGGGAGCGCCCTCCTTTTGAGGATCCGGCTCCCGGTCTACCTCCTCTTTACCTTCAATTGATTTTGATTCGGAAGAGCCCTTTTGGCGAAGTGAAATAGTAAGCACTACAAACAGTGCCATCTGTAAAAATTCACTTTCCCAGTTTTCAAATGTTGCCTGTAAAAAATGACCGGAATATAAGTAATGAATAAGCGGAACCGAAGTAAGTCCGTCCTCTACCCTCTCTTTGTTATACTCTGAAAACCCGGTAAAGATCTGACCTGTCAGCGATATTATAAAAAGAATCAGGAAAGCAAGGGATAATCCATTGTTCCGAAAAAATCTTTTCATACAAATAAAAGATACGAAAACTATACCACTTTTTTGGCACTGTTTTTTAAGGAGTAGATATAAACTTCATTATTATGGCAACGACAAAAAAAATAACAACAACAAAGAAGGCGGCGAAGAAAGCCGGTGCCGCAAAAGGAAATACCCAACTGGAAAAATACTTTGAAGATGCCCTGAAAGACATTTACTGGGCGGAGAAACATCTTACCAAAGCCCTGCCAAAAATGAAAAAAGCAGCCACCACGGAAGAGCTGAAATCTGCTATTGATGAGCATCTTGAGCAAACCAGGGAACATGTAGCCAGGTTAGAACAGGTGTTCGAAACCATCAACAAGACACCGAGGGCCAAAAAATGCGAAGCCATGGAAGGGCTTACCAAAGAAGGAGAATCGATCGTGGAAGAAACAGAGGATAATAGTTTGACACGTGATGTAGGTATTATCATGGCAGCCCAAAAAGTAGAGCATTACGAAATTGCCACCTATGGAGGATTGGTTTCCCTGGCAGAAACAATGGGTCTGACAGAAGCAGCAGCTATTCTTTCGCAGACACTGGAAGAAGAAAAAGAAACAGATGTAAGGCTCACAGAAATTGCCGAAAACAATATTAATTGGGCTGCTGAGCAGGAAGACGAGCAGGTTGAGGCATAATCATCATAGGGCTGACCAAAAGAGGTGGATCATCATTGTGAAGAAGGAATCGGCATGTGGCGGGAAAGTAATCTCATCGCGAAACAGGCATAAGGTGTAGGTATTTGAGATTGCTTCTCCCGCTGCAACATGCCTTTGACTTAAATTCATATACAGACAGGATCGTAATGAATGACTTTTGGCAATTCCCAAAATTGAAATGGGAATTCTTGCCCGGATTCCCATTGTTGAGTGTGCATATTATTCTACATAGTACACCTCCGGAAAATATACCTGGAGAACGCTTCTGACGTAAACTTCACCTGTTTTAAAGACGCTTCCGCACGATAAGGAAAGGAATTGTAAAACAGGCAGGTCTTTGCATGCAGGAAATACAGTAGTCCGGATCCCCGGCATCTGTTTTGGCAGGATAGTGCTTTCCGAAATTCAAAATCATATTTATGGATACCATTATATCAATATTTGGAGAAGGAAGGAACTTAACCTGGTATCATATGACAGCCCGGGTGATAGTCATATTTATATTCGCACTACTGCTGATAAGGATCTCGGGAAGAAGGTCTTTTGGAATTAAAAGTCCCCTGGATAACATCATTATCATTTTGTTGGGGACGATCCTGGGAAGATCCGTTGTAGGAGTATCTCCTTTTTTTCCGGTAATGATCAGCAGCCTGGTGCTGGTAGTATTGCACAGGTTGCTTGCAGCTATATTTGCCCGTTCGCCCTTATTAAGTCAATCGCTGGAAGGAGAAAAGATCCTTTTGTTTGAGAACAAAACATTTCTCCGGAAAAACCTCAACCGGGCAATGCTCAGTAAGGAAGATATTATGCAGGGACTACGTCTTTCGGCGCTAACGGAAGATACAGACGAAGTAGAAAAGATATACATTGAAAGAAATGGAGAGATAAGTATCGTAAAAGCGAAAAAAACGGTACCGCACGCAGCAACAGGTTATAAAGACCCCCGGCCGCTGAAATTAAAGATCGTATACAAATAGGTCTATCTTATAAAGCTGTCAGCCGTGTCATATGATTCAGCTTTTTTGAAATAACGGCCCCAGTGCCTTTGCCAGGTATTGTATAATATCATGACGGGTTTTTAAAAAGTCTTCCGGGACACTGCCGTCCACCCAATACCAGACTTCCACCTTTATTTTATCGCCGGTAAAATCAGTAAAATATATTTCCGGCCGGCGATTACCAGGTACGGGAAGTTCGTTCAATGCTTTCCGTATAAGGCTCGTTACATTAGCAGCATCAGGAACCGCAGAAACGGAGAATGCCAGCTCAATACGTCTTTTGTCGCTAAGGGTATAATTGGTAAGCGGCTTCTGAAAAATATCCTTATTCGGGATCGTTACCTGCAGCCCTGCAGTTGTTCTGATGATAGTAGACCGCAGGTGAACTACTTCCACAGTACCGGTAAATCCATTGGTTTCAACCATATGACCTGCATCAAAAGGTTTCCTGAAAATAATAAATACACCGGATATGAAGTTGGCTGTAAGGTCCTGGAACGCGAAACCAAGCGCCAAACCAATGATACCGGCCCCTGCAAGTAAAGTAGTCACCGCTTTCTCCAGCCGCATCAGCTCCAGGCTTATAAAAATACCAATCAGCAGAACCACGATATAAACAATGGTTGAAAACAGGTCGCTTATTGTTCTCTTTTGAGATAACCGCATAAAAATCCGTCCGAAAAACCGGCGCAGGAATCGCGCTGCAAAAAAGAAAATCAAAAACACCAGGATAGCAAATACCAGGTTAGGCAATAGCTTTACAAAGCCTACTGCCCAGTTAACTAACTTTTCCCTGATCAAAGCCATCCATTGTCCGACATCCATATAATTTTTTTTATTGCAGGTATGGCATGCACGCCCTTCAGAAGAACCCTCCGCAAGTTCGCCACCATACAACAAACACATCAAAATTGTGCCAGTAAACTTTTAAATATGTTTATTTAAGAAAATCAAAACAATGACCTACACGAAAAAATTTTATTAATTTATCGTAGAAATAATGTGACGATCAGGTCTTAACGAACACTATTTCCAGTTCTAACGAACTGATCTTTATCATTAAAATATAAGTTATTTCTCAGTTGGAGCACAGTATTGAATACCACGATGGTTGCAGACCCAAAATACACATAGCACAAAATAACGGGTATACACATGGCTTGGTACTACTTCCCTCCTGATCAATACCACGATCCATGCTGAATCGATGCCAGGTTTTAGGACAACATCTGACAATTAATCCCAGGTAAATTGCGCAGCTTGCTATCTTCCGGCTGGATACTGCTTAGCCTGTAGTAACGAATAGAATGTGAACTATGAAAGTTCAATTGCAGGTAAACAGCATAGCCATTTTCAGAAAGTTGCAACCGGGAAATAGGTTATATGCCATCCCCTGGAGAGGCTGCCTATCAATGCTTCCTGATCTTTTCAATAATGCTCTCCCGAAGGCTTAATATCTGGCTGATGATAAAATAGTCTTTAAAGGTATTTTTAATATTACCCCTTAATATCCGTACCATTTGTCCCTTTTCCACCTCTCCTTTCTCTTTGATCCTGATCAGCACTTCCAGCGATACCAGCGCTATCAGCGCTCCGATCATAAAAATAAAATTCCATTCATGAAGGTTGATCAGGTAAATGTTTTTTTCTGCCGTTGGTCCTGTCCACTGCACCCTTACATTTAAAGAACGGTCGGAGAAAAAATCAACCAGCAGACCACCAACAATAGGCGCAACAGCGGAGAATACCGATGTTACAATATTCCGGGCAGACAGGTATATTACTGCCTCACTGGAGGGCGACAGCTTTAAGCTGATATTTGTCAGGGAAAGATTGATGCCTGCATTTGCCATGCCCATGCAGGCATGAATTATAAATAAAAGCGAATAGTTGACGGTCTCGCTTGGATTAAGCCCGACAAAACACCAGGCTACCAGGCAAAGCATATATAACGGGCCGCCGAGAGCAATTATATTTTTGTTGCTGAAACGGTCGGCATATTTTCCCCAAACCCTGATAGTCAGAATACTGAATACCTGACTGGTAGTTACCAGTACAAGTATGAAGGAAAGTGACAACCCCAGTGATTTCATCATAAAAACGGTAAAAAACGGAGTTGCGATATTTACGGCAAAAACCCAGATGGAGTTAAAAGCCAGCAGGCGACGGAAGTTCATATCCTTCAGCGGTTTCCTGAGCAACGTAAAAATATTTTCGGTGGAAACAACTGTTGCCGGCTCTGGTGATCTGCCAAGGCTGATTGCCCCCGCAATCCCGACAAGACCGGCAACGATGAACATGCAACCATAGGTTTTTTGTTCAAAATAAGCATAGTGCTCTTTCACATGATCGATTAAAAAAGCAGCGGTCAGCCCCAGCATGACGTTAAGCATCTGCATATAACTGCTTCGCCTGGAAAAATAAGTGCCGAGGGTGGCAACAGGTACCAGTTCCTTCACCCACGCGTTCCATATGGGGCCTGATACAGATCCAAAGGCGTAATGGAAGAATAACATCGAGATCATCATCGTGAAAGAAAAATGCTCGAGCGTGAGTGCCAGCAAGCCGATAATAAGCAGGGGAATACGCGCTGAAACAGACAGGATCACACAAAGCAGCTTTTTACTTTGTATTTTCCTGCACAACCATATCGATGTAAGCTGCAGGAGATTAGTAGCTGTTGAAAGTCCGGCAAGAAGCCCTATTTCAAAGTTATTGGCGCCGGCAAGCAACGCCATTGCAACAAGAAAAGTTCCTCCGGTAAGCGTGGTCATCGTCTCGGATGCAAGCCCGTCAACGATCATTACCTTCATGCCTTTCTCCACTTCCGATTCGCTTAATGCCGGCTTCGGCGTCCAGTTCATTTTTTACATATTTTGATGTATACCCTATATTACTGCCATGCATTTCTCTCCGGAGAAAATACATGGCAGTATAAGTTATACAATTAATACAAAAAAATGTACCGGATTATTTTCCGAAATGCAAATCTTTCCTCCTGCAGCAGCTGTTCACTTCTTCTCATAAAGTTAGATTGTTCGGACGGAGACCCCGGACCTTTCTTTAACCACACCACCGTGTAAATAAACTGCAGGTGACCACGCACATTCCGGTAGTGATATGCATCCAAACAATGTCCTGCTGAACCTTATAACAGCGAAAAGAGTGAAAGTCTGCTCCTCTAAGCTATCAGGCAGCTTATTGACGGGGAGGATCCGGATTAGTGACATTATTGTTCAGCGTATCTGTTACTGAACTTGTATCAGGTATATTGTTCACAGGCGAATCTGTGCCGGGCTGATTCGTATTAGAATTCGTCCTGTTGCTATCGCACGCCGCAAACGCGAACATGACTGCTGCTGTGATGATAAGTTTTTTCATGATAAATCTTTTTATGTATTCCATAATAGTTACAAACATCGGGCCGTCGAATTTTCTGCTAACAGATAATAGTCAGGTGGTGCGGACACCTGCTGTTTTTAGGAATTCTTTTAACAGGCTATTTCAGCTCAGGGATATAATGTATGATACGATCTGTCCCAATCCTCCAACGCCCTCATTACTGTGGCGCCTGTTCCAATGATCAGCCTGTCCGGCTCCGTACCAAGTATGCACAGATAGCTGTCGCCGTTACGATAAACATCCGGCATAAAGTTTCTCACAGCAGGAGGCAGATCCAGGTTAGAAAAATCGACCCTGATCTTTTCTTTTTCCAATGAAACATTCCTTATTTTTTCCACCTTCATTTTATTAGTAAGGATCGTACTTATTGGCCTTTATATATCCATGTTGCTCAGGTGGCATGGGCGTATAGGGGAATTTGTTAAAATACTCCCTGTTATCCGCATGAAAAGATGTATCATTATTGGCTTCTTCCCTGATCTTATTTATGCCGTTGGCAGCGGTAGGCAACGCCACATCGAGTAAATGAAAAGGATAAGGCAATAATAATTCTCTTCTTACATCCCCAGCCTGACGAGGTGACTCATAACATAAGGTTGTATTATCTGTCATAGTTTTCAGTTATAAATTGTGTTCTTTAAACCGAAGCTTTAAAACCAGGCATCATCATTTCAGGGCCTTCTGAATTGCCTCGGCCTTTGCCAGGTGGGATTCAAGAGTTGGAAGCGTGGCTATAACAAAAGCCTTTACATCAGGGTCTAAAGCTTTATCGCTCGCATCCCTGAAAAGATCTATTGTTTTTTTATGATCGGAAACCATCATATCCATAAAATCCTTGTCGAAATCCTTTGCTTTCTTACCTCCCAGGTCGGCGATCTTTTTTTGATGATCTTCCCCGGACGTTGCAGGTAAGGCAATATTAAGCTTTGAAGCGAGGGATTTCACTTCCTTATTAGCTGCTTCATGATCTTTGATCATTTCCCGGGCAAAATCTTTTACCACATCACTCGCGGCTTTTTCTTCGCCGATTTTACCCGCAGCCACTTCAGCCATGCCTCCATCGGCGGCCTTTACTAAAAAATCACTTGTAGCTTCTTTTGTTCTTGAAACATCTGAAACAATTTCCTGCTGCGCATCATTTATTGAATCTGCCTTCTCTACAGGATCAGCAGTATTACCTGGATTATTATTGCAAGCAATAAGACATACAATGGTTCCGGCGACAATATACTTTTTCATATCATTATAGTTTTAATTAGTGAACTAATAAATTTTCATACCGCTGTTTATGTTCTGGACGACCGCCCGATAACGCGTAATAACACCATGATGACAGCAACGACCAGCAACAGGTGGATCAAACCACCGGCAGCATAACCTAAAAATCCAATCGCCCATCCTATTACCAGCAGAACAGCGATGACATAAAGTAAGTTTTCCATAAAAATTTAATTTGAAGGTTTTTGATACAATAAAACTGTACAAATTACCGGCCGGTTTCCCTTTACCATTTCCAATGTCAATCGATCTGCAGGATATCGGCTGCATACAGGAATAGATTTTAAATATCTGTTCCAAAACAGGCAATAAATAAATTTCAAAGCAGCCCTGCTTATTGAAATATTTTCCCGTTTTGGGAAAACCCCTCCACATGAAAAACATAGATTATTCGGTATCATCATCCCCTTAAGATATACTGTGTCCACAAATGTTATTCAGAGACTTACTCAAAACTATCAGAGGTGTTCCAGGAAGGATCCAAAGTATTGTGCACAAGCTTCATCTGTAAAAAACCGGAAAGGATTCCATCTAACTGGTAGTGCAAAACCCTTCGTAATTCTTCAGGTAATGACTCATTTAACATACTTTTATAAACGCCGATAATATCCTTTTCGCTGTCACAGCAATGTTGTATGATATCATGCCAGGCCGGATTAACGGGATCATCGCCGGACTCAGAAACAGGGGATATTTTCCACGGCTCACTAATATTGCCGGAGCTGACCTCTGCACCGATCATATATAATTGCGATTGCAATTCGCTTGCATAATAGTCGTTTTTCTGAGCCAGGTTACGAATAGAGTCCCTTAGCTGGCGATGGTTTACAGTCTCGGCAACCGTATTATATCTTTGCTCTTCCGCACGCAAAGCATTTATCAGGTGATCGATTTTTTTGATGATGTCGGAATAATCTTTATGGTGGGGCGCCCTAAGCATATGCATTGATTTATAATGACCAATAAAAAGTTATATCCCAAATTACATGCCCTTTATTCTTCTACACTGTCAGGGAAATAAGCCTCCAACCTTATGTGCAGTTACCTCCCCTTGCCCTTTCTTATTTTTTTGTTAAAGCCGGTTAGCATCCGTCCTCCTCCAGGATGCAAGCAGCACCGGAAAAACAATCCGGTCGTTAAAGTAAAAAGGCAAACGTATAAACCTCCGGGATACCCTAAGTAATGCTGGCACTGTTTTTTATCTATACATACAAATTGATTATATGACCACAGCAAGATCTGCAGCAAACAAACGGGCTTCTAAAAAAGCTATCCCTGACCAAAACCGTAGCGGTACCGACGCCAAGCCCAAAAAACTACATGCGCTTTTTAACCGGATCGCTACCTGGATCACACATAAAACCGGCAGCCCTGCTGCGTTCATTATTGCCGCAGTACTCGTGATCATCTGGGGTATCTGCGGCCCTGTCTTCCATTTTTCCGATACCTGGCAACTGGTTATAAATACCTCTACCACGATCATTACATTCTTAATGGTTTTTATTATCCAGCAATCTCAGAATAAAGACACCGCGGCGATCCACCTGAAATTAAACGAGCTGATAGCAAGCGCAGCATCAGCAAGCAATCGCCTGATCGATAGTGAAGACCTTACAGAAGAAGAGCTGTTATTGCTCAAAAAATTTTATGTAAAGCTTTCTGAAAAATCTCAGAGAAATAATGACCTGCATACATCCCATTCCCTGGATGAGCTGGAGGAAAATCACACAGACGACGGAACATAAATACTAAGGAGGTTAAAAAGCAGCTCCTTGAGAATTGGGTAAGTATTAACACATCCCCCAAACGTAAAGGAGCGCTATGATGGAAAACAGGGAATTAAATCCCCAGATCACCCGGAGATCATCCAGCGACTTTAAAAACGGGAATAACGGCGAACAACACCTTAAGCGCTATAACCCCAGCAGTCCTTTGGCCAGGCTGTTCCATTGCATATCGGAAAAGCCGGCAACAGAGGCAAGGCTTACTATTTCATTTCTCAATTTATCAGTGAATGTACCATCATGAGATGCCTTTTCATTTCTCCCATGAATTTCAGCACTCACCAAAAAGCCCTCCCTGCTAACGACAAAGGTGCTCGTAGCGCTGCTGTCAAAAAAATGAGCAACTCCATCCGGATGACAGGGATCGGCGGACGGGCGGGCCCTGATCAACTGGTATGCTGTATCCGTGCTTACATCTTCTTTATACCTGGTCTCTTCTATCCGCACCCAGTCATACCCCTCTCCTGTTGTTGTACCCGGTCCCAGGATGTCTATGCGAATAAATAATCCCTCTTTTGCTTTACCCTGCACCGGCATACCCCTGCCATCTGTCAGTTGAAATTCGGCAGAAAGCGGTCCCGACCATTCTGCCCACCTGTTCACATCCAGGAGCCTTTCGACTGCCGACTCAAACAGGCGCATAACTTCCGTCTTATCTCCGGCCCGCCTTGTTTGCAGGATGTCCTTTTGCTCTCCCAATAACTGCCTGGGAATATTCTTTTTCATTGAGATACTTTTAAAATATTAAATAATCAGGAATATGGTTCTCATATCAATAGCATACCCTTTGAAGATCGTGTGAAAGCCGGACGACCCTACGTCGGCAATTGAAGAAGTCCCTCATTGTTTTCCTGTAACGACGCCTGACACCTTCCGGCTCCACATAAGCCTACAGTTCCCCATTTTCCAATCTCACAAATAATATTCCATCTTCTTTAAGCAAGAGCATAATATAAAAAGGCAGCCGCCTGTGAAAAAGTCGCACCTTGTATCTGCCATGCACTTATAGCATTGCATTGGGTACTACCAGCCTTTTAAGTTCCGTGTATCTTAACATCGTTTGCAGGTTATATGACTGCTTACCTGCGTTCGTTTATGCCAGACCGTAACCAGCAATACAAATGAAATCCCGGTATACCTTCACTGACTGAATAACCATATGGGAATATCATTCCAGGGAGGACAATACATAACAATCCACATTATTTATAAGAAGGTCCTAATCAAAGGAAGGATCAATGTATAATATAAACACCATAAAAACATAGTAGTCATATGTTTGGAGCGAAAGATAGCCGGTGTCGGGCATGAGATGGTATTGATATATAAAAATGGTACCGGTTGCGTCCTCAACAACTTTTCCGGGGAAGTGACCTTCACGCGCTTATATAATTCCTGATAAGTTTTGGTTTCCCCTAGTGTCATGTCAGCGATAAAACGACGGCTAATATTTCCCGCTGATTTCGCAAATAAGCGCAGAAGACTTTGATTATCTGCGGAATTCAGCGGAATCTGCGGGAGATCTCAAATTGAAAATTCATGTTTGACATGACACTAGTCATCTCCTCTTATAATTCGGAATATAAAAAGACAGACACCTGCAATGCCGGCCAGATGGATCCACAGCGGCGGTGAAGGGAAGGGAAAAGACATAAAATATATAGTAAATGATACAACGATCAATAGATATAAGGTGTCACTTTTTAATACTTTGTTCATAATAATGATTTTAAAATGATTAAATTCTTAAAAGCAAAGCCGGATAGTATCCGGCTGCTTTGCATCCCCGGGCCGAGAGTCCACTTCTAATTTCCCCTGGAATGCACAAAATTGGTAAATAGCCGCTTGATATCCGGCTTCCGTCCCTTTAAGCTTGTAATTCATCTTTCTGCAATTCTGATGCCGCAGAATGAGGCAGAAAACATTTATCTCAACGCGCAGGTAATAATATCATTCAACATCCATAAAAGTTTTCAAATGCCCGGCAATTGCCTTAACCAGGGAAGGGCTTGCCTGAGCATCCATCTTCCACCCGCTTTTCAATGCCCGGATAATGCCTATATAATCACCATTAAGCGTAATATAAAACTGCGTATAATTTTCACCGTCAAAACTTTCTTCTATGGTAACAGCTTCCCCGCTATATGCATGCCCCTCATGCTCAAATGACAGATCAATGACCTGCGTTTGCAATTGTTTAATAAAATCTTTTAAAAAGCTGACCAGCTCTTTACGTTGCCGGCTGCTGTCAGCACTCCACTTTTTCCGGTCTGCAGCCTTATGGGCTATCTTTATCTTGACGCCGGACATCATGGTACTGTAATCATCTGCATTTAGTTTTTTTACATTTTGGTGCGCAAGAATAAACCAATGGTACCCTGTACCAACTTTCGCCCCAGACCCGGCGGGTGCTTTACCCGCCCTCCTTTTCTTTACCGAGTAGAAAATACGCCATACTTCAGGGCTTATTTTTGTTTCCTGCCATCTTCCTTTATCATAATCCCAGGTATGTGTTCTACCTACTTTCATCCCGGTGTAAAATTTACCGTTATGGTATTTATAATCATCAAACGTACCTGTGTGGGATTTTTTTGATTTCTTCTTTGTAATTGTACTCATATAATAAGCCAGTGAATAAGATCATGTCAATGTCTGACCAATAAATACCGGTGTAGAGATATTTGCACAATCCGCGTACACTTTTCCATCCCGTTGATTATTATATTTTCTCATGGTACTCCTCTCAGAAATGTAAATCCCCGGGAATTTTACACGTCAACTGCTCTAATGAAAAACAATCGTGCGAAGGAGCTTGTCACTGATAGCTTTTTCCAACGCGGCAGGTATAACCGAGGCTTCCTCATCCAACGCTCTTAAAGACTGGATCTGCTCATCCCAAACATACACATGTTCCGGGGTGTTATTTATTTTAATGATAAATCTCTTCTCCTCATTCGCTATCACCGGTGTCACCTGAACATCATACCCTATATTATCAATATTGACATTAAATGATTTCGGCATTTCTTTTTTAAAAGAGGTCATAATAAACGATTTATATAAAATGCTGCATTAATTATGCCACGAGCTGCAGGAAATGCAGGTCCAATCCATCATTAAATCGTTAATTTCTTTCTTAAAGGAAAACTTTGGCAGGGTATTGTATGGCTATAAGAAAAGACATATTTCTTTATTAAAATAATTCTTATGCAAAACAAAGGTCTATTCGGACTACTAATAGCGGCAGCGGCAGTATATGCCTGCTACCGGATCTCTAAAATGTCCGGTGAAGAAAAAAAGGCATTAAAAGAAAAAGGGAAAAAGCTCATAAAAGAAAATCTCGGGTTGGAAAATAATTTTTCTACAAAAAATACAGGAGCTGTGGCAGCCGGACCGGTCACCGGAAGCTGATCGGATCAAAACAGGAAAATGCAGTCATAATGGAACAAATAGCTGATACGCAACATGAGCATGGGCTTACAGGAAAATGGGTAAGTCCCGGCATGCAGATCATTTTCGGCTCGCCGATGGAAAAAGGTATGGCGAAATTAAGCGGCGTAACAGACGAGCCTTCACAAAGCATGGATTATACGGTATATGAAACTGACGGGATTTTATGGATCAGGTTTCAAAATGATGTAGGGGAGAGAAGCTATAAAATTGTGCATTTAACTAAAAAGGAACTCGTGATTGAAAACAGCCAGGGAAAGATAGAATTGAAACGTGCCGACGAACAGCTTATATCCAAATCGCAATAGATAAAATCTCTCATATAAAAAGTGAAAGAAGAGAAATAAAGTAAGCAGCCGGCAGATCATTTAATTTTAAAACATAATTTTTATGCCAATTGTAAAAGTCATTGAAGTTATTGCTTCTTCAGAAAAAAGTATTGAAGACGCCTTACAACAGGCAGTTAACGAGGCATCGAAAACAATTCACAATATTGATTCCATCTTTGTAAAAGATATCAAAGCACATGTAAAAGACAATAAGATCACAACCTACGGAGCGATCTGTAAGATATCGTTCAGGCTGGATGAAAGCAGGTAAACGATTTTGCGCCGGCTATTTTAATTATCAAGCAGCGTCCATAGTGTATGGAGGGCGTTTAAGACCGTTGTGATGCACACGTTTCTTTGAACGACCTCCTTTTTTATTTTTTTCTTAAAAACAGTCATATGTATGATTCATTGCTGAAACTGAATATACCACCTACCTCCAAGCCAAGGGTTGTAATAATCGGGGGAGGCTTCGGAGGCTTGAACGTATGTAAGCATTTACCAAAAGGAAAGTTTCAGATAGTACTTTTTGACAAACACAATTATCATACTTTTCAGCCTTTGCTTTACCAGGTTGCCACTGCCGGCCTTCAACCCGATGCTATTGCCAGTCCACTCAGGAACCAGTTCAAGCATCTGGATGATTTCTATTTCAGGCTTTTCAAAATAACATCGGTGGACGCGGTACAACAAATGGTATATACACCTGCAGGCAGTCTGCACTACGATTACCTGGTAATAGCGGCAGGTTCGGTTTCCAATTACTATGGAAACATTGAGCTGTCACAACATGTGCTTCCACTAAAATCCATTCCGGATGCATTGAACTTAAGGAGTCAATTGATGCAGGTGCTGGAGCTGGCGGAAATGACGGGGAACCCTGAGCGGCGTGCATCCCTGCTCAGCTTTGTAATCGTGGGTGGCGGTCCAACAGGCGTAGAAACTTCCGGCGCCATGGCAGAGCTCCGCAAAAAGGTATTGCCTAAGGACTACCCCGGCATCAACTTCCGCGAAATGAAAATCTACCTGGTAGAAGGGATGGGACGGCTGCTGCCGCCGATGTCGGCAAAAGCCGGAGCAAGTGCGCAAAGAAACCTGGAAAAGATGGGAGTGGAAGTTATCGTAAATGCTCTGGTAGATTCCTATGACGGACATACACTACGTTTTAAAAACAACGATCCGATATCAACAGATACCGTTATATGGTCCGCAGGCGTTACCAGCGTAAAGATCCATGGCATGCAGGAAACATGGCTTGAAAAAGGCCGGCTGCTTACAGATGGCTTTTGCAGGGTCAAAGGCGCTTCAAACATTTTTGCAATCGGCGACATCGCTTTAATGAAAACGGATAACTACCCTAAAGGACACCCGGGTGTTGCACAGGTAGCTATTCAAATGGGACGATTTACAGGTAAGAATCTCTGGCATATACACAAAAGAGAGCGCATCCGGCCTTTTAAGTATTTTGATAAAGGAACATTAGCCACCATAGGAAGAGGAAAAGCCGTTCTTGACCTTCCGGGCAAAAAATACATGGGAGGAAGAATAGCATGGTGGATATGGCTATTTGTTCACATCAACTACCTGATCAGCTTTCGCAACAAGCTGATGGTTTTTGCAAGCTGGATATGGAATTACTTTACGTTCGACAAAGGGAACCGGCTTATCATCCGCCCCTATATGCGTCGTAAAAACACAGCACCCGAAGAGTCCGTGGCTTCCCGGCATGCAGCAACAATTTAGCAAAAGCTGCATATTCATCCCGTAATGAAGCGGCAGGATTTTAGGGGCCACATTTTAATAAAAATAACGAATATGAAACCGGGAAAAAATCAGCAGCTGATAGCAATGCTCCAGGAATGTGCATGGACATGTAACGTTTGCTCAATCGCCTGCATGAACGAAAAAAATGCAAAAGACCTTGCACGCTGTATCCGGCTGGATCTGGATTGCGCGGAAATATGCAGGACCATCTCTGTACTGGCCAAACGCAGCTCAGAAAGCCTGAACATCATCGTGCCTGTTTGTGCTGTAATGTGTAACCGTTGCGCGGAAGAATGTGAAAAACATATGCACATGGAGCATTGCCGCAGCTGTGCAGAGGTCTGCAGGCAATGCGCCCTGGCATGTCAGCAAATGGAGCCTGTATGAAACAGGTAATTTCACTCACTCTGTTAGGCAGTCAGTAATAAAAAAGCTTCGGTTTTACCCGAAGCTCCCGTCGTTTCATGGATCCCTACGCTGGTATTATCCAGATCAGGTCTGAGGGTATATTCTCAGATTTCTCGAAAACCTCCCCTAATGAAACTACACTAATTATACAGTAAAAACAATGCCAGTTTTAAAAAGCCTTTTATTTTCCGCCTGCTCTTAAAATACCTCCTGCATAAGGGTAAAAATCTGATCTTCACCGGGGCATTAGTTCCCCTCGCTTACCCCCTTCCGGGAAATTTCTCGACGGTCATTTAGCCATGTTATTTTTCACCTTCGACCGGTCGCGTCTTCCTTCCTTTTTATTGTGTGTTACGTCATCTCCTTTGATGTCAAATTCTTCCCGCTTCCGGCTGTCTATATCATCTTTATTCTCCGGCGCTTTAGATGTGTTTACTGGTTTTTTCTCTCTTAATTGTGATTTGCTCATAATAACATTTTTTAAAAAAAGAACAAACTGCATGCCCGCGATATACTTAAACCTGATTATATTGTTATCGGCAATCTTCTTTTAACATAATTGTGGCGGGTACTTTGCTAACATAATGTCAATATGTTTTTATGATCTGTTACAGGAAAAAAAGTGGAAAAGGTTTCCGGTATGTTGATGGACAAAACAATACAATAACCGATGCCGGGCTTAGAGCATGGTTTAAATCACTCGTTATTCCCCCTGCCTGGAAAAAAGTAGAAATTAACACTTCGTCCCGCGCTAAAATATGGGCTACCGGCTATGATGTGAAGGAACGTAAGCAATATATTTACAACACCCGCTTCCGGAAACAGCAGGACGACCAGAAGTTCGACCGCATTATACGTTTTGCCAGTAAGCTGGAACATATGCGGCGGGTAACCGGCCAACATTTGCGGAAGCGAAAGCTTACCCGCGATAAAGTAATGGCCGTTATGGTACGCCTGCTCGAAACCGCTTTCTTTCGCCCGGGCAACGATTATTACAGTAAAGCAAATGAAAGCTACGGGCTTACCACACTACGCAGCAAACACCTGGAAATAAATGGCAGTGAAATGATATTTTCTTATATGGGAAAATCCGGGCAGGAGCAGGAGAAGCATATAGTAGATGCGAAACTCACAGCCATTGTAAAAGAACTGGATGAACTGCCCGGGTATGAAATTTTTAAATTCATAGATGAAGCTGGCAATATCCATGACGTGAAAAGCAATGACCTGAACGCTTATATCCACACAGTAATGGGTGAAGAATTTTCGGCAAAGGACTTTCGCACCTGGGCAGGAACCGTGATAGCAGCGATGGCGCTGGATGAAATAGGCGCAGTGGAAGAAAAAGACCAAAAGAAATTAAAGAAAAATATTCGCGATGCGGTGATTGCCGTAAGCGAAAAGCTGGGCAATACTCCTGCCATTGCCCGCAGCTCATACATAGACCCACGGGTTATTGACAATTACATGCAAGGCAGAACGCTCAGCAACTTCAACAGAGAGGTAAAACGGCTCCTCAAAACAAATGAACAGCTCTCCCTGGAAGAATTAGGCGTACTGTGCCTGCTGAAAAAGCGCCTGAATAAAGAAGAATGACCCGCTCAGGATGCTTTACCCGTATTTGCAGAGATACTTTCTATCAACATCCTTACTTCCTCTTTAGTTCTATTTAATTTTTTTGATAAATGCTCCAACAGCTTTTCTGCATTGTCCGGATCGTAGGAAAGATCTTCGTCAGTAAGCCTGTAATTATTTTCTTTCAACAGTTCTTTTACCACTTCCCAGGGTTGCTGTAAATCTAATTTTGTTTTATTCATGGCATTTTAATTTAAGAAATTAGATAGTGTTAGTCTGCTGTGTATTACTTTTGAAAATATCCTGCCGGAATGCTGAAGCTGAAAGGAGCTTATGATTACCGGTGATACAAGCTGGCGCAGAAAGTACTGTTGTCCCGTATACCCCATGTGGGGAAAAAATTGCGCGCCACCTCCTTTACCAGGCAAAAGGCATATCCCTGTTATTACCGTTTATAGCGAAAATTGCTCCAATTGTGAAACGGGCATAAAATTTTATTCTTTTTATATTGACCAGCTTTAAAACCTGGTCAGCCGGAATATGATGGTATGTAAATGCATTTATACAATATTGATGAGTCTGCTGGTGACACAAGCCGCCTTTGCCCAG
>Ga0222429_100591_pt1 | contig 21165 bp, 12 predicted proteins | sample 1B50Ametagenome_FD_182475 | JGI IMG/M metagenome (GOLD analysis project Ga0222429, IMG submission 182475) | Enriched microbial communities from leaf-cutter ant dump, University of Wisconsin, Madison, United States - 1B50A (version 2) | ecosystem: Environmental > Terrestrial > Nest > Insects nest...
CCCTGTTCCCTGTCCCTTGCAGGCGTGGATGTGGAAAGTCCTGTAATTTCCACAATGCGTCCTTTACTGTTTAAATGATTGGCAGCGTAAATGCCTGCGATATAACCTACCTGCCAGTTATTCGCCCCTATATAACAATTGTATGATTCAGAATTGATATTCCTGTCTACCACTATTACCTTGATCCCTTTATTATATGCCTCTTCCACAACAGCAGTGAGTGGATCCGCCTCATGAGGGGAAACGATCAGCAGATCAATACCCTGTTCCATCAACTCTCTGATCTGCTCTACCTGTTTCCTGCTGTTATAATCCGCCTGCCGGTATATCGCTTCAATATGCGGGTAAAACACCAGCTCACGATACAGGTTTTCCTTCATGTCTTTTCTCCATTCATCATCCTCTCCCAGTTGCGATATGCCTATTTTGTATTTGGGGGAAGTTTGCGTATTGCAAGAAAGCAAACATGCAGTGACAATGACCAGCACGAGGTAAATGGCGGAAATCGTTATTTTTCGCATACACGAAGATGAATATTTGTCGGGCACAGTTTCTATATTTCTTGCAGCAGCACCTTAGCGTTCGTAGCAGAAATAGAGGCTTATTTGTTTAATTAAATATAGCACAAAATTGAATATAAAGGTATTTTAATCTAAGGTTGCCAACCTTACCTTATAGAGATAGGTGTTGTCTAACTAAAGTCTCTTATTACAAGGTTGGCCTAAACGTCTTTGTTTAATACCTTGTCTTGTCACCTGAGTAGACCGTGGGCTGCAATAATCATAAGTTACCAGAAACAAAAAAAAAATTGTGCGTAGCATCTTCGCCACGCACAGCAAAAGTATTGTCAAAACCTATTATGGTATATCTTTCAAATTATTATTTAATTTGTAATTTATGAATTTCATTAAAATCAGAACCACTTATCTGAAGAAAATAAATTCCCGGCTTTAAACTGGAAACATCCATCAGGACTTCCGTACCAAATGATCCCACTACCTTCGATATCATAAGTATATTGCTTTGATCATAGACTTGTAAACGCAGTCCTTTTTCATTTATCCAAGATTCTTTCTGGGAAGAAATTCTTAATGCATCATCTCCCGGACTTAATTTGATATTTATTATAGATGATGTTGGGTTTGGATAAACCGTCATCATTTTAGGGCAACCGGATGAAACTATTGCCTCTTTTGAAACTATACCGCAGGGAGTTGTAGCTTCCACCTTTAAAATTCCCCCATTACATCCGAATGGGATAGTAGCAGATGAGAAGCTAGAAGTATAAATAAGTGTTGTGCCTCTATAAAACTTAAAAGGAGCAGACCCGCCTGTTACACTTACATCAAGTTGCCCATAAGGCCCAGGTCCATTCCAGGTAAAATTAATTGTTCCATTTACAATCACACTTTTACTTAAGGTATAAGTTTGGGCTCCGGTAACAGTTGCAGTGATTGTTGCAAGTCCTGTAAAGGAACCGCTCCTGGTAAACGTTGTAGATAATGCACCTTGGGTGAACGTTAAAGCATTGGCAGGCGAAACCGACCAGGTTACTGCTCCGGCGGCAGGTGATATGGAAAAGGTTGCGGCAGGGCAGAATTGTGCCGGCCCTAAAATTTTCGGCTGGGCATTGGCAACAGCAGCATATGCATCTATTAAACCATATCCCATCTGATTATTCCAGGTTCCATTTGGGCGATTAGTTGTAGTCGAATAAGTATAACCGCCAACTTTTTGGGAAGTATTTTCAATTATATTGTTTACCTGTAGATTTGTCAAATTCCTATTAACGGAAAGCACTAAGGCAGCCAAAGCACTAACATGCGGGGTAGCCATCGATGTCCCGTCCATGGAGCCAATTGTCTGATTGGGTAATGTGGAAATAATATTTTGTCCTGGTGCCACGACATCTAATGTGGTACCAAACGCAGAAAATGCTGATCTTATTCCAGTATTATTAATAGCCCCAACACATAAAATGGCACCTGTAAAATTTGCCGGATAATCTATTGGTGAAGGAGATTGATTTCCTGCGGCAAAAACTACGACAGATCCCCGCCCTCCTCTACCATTAGTAAGTGCATTATTGATAGCATTCTCAAGTAAAGCTGTATGGAGATTATTATAAAAAGCCCCTCCCTGATCCCCCCAAGAATTGCTGATTACATCTGCACCATTTTGCCAAGCCCAATTCATTCCATTTGCCAATTGCTCTGATATTGTTGGAGAAACGTTTAATGTATTACTTATTCCTATAAGTCGGGAGGAAGGAGCTAATCCAACAACTTGTAAGTTATTGTCTTTGACAGCAGCAATAGTTCCAGCCACATGAGTACCATGATTATTACCCGCAACAAATACACTGGGCACAGTTCCTGTCGCTGTATTAAAACTCAACGCAGACATATTAGCATTAAGATCATTATGTGTTCTAAAAATTCCTTGATCAATAACGGCTACATTTATTCCTGCACCCTGCGTAATATTCCAAGCAGCACAAGCATTTACATCAATAGCACCGTTCGCAGAATTATTTAGTCCCCATAATTGATTGAAGTTTGGATCATTAGTACAAGTAGAATTAAAATTAAAAATAAATGCAGGATCTATATCGCTAAAGAGTCCTGATTCATAGAACACATTTGATAGTTCAACTCCAGATCTTTTCAAGGGATCATTGGAAATCTGTAGTTTAAACCACAGAGGCATAAACATATTTTGTCCAATCACTTCAACCCTCAATTTTTCTGCTAATTGCCTAAGAACATTTTGATCCTCTCCGTTTTTAAGTTTTACGTAAAAGATATTTGAAGAGCCAATAGAAGATCCCTCATAATTTTCGTAATAATAGGCAATACTTATAACAGAAGAATTCTGCTTTAGAGCTTGAACCTCCTGATCTAAAATAAGGGAATCTAGCTTTTTAGAAAAGCCGATGCTTGCAATTTTATAACCGTTTTTATTTTCAATTTGAAAAATGTCCTTTATCGAATTTTTAGCAAATGAAGCGGGGTCAAATGATTCATGGAATATTATGTTTATTTTTTCTCTATTAATTTTTAAGGGTACTTTTTCGCCATTATAATAATAGTATTGGTTCTGAGCATCTAAGTACTGAGTAATAAATAGCAAAAGAATCTGGATAAGCAGTAGTTTTTTCATAAATTCGCATTTAAATAATAAGTAATAGAATCCTATTATTCAAATATAATCGACTTTTCCCAACGAGGGATTTTTACAATATGAAATGGTTGTGTAATAACAGATGAAACTCTTCCAGGGCCATTGTCTGCTCTTTTGATCTTGACAATAATTTTTTCAGCATCAATAATCAATAAATCGGATATTTCAATAGAATATCCGCCGCTCATTTTGATATCGTCAAAAGAGGCTATTACAGTATACACTCCAAAATCAATATTATTTTCAGAAAACGTTGAACTTACATCTGAACTTACATCAATTTTTTCCAGAAGCTCAAACCAATCATGTTCATTGGAAATAACAATATTTGACTTCAAAATACCTTCCTCACCATTTCCGGAAAGATCTCCTTTTCCAATGGTGATTGCCTTGATAAGATCATTTTTTACTTTCTGGCTTTCAGAGATATTATTTTTTTTACAACCAATTATACAGGCAAATACAGTGAATATTAAAGTGTGGTAGAGTTTCATAGCTTAACATTTTACAGTGAATGACAACTTTATAAAATTAAACGTTGCGTAATTATTAAATTTTTACACTTAACCAAATTACAGCTACAATTTATTACAATAAAAGTTTATAAAAAGCCAGGTCTAATCTTTTAGAAATGGGCCTTTATATATCCCCCACAGCTTACCCTGTATTAATTTCAAAAGATCACTATTCTGCCAACCTGGCAACACCTTTGGCAAATATCTATCTTTACATAAATTATAAAGATGGTACTATTTTAAAAGAAACCGTTATAAATTTTAAATTTATTTATTGTGTACATGGTGACAACCACCTCTTAAGTGACTGAAAATCAATTAAATAATCTTAATAATATTTAAATCCGTATTCAAAATTATTTGCTACAAAACTAAACGTTCACAAGCGCCGCTCCACAGTAGATTTGGCTTATTATAAAAAGTCAAACGATTGCAATGATTAAAAAGCCACTCCTGTTCTGGAGCATCGTCGTAGCATTAGGTGGATTTCTCTTCGGTTTTGATACTGCCGTCATTTCAGGTGCGGAAAAATCCATCCAGGCATACTGGCAGCTTACACCTTATCAGCATGGATTAACAATGTCGATAGCCCTGTTCGGCACCGTCATCGGCGCCGCGCTCGGCAGCCTGCCTTCTGACAGGCTGGGACGCAAAAAAACACTTGTCATTATTGCTATCCTGTTTCTGGTATCTTCCGTTCTGACTGCCTTGGCGACCAACTGGCTGGTCTTCCTGCTGTTCCGTTTTATCGGCGGACTGGGTGTGGGCGCTTCTTCCGTAACCGCTCCTATCTATATATCCGAAATATCGTCTGCCAAAAACCGCGGCAGGCTGGTAGCCCTGTTCCAGTTCAACGTAGTAAGCGGTATCCTGGTATCCTACCTCTCCAATTACCTCATCGGCGTAGCCGGTGGCGATCACTCCTGGCGGCTGATGCTGGGTATCATGGCTATCCCTTCTTTTCTCTTTCTTATCTTATTAAGGTTCGTTCCGGAAAGTCCCAGGTGGCTGATATTACACCATAAAAAATTAGAGGAGGCAAAAAATACGCTCCGCATCATCGATCCTGAGCAATACGAAGAAGAGATAGCTACTATTATAAAGAACAACCAGGAAAGTAAAAATAAAGCACAGGAAAAGCTCTTTTCCTCAAAATACAGGTTACCCATTTTCCTGGCGGTTACCTTCGCCATTTTCAACCAGGTATCCGGTATCAATGCTATTATATATTATGCGCCCCGTATTTTTGAATCATCCGGGCTTGCTACCGATTCTTCCCTTCTGTCCAGCGTAGCCATAGGTGCCGTAAACCTGCTTTTTACCCTTTTTGCTTTGAGCCTGATAGACCGGTTTGGAAGGCGCAAGCTAATGCTTACCGGCACTATAGGCCTGATTGCTACATTGGGCGCAGTAACCTACCTGTTCCTTCACCCCTCTTCCAACCCTGCCTTAATAGTAGTATTACTGCTGGCTTATATTGCCTTTTTTGCCATGTCGCAGGGCGCCTGTATCTGGGTATTTATTTCCGAGATCTTCCCTAACAAGGTAAGGGCAAAGGGACAAACCCTGGGCAGTCTTACCCATTGGGTGATGGCTACCATTATCACTTTTGTTTTTCCTGTTATCAGCCAAAACCTTGGAGAAGGCGTCATCTTCGGTTTCTTCTGCTGCATGATGGTGCTTCAGCTCGGGTTTGTAGTAAAATATATGCCCGAAACAAAAGGAAAATCGCTGGAGGAGCTGGAAGCTAATCTTGTTATCCATTAAACATTGCTATATGAATTTTAACTGTGTTTGCTTTGGCGAAGTTTTGTTTGATGTATTGCCCAATGAAAAAAAGGCAGGGGGGTCGCCTATGAATGTGGCATACCACCTTACCAGGCTCGGTCATACGGCAACACTAATTTCAAGATTGGGAAAAGATGCCGCCGGACAGGAATTAAAAGCTATTCTTGAAAAGAAAAACGTAAACACCGACAACATACAGGCAGATAAAATACATCCTACCGGTCTGGTACTGGCAGAGCCGAACGATGCCGGAGACATGCGCTACACGATACAGGAAGGCGTTGCCTGGGATTTCATTGAACTGAAGCCGCAATACGAATCACTGGTAAAAAATGCGAGTTATTTTATTTTCGGCAGCCTTATTACCAGGAACAAAATTTCCCGCAGCACCTTATTCAACCTGCTCGATATTCCCGTAACGAGAGTATTTGATGTAAACCTCCGCCCCCCGTTTGTGGAACAATCCAGTCTTGAATACCAGTTCAGCAAAACAGATCTGCTCAAAATGAATGAAGAAGAGCTGGATACTATTGCCGGCTGGTATGTACCGTTTAAAACGGCGGAAGATAAGATCAGGTTTTTGCAGAACCGTTTCGACATACCCCATATCATTGTTACCCGGGGTGCAAGAGGAGCGCTTGTCAACAGGCAGGATACTTTTTACTATCATGAAGGCTACCGGGTATCCGTTGCCGATACCATCGGCAGCGGGGACAGCTTTGTAGCGGGATATTTATCAGGCATCATCAACCAAAAGCCGCCGGGGGAAGCATTACGCTTTGCCTGCGCACTGGGGGCATATGTCGCTACCCAGGCAGGTGGTTGTCCTGACTATACCCTGAATGATATCGCGAGTGCCCTGCCATCAGCCATACAGATTATTCCCTGACTATAAACAACAATTGTATCATCCATTCAAAACCAAAACGATAGAAGCATGAAAAAGCTAATGGTTGTTATTTGCCTTTTTATTACTACGGCCTGCTTTGCCCAGCAAAAGACGGTCAAAGGCGTGGTGACCGGTAAATCAGACGGGACGCCGCTTTCCGGCGTTACTGTTACCGGGCAGAACAAGAATACCACCACAACAGATTCATCAGGGCAGTTTGTTATCAATGCAACGCCCGGTGAAAGTCTTATCTTTTCATTTGTGGGAAAGAAAACACTGACAGTGACCATACCGGCTTCTGGCACGCTTGCGGTGGAACTCGCAGACGATGTCACCGATCTTAACCAGATTGTGGTAACCGGTTACCAGACACAACGAAAGTCCGACCTGACCGGATCTGTTGCGATCGTGAATATGAACAGCGCCAAAGACATCTCCTCAGGTAGCACGCTTCAGAATATACAGGGCAGGGTGCCGGGGTTGTATATCACTTCGGATGGCTCTCCCAGTGGTGCTGCCCGCTCTACTATCATCCGCGGGATGAATACCCTGGGCAATACCAATCCCCTGTATATTATAGACGGGGTACCCACTACAGATCCTAATACGTTCCAGTTCATGGATCCTAATACCGTAGAGTCGGTACAGGTGCTGAAAGATGCTTCTGCTGCTTCCATATACGGTTCCCGTGCATCCAACGGGGTCATCATTGTAACGACCCGCCAGGGAAAGAACAAGGTAAGCATAACCGTCAACCAAAGCTTTACCACCGCAAAATATGCAAGGAGAACCCCGATGATGAATACAGAGGAGTTCGGCGCAACCTTATGGCGGGCTTCCGTTAATGGCGGCACCCCCGCTACCGCCCACAGTGCCTTATATAGCTTTGAAGAACACACCGATGCCAACGGGGTGCGCGTGCTGGATAAGGTAACACCCGTTCCGTTCATCAACGGCGATCAGAATATTCCTTCCGCTAATACCGATTGGCAGAAAGAAGTGTTCAGAAACGCTTTCATCAACCAGACCAATGTTACACTGACAGCGGGAGGCGCCAACAGCTCCTCGTTAATAAGCTTTGGATATTATACCAACTCGGGCATGGTAGTGAATAATGACTATAAACGGTTTACCGCACGCATTAATAACTCATTCAGCCTGTTCAACAATAAAGTGAAGATCGGGGAAAACTTCCAGCTTCTTAAAGCAAGGGAGCACCCGATGGGAAATGACCAGGGTGGCACGGCTGACTGGAATGCCGATGGCACAGCCAGGGCCGGTGGGCTCGGAGGCGCCACGCCACTGGCGCTTTCAACCACCATCCTGCCTATTCTACCGGTTCGGAAGCTGGATGGCAGTTTTGCCGGGCCTATTGGTGCAGGCTTCAGTGATCGTATGAATCCGGTATTCCTGGCCGACCTGACAAAAGATGATATGAACAACGATCTGCAGGCTTTCGGGAATGTATACCTGGAAATAACACCTGTGAAAAACCTAGTATTCAGGAGCAGCCTGGGAATGGACTATACAGAAAATAACGACAGAAAGATCCAACGAAAATTTCAGCACGGTTTTATTGCCCGCAGCATAAATGATATGTCCGTTGCGCATCGTTTTCGCTTTAACTGGACATGGTCCAATACGGTCAACTACACCTATAGTATTCACCAATCACGGTTCAATGTGCTGGCAGGTATGGAGGCCATCAAAAATACCACGCAGGTGGAACAGTCCGTTAAAAGAGGGTTTTCCCTGGAAGATGAGCCCTATTTCCAGTTGAGCGCCGGCACAGGAGTGGCTACCAATAAAGGATTTTATACAGGTAACCAGCTGCTCTCCTACTTCGGAAAGCTGAACTACTCCTTTGCGGACAAGTACCTGCTTTCAGGTACCCTGCGTTATGACGGATCATCCAGGTTCGGTATCAACAAGCAGTTTGGATTGTTCCCGGCAGTTTCTGTAGGTTGGGTAATAAGCAGGGAAAACTTCATGTCGGATGCTTCGTCTGTTGTGTCCAACCTGAAGCTCCGGGCGGGCACCGGAAAAGTCGGCAACCAGGAGATCGGGGATTATTCAAGATTCCAGCAATACCTTACCAACTATGGCACCGTGGCTGCCAATAACAGGGCTACAGGATCTGCATATGATATGGACGGCATAAACACCGGGAACCTGCCTTCAGGATACGTAGCGGTACGTACAATGAACCCGGATCTGAGATGGGAATCTACTACCGAGATCAACACCGGTGTTGACTTCGGCTTTTGGGACCAGCGGATCACCGGATCCTTTGATTATTTCTCCCGTGAAACAAAAGACATCCTGGTAACACCTCCAACCCCTGGCGTACTGGGCGAAGGAGCCATTAAAACTGTCAACGGGGCTTCCATGTCGAACAAGGGATTTGAACTCATCCTGGGATATCACGGGGATATAAAGGACTTTTCCTATACTATTGAAGCCAATGCGTCCCGTTTCCGCGATAAAATAACCTATCTCCCTGCTTCCGTTGTAAGATCGTATGCCGGAAATGTGGAAAAAACGATCCTGGATCACTCAAGAACTTCTTATTTCGGATATGTAACAGATGGTATCTTCCAAAACCAGGAAGAAGTGGATCAGGCTGCCACCCAACCGGGCAAAGGCGTGGGAAGAATACGGTATAAGGACCTGAATAAGGACGGGGTGATCAATGCGCTGGACCAGGACTGGCTGGGAACCGAGCTGCCCGGATTGACCTATGGCGTAAATATCCAGATGAACTATAAAAATTTCGGACTGGTAATTTTTATGCGGGGGGTTTCTGCCGTCACTGTTAACGACGCCTCTAAAAGCTTTACTGACTTTCTGGGAACCAATATCGGTACCAACAAAGGCAAGCGCCTGTTGAACGCCTGGACACCCCAGAATACACAGGCAACTGTTCCTGCTGCCTCCCTGGTAAATGCAAATTCAGAGACCCGGGCATCAGATTACTTCCTGGTTCAGGGCGACTATTTTAAAGTACAAACCATTCAGCTGAACTATACCGTGCCGTCTGCATTCGCGTCGAGGCTTAAGCTCAGTTCATTAAGGCTGTTTGGCATAGCAGACAACGCACTTTTATTCTTTAAGAAGAATGGCGCTAAAGCCTTTACCGGCCCGGATCCGGAAACACCCGGCTCCGTATTCCCAAGGCCCGTCCGCTTTGTATTTGGACTGGATGTACGGTTCTAATTGAAAAACAGTGAACAATAAGCCTCTTTCAAAACTTATATGCCCTGTTACGAACAAACCGTTCGAACATACAGGAACAAAAAATATTTAAAAGATCGATCATGAAAAAAATTAAATCATATGCTGTCCTTTTTACCGGTTTGATTGCCCTGTCAGTCATGTCCTGTAAAAAATCATTCCTGGATACAACAGTGCCGGGCGTGGCAACCATTGAGCAGCTCAATACGGTGGCCACTACGGAAGGACTGATCACCGCTGCTTATGCAGGCCTGGGAAATTCTTACTGGAATACTTCCTGGGGAAGCGATTACATATGGGGCAGCATCCGTTCCGACGATGCCTATAAAGGAGGCTCCTCCGTATCTGACCAGGGACAGCTCAACGACCTGGAGCAGTACAACCTGGTTACGGCAGCCGTGGGCGGATACCAGAACAATACCTGGATAGGCGTATACGAATGTATCTCCAGGGTAAACCTGGCACTGCGCCAACTGGCGGCTTTCAGCGATGCAGACTATGTGGTAGCAGGCGTTGATAATGCAAAAAAAGTACGGGAAGCGGAGCTGCGTTTTTTACGCGGTCATTTCATGTTTATCCTGAAACGCCTTTTTAAATATCCCGTATGGATTGAGCATACCGCCACCGAAGAAGACATCCGGACAACATCCAACCACCAGTACACCAATGATGAGCTGTGGAATAAAATTGCAGATGATTTCCAGTTTGGTGTGGATAACCTTCCTGCATCGCAGCCGGAAGTGGGACGCGCCAACAAATGGGCCGCTACGGCTTACCTGGCCAAAACACGACTGTACCAGGCCTATAAACAGGATGAACAGCACAATGTGACCAGTATTGACAATGAAAAGCTGACCCAGGTGGTGGCACTGACGGATGCGGTGATCAATTCAGGAGCATACAGCCTGGTGAATTTCGGGGAAAAATGGACCTACGGATACGAGAACAACAGCGAATCGATATTTGCCATCCAATATTCTTTTGACGACGGAACTGCCTTTGGGCGCATCGACCTGGAGCATGGTCTGAACTATAACATGTCACCCGCCTACGGATGTTGCTCCTTCCACGTTCCCAGTCAGAATCTCGTCAACTCCTTCCAGACGGACCCCACTACCGGGCTGCCGTTATATGAAACGTTTAACGATGTTGAAATAAAAGATCCTGCAGATTTTGACACACATACAATGGATTCCAGGCTGGATCATACCGTGGGCATTATATCACACCCTTTTAAGTACGATGTCGGTTTCGTATCGCAGGCCTCCTGGTCCAGAACACCCGCTGTGTATGGCAGCTTCCTCACCATGAAAGAGATCCAGTTGCCCAGCACGAATGCTATCCGCAAAGCCGGCGCCTTTTTCGGCACGGCGCAGAACTGGGATATACTCCAGTACAATGATGTGCTGCTGATGAAAGCAGAAGCGCTGATTGAATTGGGACAGCAAAACCTGGCAATGCCTGTTATCAACCAGATCAGGCAGAGAGCCGTAAACTCCCAGTCGTGGACAACTTATCCTGCCGGACATCCCAGGGCCGGGCAGGGATTCTCGAATTACCGGACAGGATTGTATGATGGCACCAACCTGGCATGGACACAGGACAATGCCCGCAAGGCTTTGCGTTGGGAAAGAAGACTCGAGTTCGCCATGGAAAGCCCGCGCTTTCATGACCTGGTACGATGGGGTGTTGCGGCAGAAACGCTGAATGCATACCTGACAACTGAAAAGACCCGGCATCCCCACCTGCAAAACGCGGTATTTACCAAAGGCAGGGACGAATATCTTCCTATTCCGCAGGACCAGATCAACCTGGTGGACGGTATTTATGAGCAAAACCCCGGCTATTAAAGAAAAACCAATATATACCATTGCTGCGGCTTCCTCCTGGCGGCCGCGCAATGGTCATCAAAAAAATTATTGAATGAAAAAGACTTTCATAAAAATACTGGCTTTGACGCTGACGCTGGCAAACAGCGGGACATCCGCCGCACAGGCCGATCAGCCACCTTATGCCTCGCCGGTGCCCGCTTATAAATTTTCATCTACCCTTGCGGAACAACAGGAAGAGCTGAAGAGTAATACGCTGTTGCAACGTTTTTCCGCCTCCAGGAAAAAACAGGCGAATGACCCTTACCGGCCATTCTATCATTTTGTAAGTCCCGAAAGTACTATGAATGATCCCAACGGGCTGAGCTTCTGGCAGGGCAACTGGCATTTATTTTACCAGGCATACCCGCCTGAAGATAAAAGGCAGCATTGGGGGCACGCGATCAGTAAAGACCTTATACACTGGAAGGATATGCCCTATGCTATTTACCCCAACCCTGAAAGAGCCGTTTTTTCCGGAACAGTATACGTTGAAGACGACAAAGCGATCGCGATGTATCATGGTACTGAAGCAGGAAATATGGTAGCTGTGTCCTCTGATCCACTACTCCTGAACTGGGAAAAGGTAACGGGAAAAGCTGTAATACCCTTACGAAGCAAAACAGGCTTTGCCTTACCCTACAGCGTATTCGATCCTTCTATATGGAAGACAAATGGTGTGTACTATTCCCTTTCTGCAGGAAGGAAACCAATCGGCCCTGGTGGCAGGCAGGTTCCCGTAGGGCATTTATTCCGGTCGAAGGACCTGGCGAACTGGGAATATATGCATGATTTTGTTGAAAACGACCGGTTTACATTAATAGGTGACGACTATGCCTGTCCTTATTTCTGGCCGATCGGCAACCGTTATATCATGCCGTTCTTCAGTCACATGAGTGGCGGACAATACCTGCTGGGCGACTATGATACGGTAAGACACAAATTTGTGGTCACCCATGGAGGAAAATTTAATTTCGGTCCTGCCTCGCCTTCCGGTGTACATGCGCCTTCCGCTGCTCCTGATGGCAAAGACGGGGTGGTCGTTATATTCAATATGAATCCCGGAAAGCCCACAGGAGAATGGAACCAGATCATGACATTGCCAAGGAGGCTTACACTCACCGGTGAAAACGAGATCGGACAGGAGCCTGCAGGAGATATTGAATCATTGAGGTATAACCGGCAGGAAGTTGGTTCCATGACATTGCCCGCCAACAAAGAAGTTGTGCTGAAGAACGTTAAAGGAAATGCGATGGAGCTTAACCTGGAAATAGACCCCAAAAGTGCACCTGTCATTGAATTGAACGTATTACGTTCTTCAGGAAAAGAAGAGTATACACGCATTATATTTATGAAGGACAGGGGCATGGGCCCGGGAAGAAATTACCGTTTTGGAGAGGTCGCACCGCTCAGAACAGATCAGCCTGCCCCTCCCCCTGCCTATTCCGCATCTAATCCACCCCAACGGGAAGACCTGATCATACTGGAAACAAGCAACGCCTCCCTTCATCCGGATGTAAACCCGAGAGCCCCGGAAATAGCGGCTTTCCAGATGAAAAACGGCGAAACATTGAAGCTGCGCATCTTTATAGATAAAAGTGTGGTAGAAGTATTTGCAAACGGCAAACAATGCGTGGCTGCCAGAGTATATCCCAGCCGCAAGGATGCCGTAGGGGTTTCATTGAAATCCCTGGGGCAGGACAGCGAGCTGAAATTACTGGAAAGCTGGCAGATGAAGAATATCTATGCAACTGAATAGCTATCAGCCGGCATACGGCTCAATACTTATAACAATTTTGCCGTATGCCTTTTCATCACGATGATTTAAATAAGCATATTATGGAGCAATTAGCAATAAGACCTGTGCTTACAAGAGTTATTTACCTGTTAGTTTTTGTCATCATAGCAGGTAATAACGGCTTGTTTGCACAAGTTCAAAAACCGGACTATACATCAAAGGTTCCGCATTTTGTTTTTCCCAATACGCTGGAAGAGCAGGAAGCCGCGCTTAAAACAAACCCGTTGCTGGCCCGGTTGCATGCATCACGGAAGAAAATGTCGGCGGATAAGTTTCGGCCGGTATATCATTATGTAAATCCCGAAGGGCGGCTGAATGACCCCAACGGGCTTTGTTACTGGCAGGGGAACTGGCATTTGTTTTACCAGGCCTATCCGCCTGAGGATCCGAGACAGCATTGGGGACATGCCGTGAGCAAAGACCTGGTGCACTGGCACGATCTGCCTTATGCCATCTATCCCAACCCTGAAAAGCAGGTATATTCCGGTTCCACATTGGTAGAAGATGACCGGGTAATCGCCATGTATCATGGTACAGGCGTCGGAAATATGGTGGCTGTATCCGATGATCCTTTATTATTAAACTGGGAAAAGGTTTCCGGCCATGCAGTTGTGCCTTCTGTCAGCACCACCGGGTTTCAGCTTCCTTACAGTGTATTCGATCCTTCCATCTGGAAAAAGGATGGTGTGTATTATTCCCTTTCAGCCGGCAGGGCGCCTTCTGAAATTGGAAACAGGCCGGTACGGGCTAATTATCTTTTCCGGTCGAAAGACCTGGCGAACTGGGAATACATGCATGAATTTATAGAAGGCGATCGTTTCACACTGACAGGAGATGACGGCGCCTGCCCCTATTTCTGGCCTATTGGTGACCGTTATATCATGCCCTTTTTCAGTCATATGAGTGGCGGGCAATACCTGCTGGGTGATTATGACAAAAAACGGGACAAGTTCATGGTTACTTCGGCAGGTAAGTTCAATCACGGCGCGGTAAGTCCGTCTGGCATACATGCGCCTTCCGCTACCCCCGACGGCAAAGGCGGCGTGGTGGTGATATTTAATATGAACCCCGGCAAGCCAACAGAAGGCTGGAACCAGATCATGTCATTACCAAGAAGGCTTACCTTACTTTCCAGGGATGAGATCGGGCAGGAACCGGCAGGAGATATGGAACCCCTTAGATATGATGCAAAACACATCAGCGCTATGAAGCTTCCGGCCAATAAAGAGATTATCCTGAAGAATATCAAAGGCAATGCCATGGAAATTTCAGCGGAAATAGACCTGAAAAATGCGCAACTGGTAGAATTGAATGTGCTGCGATCACCCGATAAGCAGGAATATACCCGTATTGTTTTCTACAAAGAAAAAGGAATGTCGCAGGGGCTGAACTATACAGCGGGAGAGCAAACGGCTTATATGCCGCACGATCTTGTAAAATTATTTACATCCGATACCAGCAATCTTTCATCCGGCAGGTTTAACCCCAGGGCCAGTCTCATATCCATTGAATCATCCAATGCTTCCATATTGCCCGATGTGCTCATTCGTCCGCATGAAACGGCTCCTGTTGTATTGGGAAAAGACGAAACGCTGAAGCTCCGGATCTTTATTGACAAGAGCGTCCTGGAAGTATTTGTAAATGGAAGGCAATGCGTGGCAACAAGAGTATACCCCGGCCGGGATGACAGCATAGGGGTGTCTGTAAGATCCCAGGGAAGCGATGCCGAATTAAAATCGCTGGATGCCTGGCAGATGAAAAGTATTTACCCGGCAGAATAGCCTTTTCCGTTATCATTTACCGGGTATGATCATAACCGGCAGGTATACTTTAAATGAATAAAATAAAGCTGATGAAAAAGATCCGGTTTTTCCTCAATTTTTTTTATGTTGTTTTTTTCACAATAGGAGTAAGTATTGGAAGATCTTCTTCACAGGTTAAGGCACCTGACTATACGTCAAAAGTTCCCAGGTTTGTTTTTCCTGCCACGCTTAAAGAGCAGGAAGCAGCGCTAAAAACCAATCCTTTGCTGACTCGGTTCAATAAGGAGAGAAAAAGGTTGTCACATGACAAGCACAGACCTGTATACCACTACGTAAATCCGGAAGGAAAACTGAATGATCCTAACGGACTTTCTTACTGGAAAGGGAACTGGCATCTTTTTTACCAGGCCTATCCGCCGGAAGATCCGAGACAACATTGGGGTCACGCCATCAGTAAAGATCTGATCCACTGGAAAGATCTTCCATACGCCATATATCCCAACCCCGAAAAGCAGGTATACTCAGGCTCAACACTGGTGGAGGAAGACCGCGTGATCGCTATGTATTATGGCACCGGGCAGGGAAACATGGTGGCCATATCCAGCGATCCCCTTCTCCTGAACTGGGAAAAAATGACGGGGAAGGCTGTCATTCCATCAAAAAGCACCACGGGGTTCAGTCTTCCTTATAGTGTTTTCGATCCTGCCATCTGGAAGAAAGACAGTACTTACTACTCACTTTCCGCAGGAAGAACACCTACCGGGCCGGGAAAGAGACCGGTAAGGGCAAATGATCTCTTCCGGTCGAAAGACCTGATTCGTTGGGAATACATGCATGAGTTTGTTGAAGGCGACCGGTTCACAATGATCGGAGATGACGGCGCATGCCCTTATTTTTGGCCGATTGGCGATCGCTACATTATGAACTTCTATAGCCACATGAGCGGGGGACAATACCTGCTGGGCGACTACGATAAGCAGAATGATAAATTCCTTGTTACTGCAGGCGGAAAGTTCAACCATGGTGCTGCCCGGCCAGCAGGCATACACGCCCCGTCCGCCACTCCCGATGGCAAAGGAGGTGTGATCATTATATTCAATATAAATGAAGGTCGCCCCGCTAATGGATGGGACCAGATCATGTCGTTACCACGCAGGCTGACATTGATTTCCCGCGATGAGATCGGGCAGGAGCCTGCAGGCGACATTGAATCACTGCGCTATAATGGTAAACACCTCAAAAATATCTCACTTCCGGCTGACAAAGAGATCCTGCTGGAAGATATCAATGGGAATGCCATGGAAATGATGGCAGAGATCGACCCCGGGGATGCACACATGATCGAACTGAATGTGTTACGATCACCCGGCAAAGAAGAATATACACGTATTGTCTTCCTGAGGGAAAAAGGATATACAAAAGGGCTGGAGTACATCGCCCGGGATGAGACATCCATCATGCCAAATGACTGGAACCTGATAAGCCTGGTGACAGGTGAGCCAGCCAAATCTCCTGTAAGGAGGCTTCCATCAAGCCTGATCATGATCGAATCTTCCAATTCCTCTACGCTACCCGACATTTATTATCGTCCGCCCGAAACAGCTTCTTTCCCCTTAGATCCGGGAGAAAAGGTGAACCTGCGGATCTTTATTGACAAAAGCGTACTGGAAGTTTTTGTGAACGGGAAGCAATGTGTCGCCATGCGTGTGTATCCCGACAGGGATGACAGCACGGGCGTATCCATCCTGTCCCGTGGACAGGATGCCAGGCTGATGTCACTGGATGCCTGGCAGATGAAAAGTATTTATGACAACCGGTAAAAAATACAACAGCCTGCTTCTACACTGATCATGGCTGATGATTGACGAGAAAGCGCACAATACATTATTTCATTTTTTAAAACTGCTGGATAATGAAAAAAATATTTTTGATTTGTTTGCTAAACGGCTTGTTATTCTCCTTTACAGGCGGGTTTTCTCAGGATACTATACGAAAAATAAAGATCGGGAAAGGACAGGTCTATCTGAACCTTCCGGTAAGTGAATCCAACAAGCTGACCAGGACACGGATCCTGCATGGAGGAAAAGTGCTGGACCAGTTTACGATCAAACTATCAAATGGCAAGCCCGATTATTGGGTATTTTTTGATGTTGCCCCTTACCAGGGAAAAGAGATCACAGTGGAAGTTTCGAATGAAAATATAGCGGCTGGAGGAGCATTCAGTAATCTTACCCAGGCAAGCAACAGGAATGTAGAAGTTACAAAAGAAGACAGGATAAAAGGATTGCAGATGATCTTTGCCGGCGACCATTTTCCCGGTCAGGATAGTGTGTATAAAGAAACACAACGTCCGCAGGTACACTACTCTGCCCGAAGGGGATGGATCAACGATCCTAATGGCCTGTTGTATTACAATGATGAGTATCATTTGTTTTACCAGCACAATCCTTACGGCTGGGCCTGGGGTAATATGCACTGGGGGCACGCCGTGAGCAAAGACCTGCTGTATTGGAAAGAGCTGCCGGAAGCTATTTATCCGTTTGGGGAACGGGACGCCGCCTTCTCGGGTTCTGCCGTATATGATCCGGGAAATACTTCAGGATTCAGGAAAAATGGTATTGATCCGCTGATAGCAGTATATACGAGCACGGGCCGGGGAGAATGCCTAAAGCTGAGCTACGACAACGGACGGACATTTACAGAGTATGAAGGCAATCCCATCCTGAAGCACAGCGGCAGGGATCCTAAAGTATTCTGGTACGAACCAGGCAGGCACTGGGTAATGGTGGTATGGAATAACGGTGAAAAGAAAAAAATGTCCCTGGGAGAAGAAGCAGTCATCAACCAGCATCACATATTTACTTCTCCCGATCTGAAAAACTGGTCTTTCCAATCAGGCGTACCTGGTGTTTTTGAATGTCCGGAGTTGTTTGAGCTGCCGGTAACGGGTGAAGCGGGTGTTTCGAAATGGGTGATGTATGACGCTACAGGGAGATATCTGTTAGGCGACTTTGACGGGAAAAAATTCACCATTACACAGCATTTAAAGCAATACGATTACGGCGGAGGCTATTTTTATGCATCCCAGACCTTCAATAATACCCCGGGCAACAGGCGTGTTCAAATCGGATGGGGACGCGGCATTATTCATACCGGAATGCCGTTCAACCAACCTATGTTATTTCCTACGGAACTGACACTCAGAAAAACGTTCGACGGGATCAGGTTATGTCCTGCGCCCATAAAAGAGATAGAGCTGCTTCATAAAAATACACAGCAATTTACCGATAAGGTTTTGACAGCAGGAGATAGCCTGACAGTGCCCGTTCAGGGCGATGCATTACATCTTATTGCAACATTTGAAAAAGGAGATGCGATCCCTTTCGGACTGAATATTCTCGGTTATGAAATTGCATATAATGACCTGCTCGGCGAAATGACAACCAGCCATAATGGTAACCGGTCAAACACAAAATATGTAAAGCCGGGCACAGAGATCTTTAAGACAGAAGTGATCGTTGATAAAAATATCATTGAGATATTCATTAATGACGGGGAGCTTTATTATGCCATGCCGTTTGAAGGAGTCAAAACAAACGCTGTAACCGCGTTTATAAGAGGTCGTGGCGGAAGGAAAACTATCTTAAAAAAGATCGAAGTGCATGAGCTTCGCTCTATCTGGAACCAGGACAAAAGTTAATCGGCTTCTTTTTATTAAAATGTTATTTTTAAACTGTCGAAGAACAGGGAAGCCTTAATGCATTCTTTAATGATTAAAAATTAAACCATTAAGGAAATAAAGGGCAATTAAGCGTTGATGGTCAGAACATTCACAAACCACTTCAAAAAAGTCAAATATGAAACAAATATTCCATGCACTATGCCTGCTTTTGCTGACGCAGGCAGCGACTGCACAATCCTCAGACTACATAACCGAACCCCATCGTCCGCAGCTTCATTTCTCTCCTAAAAAAGGCTGGATGAACGACCCGAACGGCATGGTATATTATAATGGTAAATATCATTTGTTCTACCAGCATTATCCCGACAGTACTGTATGGGGACCTATGCACTGGGGACATGCCGTAAGTCCGGATCTCGTGCATTGGGAAGAACAACCTATCGCGTTATACCCGGATGCCATAGGTACTATATTTTCCGGCAGCGCAGTGATTGACAGGGACAATACCGCGGGCTTCGGCGCCAACGCGATGATAGCCATCTATACCAGTCACAACCATGCTATGGCAAAAGAACGTTTTTTCAAAGCCCAGACACAAAGCATTGCCTACAGCCTGGATGAAGGTAAGACCTGGACCAAATACAACGGAAACCCTGTGCTACCCAACCCGGGCATCCGCGATTTCCGCGACCCCAAAGTGATGTGGTACGAGCCGGCAAAGCAATGGATCATGACACTTGCCACCAAAGATCATATCACTTTCTATTCATCGCCCGACCTGAAAAGCTGGAAGGAAGAAAGTAAGTTCGGTCAAGACCTGGGTGCGCATGGCGGTGTATGGGAATGCCCGGATCTGATACCTTTTGAAGTGGACGGCAGGCAGGTATGGGTGCTGATCGTAAACCTCAACCCCGGTGCGCCCAACGGAGGATCGGGTACGCAATATTTTACAGGAAGCTTTGACGGCAGCGTGTTCACACCCGATGATACAGACACAAAATGGCTGGATTATGGTCCGGACGACTACGCCGGCATTACCTGGTCCAATACCGGTGATGAAAAATTGTTCATAGGCTGGATGAGCAACTGGGTATATGCCAATATTGTACCCACAAAAAACTGGAGAAGCGCCACTACCGTTGCGAGAAAACTGGGACTTACGAAAGAAGACGGCCGGTACCGGGTTATCTCCACTCCTGTATCTGCATTGGAGGAACTCAAAACAAAAGAGTTTACCGCCAAAAATAAATCAGTAAAGAAACTGGATGTCACCGCCGGAGCGGGCGCTTTGACCGGACCGGCTGTGTTGAAATTTAATACTGATGAAGTAAAGTCATTTACTGTTGAGCTATCCAATAAAGCCGGTGAAAAAGTGGTGATCGGGTATGACAGGGCAGCAAATAACTATTTTGTTGACAGGTCGAAGTCTGGCAAAACGGATTTCCATAAGGACTTCAAAAATATAGCCACTGCGCCAAGGCTTTCCAGCGCTAAAAATACAGATATCACCCTGGTCATTGATAACGCTTCTGTGGAGCTGTTTGCCGATAACGGGTTGTCTGTTATGACAACGATTTTTTTCCCGGAATCTGACTACACCAATGTGACCATACATTCGGCAGATAAACTGAAAATAAAAGATCTGTCTTTTAAGCATCTTAAAAGCATATGGAAATAATACCACCACTTGCCGCAGCGGGTAAACATTAGTTGCACCCAAAAGCTTGAATGACATATAGTCAACTATAAATAAATCATTGGGAAAGTTGCGGCGGACACGCGACCGGGGGCCCGCGCATATCTTCATGTATAGTTCAAATGCAGATGGTATCCATCAGTGACGCCCGCCTTAATAACGCAATCGGGCAGGCCAATTCGAATGCTGTTCAGTGCGGGAGCAATGATTAAGTGAACCACTAATGGGGGATTTGAATGACAGGCAGCAATACTACAAGTTGGTATTGCTCCTGATCATTCCGTTCCGTATGGTACTTTTAAGGAATTTCCCGCATTTGTATCGGAGAGGGCATTGAAATCACAGAAGATAAGTTACTACTTCCTGCGCCGCTTCCAGGGCTTCGTGCTATCTGCAGGAAATATTTTGCCGCTGCGAGCTGAGTGGAAGGATCTCCGGATTAAAGAATAATAGGATCTTTGCTGAAAATACAGGAAATGTCAAAGTTGATTCTGGTACGACATGGGCAATCCGTCTGGAACCTGGAGAACCGGTTTACCGGCGGGCAGGATATTGATCTTACAGATGTTGGCAGGGAGGAAGCCAGGAAAGCCGGGCTGCAGATACAACATGAAAAAGTAAATATCATTTTTACTTCTACACTCAAACGGGCGCAGGAAACGCTGGACATCATACGGGCCGTATGCGGATGGCAACAACAGCCGGTCATAAAAAGTGCAGCGTTGAATGAAAGGTCTTACGGAGACCTG